>Ga0209157_1000680_pt1 | contig 28900 bp, 16 predicted proteins | sample GraSoiAngelo_135_FD_185892 | JGI IMG/M metagenome (GOLD analysis project Ga0209157, IMG submission 185892) | Grasslands soil microbial communities from the Angelo Coastal Reserve, California, USA - 14_0929_05_40cm (SPAdes) (version 2) | ecosystem: Environmental > Terrestrial > Soil > Grasslands ...
GAAGTCGGGTGTGTCGTGGCTGGCGTTTGCATCGTCGTTGCGGCTCGGCGTGTGCCTGGCCGACGACATGGGACTCGGGAAGACGATCCAGGTGCTGGCGCTGCTACTGCTGCGCAAGCGCCGCGCGCGCGGCGACGAGCCGCCGCATCTCCTCATCGCGCCGGCCTCGCTGCTCGCCAACTGGCAGGCCGAGATCGAGCGGTTCGCGCCGGCGCTGACGACGCTGTTGGCACATCCCTCGGGTATGCCTGCGCGTGAGCTGGCCGATTTGGCGAGCGCCGACCTTCGCGGGACCGATCTCGTGATGACGACCTATGGCACGCTGGCGCGCGCGGAGGCGCTGCGCGCGAGAGACTGGTCGCTCGTCGTTCTCGACGAGGCGCAGGCGATCAAGAATCCCGGGGCCCGGCAGACGCAGGCGGTGAAGGCGTTGAAGGCGCACGCGCGCATCGCGCTCACCGGCACGCCTGTCGAGAACCGCCTGGGTGATCTGTGGTCGATCTACGATTTCCTCGATCCGGGCCTGCTCGGCTCGGCGCGGGAGTTCTCGGCCTTCGTCAAGCGATTGGCCAGCAGTCCGGAGGAGAGCTACGCGCCGCTGCGGCGCCTGATCCAGCCGTACATGCTGCGCCGGCTCAAGACTGATCGCTCGATCGTCGCCGACCTGCCGGACAAGACCGAGGTGAAGGCGTTCTGCCTGCTGTCGAATCGGCAGGCCGCGCTCTACCAGAAGACGGTCGACGAGCTGGAGCGCGCCATCGCCGGGCTGGTCCAGGGCATCGAGCGGCGCGGCCTCGTGCTCGCCTACCTGATGCGGTTCAAGCAGATCTGCAACCATCCCGCGCACTGGCTGGGCGAGGGCACGTGGGACGAGGCCGGGAGCGGCAAGCTGGCGCGTCTGCGCGAGATCGTCGAGCCAGTGGCGGGGAAGCACGAAAAGATGCTCGTGTTCACCCAGTTCCGCGAGGCGACCGAGCCGCTGGCCGGGTTTCTCGGCGATCTCTTCGGCCGTCCCGGCGTGGTGCTCCATGGCAGCACGCCGGTCCGTGCCCGTGGTGGCCTCGTCCGTCGCTTCCAGGAGGATCCCTCGGTGCCGTTCTTCGTGCTTTCGGTGAAGGCCGGCGGCAGCGGGCTCAACCTCATGGCCGCCTCGCACGTGGTGCACTTCGACCGGTGGTGGAACCCCGCGGTCGAGGACCAGGCCACCGACCGCGCCTACCGCATCGGCCAGCACCGGAACGTGCTCGTGCACAAGCTCGTCTGCCGCGGCACGGTGGAGGAGCGCATCGACCGGCTCATCGAGGACAAGCAGGCCATGGCGCGCGGCGTGCTCGAGGGCGGCGCCGAGACGTTGCTGACGGAGATGAGCGACAAGGAGCTGATGGCGATGGTGGCTCTCGATCTACGCCGGGCCACGGCCGAAGCGTGAGATAAGAACGCTATGGCCTGGTACGGCTCCGGCGGCTGGGACTATTACCCGCCATACATCTCTGTCGGGCAGAAGAAGGCGCGCGGGATGCTGACGCTCGCCAAGCTGCTGAAGAAGAGCAAGCGCACGGCCGAGCCCGTCGTGCTCGCGCATCGTAAGCGGCAGCTCGCGGCGACGTTCTGGGGCCAGGCCTGGGCCGACAACCTCGAGCGCTACGCCGACCTCGCCAACCGCCTGCCGCGCGGCCGCGCGTACCTGAGGAACGGTTCTGTGCTGGACCTGGCGATCGGGCGCGGACGAGTGGAGGCCTACGTGGCCGGCACCGAGCTGTACCGGGTGACGATCGGAATGGCGCCGCTCGCGAAGACGCGCTGGCGGCGCGTCGTCACGCGCTGTACCGGGCGCATCGGCTCGCTCATCGGCCTGCTACGTGGCGAGTTGTCGAGCGACGTGCTGGCCGTCCTGACCGACCCGAAGGATGGGCTATTCCCCGAGCCGCGGGAACTGGAGCTCGACTGCTCGTGCCCGGATTCCGCCGAGGTGTGCAAGCACGTCGCCGCGGTCCTGTACGGCGTGGCCATCCGGCTGGACGCGCGGCCGGAGCTGTTCTTCGAGCTGCGCCAGGCGGACCAGGCGGAGCTGATCGACTCCGCCACCGCCGGCGTTGTCGCTCGCGGGCGCCCGGCCGAGGGCAAGCGCATCGCCGCCAACCGCCTGTCCGCGGTGTTCGGCATCGAGATCGAGGACGGTGCGTCGGCCCGCGCGGCGCGCTCGCCGCGTCGGCCATCCTCGCGCCGGCAGAAATAATCCCGCCGCCACCAGACATAGATGTCGCCGCAGCAGCGCCGCCGGCTGCGCGGCGAGACGCGACCGGCCTGGGGCAGGCCGGTCGCATCGACGCCATGCGGAGATTACTTCTTGGCCTTCGGCTGCCACATCGCGATCGCGGCGCCGGTGGGATCGGTGATGACGCTCATCGTTCCGTGCTCTCCGACCTCCATGACGTCCACGACCACCTTGGCGCCCAGGTCTTTCGCCTTCTTGGTGGACGCGCGGACGTCGTCGACGCCGACGTAGGCCATCCAATGCGACGGCGTGCCCGGCGCCTGATTGATCGTCATGCCGCCGCCGGTGCCCGTGCCGACCTCGATCATCGTATACGCGCCTCCGCCCGGCATCGGCTCGTCCTTGAGCTTCCACTCGAAGAGCTTCGAGTAGAACTCGCGCGCCCGCTTGACATCGTTGGTGTGCAGCTCCACGTGCACGAATGGGTTGCCCATTGGGACTACCTCCTTGGGCGCAGCGTACCGCCGCGGTCGACTGTTGGCCACTTGCCGCTGCATCCGGCGAGGCTGGTGAACCATAGTCGAAGGCGGTGGTAACGGGACGCCGAGCACCGGCAACGTGATGGAGGCGCTGCTGACGCTGTTGCTGGCCGAGCGCATGGGCGGTGACGCTCCGTCGAACCCACCAGCCCCACGCAGTTCTGCCGCCGAGGCAATTCGAAGCCGGATCGAGCAAGGGCTACGAGAGCAGAAGTAGCGCGCCGGCGCTTCTACGCGCCGGCGCCTCTAAATCGACCTCAATATTCTGGACAGCAGTCGGACGCCGTCACGGCCACTCCCGGGAGCCTCTCCCTCCACGTCGGCACCGTGCCGCTGGAGTTCGATCTACGGCGCGGCTGGATCACCGTCGCGAACGGCGCGCCGAGGACCGGCGGCCCTGTCTGAAGCTTCTCGTAGCACGCGACGTGGATCCCTTGGACGCCAGCGCGGTAGTGTCCCTCGCCACACGAGATGAGATTGCCGCAGACCTTGCACGCAAACGGCTTCTGGCTCATGTTATGCGTCACCGCTTTGACCACCGATCTGACCTCCAGGGCGCAATTGACCTGCATCCCTAGGGCGCTGACACCGTCGCGCCGTCGCCCGCGGCCGAAATCGTGAACGTGCCGAGGGCGGCATTGATCGCATAGTTGTACGCAGTGCCCCACACCGTGCTGGGCGGCGTCGGGATCGCGGCCATGAACGGACCGGCCGTGATGTTCTGCGGACTGGTGGCGATCGCGGTGAGCAGCCCCAGCACGCTCGGCAACGTCCCCATGTGCGCCGCCCAGGCCGTGACGGCCGAGGCCATACCCCGGATGTCAGCCTGGGCCTTCGCTACCCGCGCCCGCGCCTGCATGTTGGCGTAGAGCGGAACGGCGATGGCGGCCAGGATACCGATGATCGCGACGACGATCATCAGCTCGATGAGCGTGAAACCGCGCTGATTGCCGAACTTCGCTCGCTTGGTGTACCAGAATCGTGTCATGCACTCTCCTTTTCCAAACCTGAAGCCGCAATGCGAGGAGGAGGTTGCACGCCGAGTGCCATGCGAGCGCTGAGATTCGAAGGCGTTCAGTTCTCGTGACTTGAAGCTTGGCCGCCATTTTTCTGGGCGGCGGCGGCGGTGGTGATCCTCACGGCGCCCAGGAGAAACTCCTTGGCGATGGTCTTCCGCGTTAACACGGCGGCACTCCGCTTGCCCACGACGGCGGATCGATTCAGACGGGCCGCGGACGGTCGAGCCGTGGGCGATCACCTTCGACGATGATCCGCCACAGGACGCGACTCTGTTGCCGATCGTAGTCGCCGTGAGCACGGTGCATCGTCGCGCGGTCGTCGATGACCAGCACGTCGCCCTTGCGCCAGGCGTGCTGATAGACGATCTCCGGCCGGATCATCCGCTCGAGGAGGTCCGCCATGTAGGCCCGACTGGCCTCCGCCGCCATGCCGCTGATGTGTGTGGTCTTCGAGATGTGGAAATAGACGGCGCGCGATCCGTGCACGGGGTGGGTGCGGACCATCGGGTGCTCGATGGGCTTGGCGTACTTGTCCCGATCTTCCTGCCGGGTGTCGGTGCGGCCGCTGTCGAGACTGTTGAACGTCGTCAGCCCATCGAGCCGCCGGCGCTCGGCCGCGGGAAGCGCGGCGTAGGCGGCGCGCATGTTGGCCACGCTGGTCCCGCCACCCGCCGACGGGATCTCCACGCCGTACAGGATCGTCGCCGACGGCGGACGCTCGCGATTCGTGTGGTCGGTGTGCCACTGCTCGGCGGGCTGCTGGCCGTTGCGGTGCCAGATCAGCCCGATGAGCGGGAAGTCCGGCATGTTGTGCTGAGAGTAATGCTGCTCCATCGGCGGGCCGAACACCGACGCGGCGGCGAGATACTGCGCCGGCGTCAGCTTCTGATCGCGAAATACCAGCGCCAGGTGGTCGGCCAGGGCGCGTGACAGCGCCTGCCGCGTCGGCACGTCGATCGGCTGGCCCAGGTCGACGCCGGTGATCTCGGCGCCGAGCGAGGGATGAAGCGGCGCGATCTCGAGCTGAGTCATGGCCATAGCCGCGCCGTAGCCTATCAGAACGACTTCACGCTCGGCCAGTCAGCTTGTCCACAAATCCACCACCATCCACAACGCGAAATTCTGACGAGCAGGCGCGGCGTGGCGGCGGTGAGCAGCGTCGGCGCGGCGCAAACACGGCGTGGAAAGAAGCGGCCGCGTGATCGTCGCGCCCAGAGGCTCGATTTCGCGACGGCGATCCCGCCATCCGCGATTCTAGCGGGTGAACACATCGTTGATCTGGCGATCGCGAGGCCGTAGCGTCGCGAATCCTGTTGTGGCGACCGTCCATGAATTACCATCGCGCTCTGCCGGCCGTTCGCCATCGCCAAGGGCTTCACCATCGTCCGGATCCAATTGGAGAACACCGTGGTGGTACGCCTGCTGATCAGGGTGACGACCTTCGCCGGAGTCTTGGTCTGGGCGGCTTCCGCCTGGGCAACCGTCGTGAGCGACTGGAATGCGGCCGCCCTCGCCGAGGTGCGACTGAGCAAGTCGTTACGCAATGGGCCTCCGATGGTGGCACGGGCGCTGGCCATCGCACATACGTGCATGTACGACGTGTGGGCCGCGTACGACGACGTCGCCGTCGGCACGACCGATACCGGTGGAAGCCGGCGTCAACCGACTGAAGAGCACACCGACGACAACAAGGCCAAAGCGATCAGCTTTGCCGCGTATCGCTGTCTGCGGAACCTGTATCCGGACGGCTCGCTGCCGGCGCCCCTGGCGCAGCCCAGCGTGCGGTTGAACGCGGTGCTCCTCGGCTACGGGTACAGCCTGGACGAGGCGTGTGTCACCGACGATGATTGCCGGAGCTCCGATCCGACCACGCCGGCAGGCATCGGGAACATCGCCGCGCAGGCTGTGATCGATGCCCGGCGCAACGACGGCTCGAACCAGTACGGGGACCTGACGCCGGCGCCGTGTCCGATGCCCACACCGTGGCCGCTGCCATGCGCGGCCACGGCCTATGGGCAAACGTCGGCGAATCCGGACCGGACGGGAGCATATTCCGACTACATCGCGGCAGACTACGACCCTTACGTGCCGGTCAATTCCCTCATGGGTTACTGCAACCCACTGGTCCTGGTGTGTGAACGCCAGGACATCGTGGATCCGAATCAGTGGCAGCCGCTGATCTTTTCCAATGGCCAGGCGTGCCTGGATTCCGGGCTTGGGACAGAAGAAACGTGTCCAGGAATTCAAGTCTTCATCGCCGCCCACTGGGAACGGGTGACGCCGTTCGCGCTGACGTCGGCCGACCAGTTCGATGACATCCTGACGATCCCGCCGCCGGACTACGCAAAGAACTCCGGTCAGTATCAAACCGACGTCAACAACATGATCCAGTACAGCAGGAGCCTGGATATCGGGCGCAAGCTCATCGTCGAGTACTGGGCCGACGGCCCGTCGTCCGAGCTGCCGCCGGGGCACTGGGGACTCTTCGCGCAGTTCGTCTCGCAGCGCGACCACCACATGATCGATCAGGACGCGAAGATGTTCTTCGCGATGCACAACGCGTCGTTCGACGCGGGGATCGTGGCCTGGCACATCAAGCGGAAGTACAACGGCGTGCGTCCCATCACGGCGATCCGTTTCGCGAAACAGGGCCAGAACATCTTGGCCTGGGGCGGCCCCGGCCGGCCGATCGAGCACATCTCAGGGGGAAAGTGGTCGCCCTACAACCCCGGCACCAATTTGACGCCATCGTTCCCGGGCTACTTCTCGGGTCATTCGGTGTTCTCGCGTTCGAGCGCGACCGTGTTGTGGCTGTTCACGGGCGACGATTTCTTCGGCTTCTCGACCGTCTTGCCGGCGGGCTTCGGTCGCGTGGAGCTGGGGATCCCTCTTGTGCCGACGACATTCTTCTACGGGACGTTCAGCGATGCGGCGAACGAGGCGGGGCTGTCACGTCTCTACGGCGGCATCCACTTCGAGGACGACAACACGACCGCCCAGACCGTGGGCTCTCTCATCGGCCTGCAGGCGTGGGCCAAGGCGTTGAGCTATTTCAACGGGACGGCTCCTTGATCGGGCCTACGACCGGGCGGCCAGCACCTCGCTGACCACGCGTCCAACCTGCTCCATCGTGAAGGGCTTGATGAGAAAGGGCCGCCCGGTGTCGTCGAGGAAGCCCTGGGTCTCGGCGCTCATGATGTCGCCTGTCATGAACACGAAGCGGTTAGCCAGCCCGGGATGGGAAGCGAGGGCACGCTGCCAGACGACCTGTCCGTCCACATCCGGAAGACGCAGATCGAGCATGACCAGGTCATAGGCCCATTCTCGCTGGAGCCGCGCCAGTGCCTCTTCGCCAGTCGTCGCCTCCACGACCTGATGGCCGAGGCCATGAATGACCTCGGTGAGCAATCCCCGTAGCGAATCCTCGTCCTCGACCACCAGAACGTCGGCGGCGGCCACGGCCGGTAACGGGTGCGCCGGCGCCTCGGCCGGCGCGGCCTCTGCCTCGTCCCCAATCGGCAGGTACACCGAGAAGCGCGCCCCTGTGCCCCGCAAGTTTTCGGCGTGCATACGGCCCCCATGGGCCTCGACGACGCCAATGGCCAGACTCAGGCCGAGGCCGGTGCCCGAGCCCGCGGCCTTCGTCGTGAAGAACGGATCGAAGATTCGGCCCAGGTGCTCGGAAGGAATGCCGGGGCCGTCGTCCTCGACCTCCACGAGCACTTCGGATCCCCGCGGCACGGATCTCACGGTCAACGTGCCGTGGCCGCGCGCCGTCTTCATGGCGTGAATGGCGTTGCTGAACAGGTTGAGGAAGACTTGCTGAAGTTGGTTGAAATCGGCCCAGATGGGTGCGGCCGGCTCGAGACTGGTGACGAGACGAATCTTGTTGAGCTCGAGTTGCGGCGCCTGAAGATTGAGGGTCGACTCGATGACTTCGCGGAGATCCACCCGCCGCCGCTCGGGAGGATCTCGGCGCGCGAAGACCAGCAGGTCGCGGATGATTCGTGAAGCGCGCGCGCATGCCGTTCCGATGATCTCCACGCGCGCGGTCAGTGACGGGTCCAGGAAGCCCTTGCGCCTGAGGAGCTCGACCGACAGGTGGATCGTGGAGAGCGGGTTGTTGAGCTCGTGGGCCATACCCGACAGCAGCGTGCCGAGGGCCTTGAGCTTATCGGCCTGCATGAGCTGGGCCTGGGTCTCCTGGAGTCGATGCAGGTTGTTTCGGAGCTCGGCATAGACGCGTGCTCTGTCCAGAGCCACCGCGATCTGGTGGACGAGGCTGGTGAGCACGCGTGTTTCCTCGTCGGTGAAGCGGCGAGGTGTCCGGTTGCAGGACATGAGCACACCGAGCGGCTGCTCCTGACCATCCAACCGCGCCATGATGACCGAGCGCACGCCCTGCTTCTCGAGGTCGTTCGTGATAGAGAAGCGTGGTGCAAGTGTGAGGTCCTCGACCTCGATCGTCTCCTCGCGAGCGAGGGCGGACCCGGCGAACGCTTCGATGCCAGCGGTGTCGATCTCCGCGGCATCGCGCCACCAGCCCAGCCCCGCCGCCAGCCGGAGATGACTGCCGGAGCTCACGAACAGAGCCACGCTGTCGGCGTGCAAGAGCTGGTGCGTCGTGTTGACCGCGTCGTCGACAACCTCGGCTTCGGTCGCGGCCTCCAGCAGGCGCCGACCAAATCCCTGCAGGGCGGCGTTGTGCGTGGCCTGAAGCGCCAGGCGGTCGAAGGCCCCGGCATTCTCCAGGGCCACGGAGGCCTGGGCGCCGAACGCCGAGAGAAGCTCCACATCCGCTCTGGCGAACGTCCTCGGCTCGCGATAGAGGACCGACAGCGACCCGAACACCTGGCCGCCCTGCGCGAGGAGGGGAACGGCGAGAATGGCGGTCAACTCTTCTCTCGCCAACCGCACCCCGACATGGGCCGGGAGGCGTAGCGCAGCGTCGGTGTGGACGTTCGAGGTCCACACTGGTTGTTGCTCGAGGGCGGCCACGCCCGACGCGCCCCGCCCGATTGGCAGCTCGAGGTCGTTGACACGCAGGCTGGCCGACCCGCAGCTCGTGACGCCGCGCAGCACCTGGGCGCGGGTGTCGAGCCGAAACAGGATCGACGCATCGGCCCGCATGATCGTCAACCCCTTGGCGGCAATCGTCCGGATGATCTCGCTCGCGTCGAGGCTGGTGACGAGCGCCTGACCGGCCTGATTGAGCTGTCCCAAATCGCGCACACGCGCGCGCGCCTCGCTATAGAGCCACACCTGCTCACGCAGCAGGGCGACGAAGATCACGAGGACGCCAATCGGACGCGCGACTCCGGCCAGGTACCAGCTGACGGCGTACCGGTACGGAAACAGCAGGAAGCCGATGAGCCCCAGCACCCAGATGAAGGCCGCCAGCGCCAGAAGGTTCACGAACCCTTGCTGCGAGCCGGACGCCCTCAGGCGACGTCGCCAACTCCAGAGCGCCCACACTGCCACGACTCCGTTGAGTACGCCGCCCGTCCAGACCGCGAACGGCGTGAGCCGGCCCGGTTGCATGACCAGGGAAGGCAGGAGCGGGTGGACGAGGAGCACCACCAGAGCCATGACGGTACAGACAGCGATGCAACCCGCGACGATCGTCCACCGACCGCGATCCGTGAGGGGCAGTTGACGATCGGCGAAGTGAGCGCCGAGTCCGACACCGGTCAGGGCTGCGAGGTAGCTGGCGAAGAAGAGATACGGGGCGACGCCCGGGTCCAGGCTCGGCGTGCCGGGGTAATCGGGCTGCGTCAGGATGTGGCCGGCCGCCAGCAGCGCGGCCACCCAGAGCGACATGCCGATGGCCGCCGACTGGAAGTCCTGGCGCATCCGGTGGCGCTCCAGGCAGAGATAGCCGATGCCAGTGGCCACCAGCACGAACGGTGTGTCGAAGATCGGGACGGCGTATGGGATCGGAAAGCGGTACGGCGCCAGAAAGGAGGTGAAGAGGAGGATGGCCTCGTACGCGAGTCCCAGAGTCGCGACGAGCAGGAGCAGGATCGGGACACGTTGTCCTGGGGCCGGCGAATGGATGGCGTCATCGGGCGATTCATCCGCACGTCGGAAAATCGGTCGCTCTTTTTTCATCACATCCTCGACGGGGTAAATCATCGCGGAGTTATCGAGTGCAGCGGGGAACCGGACAGCCGTTCCACCGTGCCAGAGGAATAACGCTGGTGGACCAACCGGTCAAGTCCAAAGTCACCACGTCTGGTAAGGGCGATCGAATTCTTGACAGGCTGACCGACGAGGCGCTATGAATTCGTTGCGTCGCGGCAGTTCCTCTCACCGGAGGAGGCGGGCTCGGGTGCTGCGGCGGTGACGTCGCCTATTCGCACGATGCTGCAATCACGCCTTCAAGGCGCTCGCGTGAGGCGATTCTTCGTGCTCCTGGCGCTCGCTTGCGCCGGGTGCAATCAGGGGGGCCACACCGAGCGGGTGAGCAATCGCGCCGACCTGGGCGCGGTCATCGCCTCGGAGCACCGCACCGACAACGCGTTCCTGACGGCGGCGGACGTCAACGACATCGCGCGCCGGGCGGCCGAAGCAATCGACGCGACGACGATGGTCATCGCGGTCACCGACCGGGAAGGGCAGGTCCTGGCCCTGCTGCGCAAGCCCGATGCGCCGGCGACGGTGATCGGAAACTTCGGAGCGACGGTCGTTGCCAACGACTTTGCCGTCTCGCTGGCTCGGACCGCCTCGTTTTTCAGCAACGACCAGGCGCCGCTCTCGTCTCGGACCGTTCGCTTCATCAGCGGTGTCCATTTCCCACCCGGGATCACGAACAAGCCGAACGGTGCCCTCTACGGCATCGAGAACACGAATCGTGGCTGTCCGCTGACGTCGCCGCCGGCAACGCCGGACTTCGATCCCGGCCAGGCCGTCGCCCCGTCGACATCGCTCAACGGCCTCCCGTGCAACGCCGCCGACGCCCGCGGCTGCGGAACCGGGATCGCGACGGGCAAGCCCGACACGCTCGACAGTGATTTCACGTCAGTGACCGGCGGCGGCGTCCCGATTTTCAAAGACGGCCAGGTCGTCGGTGGTGTGGGTGTCGCGGGCGTCGCGCCCAACCTGGCGGAGTTCGCCGCCTTCGTGGCGAGCATCCCCAGCGGGAGGTTCGGACCGCGCCCGGCCGATCCCGGCGTCATCCTCCTCGACGGAATCCAACTGCCGTTCGTCGCACAGACGACGCGGCCGCCCGGTTCCAGCACCGGCACGCTCGTGGGCAGCGCGTTCGTGGTCGCGCCCATCGATAGCCCGCGAATGGCCGCCGGTGTCCCCGACGGCTGGCTCATTGGCCCCGTCGCCAGCACCGAGCTCTCGCAGTCGGACATCACGGTCATCGTCAGCCAGGCCGTGGCGCAGGCCGGCGTGACGCGGGCGGCGATCAGGCTCCCTCTGGGCAGCACGACGCGAATGGTCATCGCGGTGAGCGACCTTCAAGGGGCGATCCGCGGCCTCTTCCGCATGCCGGACTCCACGGTCTTCAGCATCGACGTGGCGGTGGCCAAGGCCCGCAACGTCATCTACTTCAGTGGCTTCAACCGGGTCCCCAGCGATCTGTCCGGAGTTCCGCAGGGGACCGCGGTGACGAGCCGCACGATCGGCTTCGGCGCTCAACCGTTCTATCCACCCGGCATCGACGGAACGCCGCCCGGCCCGTTCTTTCAGCTCTACCTGAACGACGTCGCGACACCGTGCCGGCAGGGAAGCCAGGCTCCGGACGCGAACCATCAGAGCGGCATCGTGTTCTTCCCGGGCAGCATGCCGCTGTACCTCAACGGTCAGCTCGTGGGTGGGCTGGGGGTGAGCGGAGACGGCGTCGACCAGGACGATCTCGTCACCGCCGCCGGGGCGACCGGCTTCGCGCCTGCCGAGTCGATCCGGGCCGACCAGATCGTGATCGGCGGTGCCCGGCTTCCATTCTTGAAGTTCCCGCGTAACCCGGACGGGCCCTGAGAGCCTCGCGCGGTGTGACGGGGCGGTCGGCAGCGCGACGGTGGGTGAGCATCCTGGTGTGTGGGGCCGTCGTCCTCGCCGTGCTCGCGAGCTGCACCGCCAGAGCGCCGAGCCCGAGGTCGTCGCTGCCAGCGCAGCGCGCCGAACCGCTCGCCCCACGCCAGCCGCCGGTCCCGCCGTCCGAGGCTACGGCGCCGTCACCGACGATCTCGCCGCCGCAGGCCACCCCGCCGTCGGCGAGGGAACAAGCTCAGCGCACCAGACCGGACGCGAGTGAGGACCGCCGCCAGCGCACGCATCCGTCGGCCGACATCGCGCGCTCGGTGCAGCCGGCGGGTCGCGGTGGGCTGGTGGCGCTCGACTTCGATCACGCGGACATCGCCGCGGTCGTCCAGACGGTCAGTGAGATCGTCGGGTTCAATTACATCCTCGCCCCGGACGTCCAGGGCACGGTGACCGTCCGCACCATCGGTCAGCTCTCGCGTAGCGATCTGTTCGACGTCTTCCGGGCCATCCTCGACGTGCACGGATTCACGGCGATCCAGGCCGGCGACGTCTACAAGATCGTTCGGCGAGACGGGGCCCGGGCGCGAGCTGTCCCGACCGTCATCGGCTCGTTCACCGACAGGACGCGGCCGGGCGATGAGATCATCACCCAGATCGTGCCCGTCCCGTCCGCCGCGGTCGCCGAGCTCGTTGGCCTGCTGCAGCCGCTGATCTCGAAGGACGGACAGCTCATCGCGCGTCCCGACGAGCGCCTTCTCGTGATCGTCGATACGGTCTCGAACGTCGCTCGCCTGCTCGACGTCATCAGCCGCGTCGATCGGGAGACGCTCGGCGATGGGATCCACGTCATCCCGGTTCACTTTGCCGATGCGGCCGCGCTGGCCACGATCTTGAACCAGCGTGCGCTCAGGCTCGCCGGAGCCGGCAGCGGAGGCGCTCCGGCGCTGGTGATTGCCGAGCGCCGCTCGAACTCGCTCGTGGTCCAGGCGCACGGGGCCGAGCTGGAGGCGATCCGTCGCCTGATCAGCGGGCTCGACGTCAGCCTGCCCTCCCGCCGGCTCTTCATCTATTTCGCCGAGCACGCCCGGGCGAAGCAGTTGGCGGCGACGCTCACCGCCATTTACGGCGAGACCCCGGGCGGGCCGAGCGGGCCTGGCGGGCCTGCGACCCCGGATCCAAGCCGTACCGGTCAGCCGATACGGATCGTCGCGGACGAGACGACCAACGGCGTGATCGTGATGACGTCGCTCCACCAGTGGCCGGAGATCGAAGCCAACATCAAGTCGCTCGATTACCGTCCCCGGCAAGTCCGCATCGAGACGCTCATCGCGGACATCACGCTCACGGAAGACTCGCAACGAGGCGTGGATTGGGCCGCCGCGATCGGCCACGCCCGACTCGTGTCGTTGACGAGCACGACGTCGCCGGTCCTTCCCGCCGTCGCGGCGTCACAGGTCGCGATCCCCTCGACGATCACGCTGCCGCAGCCGGGGCTCACCGCGGTCACGGTGAATGCCGACTCGGCCATCGCCCTGCTGAACGCCTTCGCCTCCGAGCAGCGGATCGCGCTCTCGGCCAGCTCGTCGGTGGTCGTCGTGGAGAACCATAAAGCGGTGATCAACGTGTCGGACTCGATTCCGATCGTCACCAGCATGCAAACGCCGATCGGCGGCTCCACGACGGTGGGGCCGAACCTCACGCCGGCCATCGTCGGCTCTCAGTCCGTCGAGTACCGGGATGTCGGCACCGTGCTGACGGTGACGCCGAGGATCGGCGAGCGCGGGACGGTGGTGCTCGACGTCAAGCAAGAGGTCAATGACGTCGGGTCTCCCGAGCCGCCCACCGGCTCGCGGAGCATCATCAAGCGCGAAGTGGAGACGGCCGTGGTGCTCGGCGACAACGAGACGCTCGTGCTGGGTGGCCGAATCCGCGACCAGAGGACGACCACCCACCGCGGCATCCCGTTCCTCAAGGACATCCCGATCCTCGGCACCGCCTTCGGCACGAAGATCCACGCGATCGAGAAGAGCGAGCTGCTCATCCTGATCACACCCCGCGTGATCGGCGCCCCGCCGGTCCCTGCTCCGCTCGCGGCGCCGAAGTAACCACGCGGCGGCGCCCCTCCTTCGTTACTTGAAGCTCTTGTCGAAGGCCTTGACCTGGGCCACGAACTCCTTGGCGTCGTACTTCGCCGGGTCCTCGACGGCTCCGAACATCGCGTCGAGCGCGTCGCTCACCGACTTGTCGGCCTTGGCGTTGATCCCCTTGAAATACGTCGAGGACAACCGATCGAGGGACATGGCCGCGAGCTCGGCCGCCTTGATGCCGGCCGCGCCGATCGCATCGGCGTCGCCCGCCACGCTCTTGATGAGGCGCTGGGTGGTGGCCTGGTCGAAGTCGCGGGTGGCGATCTTCGGCGCTTCCTGAGCGGCCGCGGTCGAGATCTTCGCGGCGAGCGTCTGGGCGGTGGCCTTGTCGCCCTTGGTCACGGCGTCGTTCAGTGCGGCGACGTCCTGTCCGAGCCCCGTCGCCACTGGCGGCGCCGTCACCGCCAGCAGGTGCTTCGCGATGACGAAGTGGCCGCGGACCTTCGACAACGCTTCGTCCATGAGCTTGGCCGAGGCATTGGCCTTGGCCCGAGCCCCGACCTGCTTGGCTGCCTCGCGCAGCGAGATCACCTGGCCGAGGCCCCAGATCCGCGTCCGCGTCCACGCCCCCTTCGTGGCCCAGTGCGGTGGCATGTTCTCGCTGAACGTGTCGAGCTCGATGGTGAGCGGCTCGGGGTGACCCGCCGCCACCATGTCGGTGTCGATCTGCAGGTGGCACGACACGCATTTCTCGGCCCGGAGCAGCAAGTTCTTCGTGTCGTACATCCCGACCTTCACCGATTGCTCGTGTGTCCAGCCCTTCTCGGCGTGGGGCTCCAGCCACTTCTCGGCGGGCCCGTGGCAGCCGTCACAGTGCACGCCCTCGGTGACGTCGAACTTCGGCCCGCGCAGCGCCACCGGCACGTTCACCGCGTGGCAGGTGAGACAACGCTCGCTGGCCTCGGCCTTGGCGAGGTTCAGGCCCTTGGCGATCTTGGACGGGCTCACCCCGGACTTCAGCTTCTCGTTCAGCAGGGTCGCGTAGGCCTGCGCGTGCCGGTCCTTCTTGGCCCACTGGACGCTCTCGTCGAGCTTGGGAAAGTCGGCCTTCGGCTTCGTGCTGCCGTGACAGTTCGAAGCGCTGCACGAGGCCGCGCCCGTGTACTTGTTCTGCTGCGCCTGGGCCGGCCGCGCCTGGGGCCCGCCAACCAGCCAGAAGCATCCGACCAGGCCCAGCGCGATGCCGCGAACGCCCCACCTCCTGAACACCATAAACGACTCCTCTCTCGAGAATCTCGGGTGACCGACGGCCGGCGGCGGCCTGACTAGCGCGGACGCCGCAGGCGCGGCCCCTCCGGCGCGGATGGCGCGGACTCTTCTCGCCGGGGCGCGGCTGGCCCCCGGGGCTCGGTCGTCGGCTCGTCGCTGACGGCGTACACCCGGCCGTCGCGCAGGTACAGCCGCTCCATCTCCGCGCGGTTGAACGGCCGCGAGCCGAGCCTGTTGAAGACGGCGATCTGGTTCCCGCTCTCGTCGACTGCGCGGTCGCGGTCGGTGCCCTTCGACACGGCCAGCGCCGCGCCACGAGTCGGCTTCGTGGCGATCAACCGCGGGGCCGGTCGCGGGCTGAAGCCGAGATAGGTCGGCGTCTCGGCCGGTGACGTGAGCTGGATGACGCGCAGGCCGTTGACGCCGTCGGCGACGTAGGCGAACAGGCTCGTGTTCGTCATCCCGACCTTGACGTCGCGAGCGTCGTTGATGATCCCGCCCGCGTCGAACACCTGGTCGATCGCCGGCGTCTCGGGCCGCTCGACGTCCACGATGACGAGGCCCTGCTTGCCCGCGGCCACGTACGCGTACGTGCGCGCGAGGTACACCCCGTGAGCGTCGGGCAGTCGCACGGTCGCCGCCGGCACGGGCCGTGGCCGTTCGGGTGTGGTGACGTCGATCACCTTCAAGCCCTCACGGTCGGTCACGAACGCGTAGCGGAACTGCACCGCCACGGCGCGCGGCTTGACCACGTTCGGCGTGCCGACGACGGCCACCACGCTGGGCTTCAGTGGATCGGCCAGGCTCACGATCACGAGGCCCGTGTCGGCCAGGACGTAGGCGTACGTGCCGGCGACGGTCAGGTTCACCGCGCCGTCGAGCACGCCGTCGGGATTGAAGGTCGCCGCCCGCTCCAGGAAATTGTTGGTCGGGTCGCCGTCGAGCAGCGTGGCCACGCCCGGCCGGTACTTGCTGTCGAGCGGATTGCCGATCACGACGAGGCCCTCGTACTTGTCGGCGACGTACAGGAACGCGTAGACGAGCGGGATCTTCTGCTCCTGGTTCTGCGGGTACTGCGTTCGCGTGGGATCGACGGCCAGCGTGGAGGGCGACGCGACCGCGGTGGCGAACTTCGTCTTCACGTACAGGCGCTGGCCGAGCGGCGAGACCGGCGCCGTGAAGAGCCGCTGGGAGAACCCCTTCTGGTCGATCTGGGCGACGTCGTAGGCGCGGAAGCCGCCCCGGCCATTGGCCGTGTAGAGATATTCGCCGCGCAACTGGATGCCGAGCACCTGATCGCCGCCGAAGAAGTCGAGGACGTCCCGGCCGCGGTGGTGATAGGCCTCACTCAGCGTGCGGCCGGCGGCCACGTGGCGCTCGTGACTGGTGGGATAGGCGTCCTGGTGCAGCGCGCTCCCGATGACGGCCTGAGGCTCCTCGCGCTCGGTGACCACCACCGCTTCCAGCCCGGCGTCGCCCTCGGCCACCCAGGCGTAGCGCCCGATGAAGTTGTAGAAGTTGGTGCCCTGCATCAGCACCTGGGCCATCCAGGCGTTGTTGTCGTTCCTGCTCGAGACGTGACAGTCGCTGCAGCCGCGCGTCTCGGTCGCCCGCACGGTGTGGGGGACGAACGTGCTGAAGGCGTGGCCGCTCAGACCCTCCGCCGACACGGTCTGCTGCTGCGAGTAGACCCATTCGCGATTGGCGTTCTGCGAGCCGACGAGGATCGCGCACGACGAGCGGGCGGGGGAGATCCGATTCTTCATCACGGTCGGATCGATGGCCAGCATGAACACGTCGTCGCGGATGGTCTGGAAGTTGTAAGCCGTCCAGTTGCGCTGGATGTCGGCCTCGTTGTGGAGCGCGGGCTTGCGCTCGTTGGCCTTCATCGGTAGGTGGCAGCCGAAGCAGCTCGTCACCCACGAGGTGTGGCAGGCCTGACAGGTCATGCGACTGTCGGCGTGGGCGAGATCGGTCGCTTCGCGATCCCTGGCGACGGCGTTGCCCCACGTGCTGCCGTCGCGGCGGAGCGTCTTGGCGAAGCGGGATCGCCGCGCCCTGTCCGCGTTGGCGATCGACCACGCCGAGGCCGGGTCGACGGTGTCGGCGACCTGGCTCAGCTCCCACTCGAGGTCCTTCGTCACCATCGAGCGCTGGATCAACGTGTCGCCTCGCCACTGGAATCGACGCTGGCCGAACGGTGTTCGCAACGCCGAGAGATCCGTGCCTCCGGGAGGGGCCGCGGGTCCCGACGTCTTGAGCGCTGTGCGCGCCTGGATGCTGCCGTGGCAGTCGGTACACGTGATCTCGATCGCGGCCCGCACCTCGCCGTAGAGCTTGCCGTTGCCGTGGGCGTCCTGCTTGAAGTGGCAGTCCACGCAGTGCATGCCCTTCTCGAGGTGGATGTCCTTCAGGTGCACGGTCTTCTTGAAGCGGTCGGGGTCGTCGTGCGCCACGCGCCGGCCGGCCGCGTCGAGCATGTTGCCCCGGCGGTCGTGCTTGAACACGGCGCGGAAGATCCAGCCGTGGCCGTGGAAGTCGCCGAGCTGCATGCGTGAGAGCTGGGGATTGAGGTCGACGATGTTGGCCAGGAACTCGGGATCCGACCACTTGCCGCGCAGCGCCGCGCCCTCCGGATTGCGGGCCTGGATGGCGGCGACCTGCGAGGCGGAAAGACTCCGCTCCGCGCTCGGGTAGAGCAGGTGACCGTCGGTCTCGTTGTCCCACCACGTGTAGCCGAGATAACTGTTCGTCACCGTCGTCCCCGGATGATGATGACAGGTGACGCACTGGCTGGACGGAATCCGGCTCGTGAGCACGTGCTTGATCGGGTGCCCCGATTCGTTCCTGGGGATCGTGGGATCGTCGGTGGCGCTGCGCGCACGGTTGCCGAACGCCGCGAAGTGGGCGGAGTGCGTCGGCGAGCGGTCGTTGGCGTACACGACGTGGCAGGCGGAGCAGCCGCTCGACCGGTAGTCGCCGGGCTGATCGTTGGTCCCGAGGAACGACAGCATCGGGTCGAGGAGCCGCGTCCGCTGCAGGTTCAGCCACACGGGATCGGTGCGGTTGAGGGTACCCAGGCCCCGCGGGCTGAGTCGATTGGCCGGCTTGCCCGGCGCCTCGTCGACGAACGGCACGCCCAGCTCGAGCTGTCGCTGCTGGCCGCGCTCGAAGACGCGAAGCACGTTGCTCGGCTGTCCCACCTCGAAGCGGGGCAGGGGATCGAGGAACGGCAAGATCCCCTTGCGCAGTGTCTCCTCGGGTGTGGGCGCCGGGATCGTGTAGAGCCGCCGCGGCCGGCCGTCCTCGTCGTAACTCTCCCCGAAGCGCGGCAGCTTCCTCGGGAACGTGCCGTTGTTGTAGAGCGCCGCGGCCCACAGCATCGGGCCCGTCGCCATCATGCTCTTCTGGACGAGCGCGACCTCGGTGGCGTGACAGCCGGTCTGGCCGCAGCCCTGTCGGGCCGCGCGCAGGTCGCCGGGATTCACGAAGCGAATGAACTCGGCGGATTCCTGGTTGAGCGTGGCGAAGCTACGCTCCGGGTTGGCCGACGTCTTCCACAGCTCGTGCACCCGCGGCCGCACGTGGGCCTGCCGCTTGGCCGCGTCGTAGGGCGCCGAGCCGGCCGTCGCGTCAGCGGGCTTGACCACGTCGCCCTGGCCGCCATGACAATCGATGCAGGCCGCCTTGACGGTCGTGGCTTCGTGCATCGTCGCCGCATCGGTCTTCGTGTGACAGCTCACGCAACCCGCATTCTTCTTCTCGACGTCGAGCTGGGTCTGCCGGCTCAGGTCGGGGCCGACTCCCGTCGGCGGCTCGGGCTCCGGCCTGGCCGGAGTCGGCGTCTCGGTCGGCGGCTCGGCCGGCTTTTCCTCCTCGGTCGGCGCGCGGCGGATCCGCTGGGCGAGCTGGACGTGGCTCTCGCCGGCGGCCGCGGGAACGGCGCTGACGCTCTCGCCCATGCGCGACGCCGGCCACGTGGATGCAAGCGCCACGACGGCCAGCAACGCGGCGACGACGAGCAGCGTTCCTGGCCGCACTCGCTCGCCCGAGCGCGGGAGCCTCATCAACAAGCGCGGGAGCCTCATCAATACATCAGGGTGAGCGAGAGGAAGGCCGAGTAGAGCGTGTCGTACGGGAACGACTTCGTCCTCTCGAGACCGTTCGGCCCGAACCGGAACGTCGTCTCCGTGTAGACGTCACGCAGGCCGCCACCCGCCTGGAGCGCGGCGGCACCGGCGGTGATCTCGACGTTCTCGATGAGGAACGGCCGCCAGCGCGCGCCGATGCTCCAGTCGATGCCGATGTTGTTCCGGATGTTCGGCTGGAAGAGGAGCCGCTCGAGGACTTCGGTGTGGTGGAAGCGGAGGAAGTTGACGTTGACGAACATCTTGAGCTTGGGCGTGACGTCGATGTCGGTGCCCACGTTGAGCAGGAAGAGCCCGGGGTTGACGAAGTTCGACTGGCCCTCGAGCTTGCTCGGCCGGAGACTCGGGACGAGGCTGTTGCGGCCCTTGAGCTCCAGTCCCGTGCTGGTCAGGGGCAGGCCCTGGCGGACCCAGTAGCTGAAGCCACCCCCGGCGAAGTTCGGGTTGTCGAGGATCATGTCGAACCCGCGCGCGGTGGAGTCGTCGGGCTTTCGATCGCCGGAGGCCCAGAAGAAAGCCACGCGCGGCCGCAACCAGTCCACGTCGACGGAGAGCTCGAGCGCCGCCATGTCCGCGCTGATGGACTGAGACCGGCCGCTGATGGGGTTCCGCCGCTCGTGGCCCACGACGTGATAGTAGGAGTGCGTCAGGTTCAGGCGGCCGATGTGGCCGTCGCCGTTCCAACCCAGCCAGAACGCGTCCACTTCCTTTTCCGCGAGCGTGCCGACGGGCGCGGGCCGCACCAGGAAACCGTTCTCGTCGAAGTGCTTTCCTCCCGCGTCGTGCAGGTAATGGCCATTGAACATCAGCGTATAGCCGGGCCAGATGAAGTCCTGCCGGAAATAATTCAGGATGCCGAGGTGCTGGCCGCGGGTGTCGAACACGCGGTTCAGGCCGCTGTTGGTGTCCTTCTCGAGCGGGCGAAAGTAGACGATGTTGAACTGGTTGCGGTTGGAGCCGAGATTGCCGAAGAACCGGGCGCCCAGGTTGTCGTCGCTGAAGATGAAGCCGCGGAAGTCGCTGGTGAACGGCTGGATGCCGACGCGCGACGAGACGAAGTCGTAGTTGGGGCTCAGGTCGCCGAGGTGGTACTCGACGAACAACTCCTGGAAGCTCACCTGGCTGTCCAGGCGGGTCGTGCCCTGCCGGACGTCGACGTCGACCACGCCGGTGTTCCGGGCGTCGAGGTAGTTGACGTTGAAGACCGGGGTCACGCGCAACTCCCAGTCGCGCGGCCGGAAGGCCGTGTCGCCCTTGAAGAACTCCAGGGAGACGATGAAGTTCTGATTGAAGTAGAGCTGATCGCCGGGGCCGAAGAACTCGGCCCGTCGCGGCTCCGAGGCGCTGACGTTGCTCGGCAGAGGAATGCGGCGAAACTCGAGCAGGCTGTCGCTGATGGCGGAGATCGCGATGAAGTACTTCTGGCCGATGATCGGGTAGTCGCCCTTGAGGACGTTCTGGTTGTACGGGTCCCACCACCGGCCGCGCTCGAAGGGCGCGTCCTTGAGCGGCCGCTCGTAGCGGTTCCAGTCGGGAATGCCGAGCCGCCACCGGTCGAGAATCGGCACGAAATCGGGGCTCGTCTGGGTGGGAACCGGACGGACCGAGCTCGGTCCCGCCTCGCCGGTCGGCCTCTCGGCGGCCGGCGGCGCCTGTAACGCGTCGGCGGATGCGACGCCGCAGTGCGCGGCCAGCAGCGCCAGGCCGACGGATGCGCTCTTCAGCAGGACGACGAGTCGTCGAGCCTGCGTCTCGGCCATGCGAACCCCCGTTTTCACGGCGCGTGTGAGCTGGAACGCAGCCTCGTAGGGCTCATCGAGCAGACGTTCAGTCGGTGTTTCGTTGACAGATGGCCTCCGACCCAAGTAGCGTGCCCATTGGTACCCGCACGCATGGTCATCGAAGGTCTCCGGGCGATCCAGCGTGAGCACGGCTACCTGCCGACCGAGGAACTCTCGGCCCTGGCGCAGCGTCTCAGCGTGCCGCTCTACCAGGTCCAGGGCGTGGCGAGCTTCTATCCGCACTTCCGTCTCGCGCCACCGCCCATGGTCGAGGTGAAGGTCTGCGGCGACATGTCGTGCCATCTGCGCGGAGCCGGTGCGCTCGTGCGCGCGGCCGAACAGCGGGCGGCCACGCTGCCCGGCGCGAAGGTCGGGCACGTCTCCTGCCTCGGGCGCTGCGACCGGGCTCCCGCCGCCGTCGTCAACGACGTGATCCTGGCCGGCATGACCCCCGAGAAGCTGAACGATCTCATCACGTCGATCGCCGGCGGCGCTCCCGTGACGCACCACGAACCGGCGCCGGCGCCGGTGCCTCTGCGCGTCGACCCGTACGCGGGCGGGCGCCGGTACGAAGCCGTGCGCGCGTTCGTCCCGCGCCGGGACGTGAGCGAGCTGTTGAGCACGCTCAAGGCCAGCGACCTCCGGGGCCTCGGCGGCGCCGGCTTCCCGACGGGGATGAAGTGGGAGATCGTGCGGGGGGCGGCCGGGTCGCCGAAGTACGTCGTGTGCAATGCCGACGAGAGCGAGCCGGGGACCATCAAGGACCGCTTCATCCTCGATCACGTGCCGCATCTGGTGATCGAGGGCATGATTCTGGCCGGCCTCGTCGTCGGCGCCCACGAGGGCATCATCTATATACGCCACGAGTACGAGGCGCAGGCCGAACATCTCGAGCGCGAGCTGGCCGCCTGCCGTCGCGACGGCCTGCTCGGTCGGAGCGTCCTCGGCTCGGACCTGACCTTCGACGTGCGCGTGTTCATCAGCCCGGGCGGGTACATCTGCGGCGAGGAGTCGGCGCTGCTCGAGGCCATCGAGGACAAGCGCGCGGAGCCGCGGAACAAGCCGCCGTTTCCCGGGACGCACGGGCTGTGGCAGAAGCCGACGGTCATCAACAACGTCGAGACGTTCGCGTCCGTGCCACTGATCCTCGTCAAGGGCGTGGAGTGGTTCAAGGCGCAGGGGGCAAACGGCGCCTCCGGCATCAAGTTCGTCGGGATCAGCGGCCACGTCGCGCGCCCCGGCGTCTACGAGATCGCCATGGGGACGCCCGTCCGCGAGGTGATCGATCATGCGGGCGGTGTCCTCGGGGGCCGCGCGCTCAAGGCGTTCGCGCCGTCCGGTCCATCGTCAGGGTACCTGCCGGCGTCGATGACCGGCGTCTCGCTCGACTTCGCCTCGCTGCAGAAGGCCGGCTCGATGCTCGGTTCGGGCGCCATCGTCGTATGCGCCGAAGGCACCTGCATGCTCGACATGGCCCTCAACAGCGTACGGTTCTTCCGCAACGAATCGTGCGGCAAGTGCGTGCCGTGCCGGGTGGGCAGCGCCAAGCTCGTCGACATCCTCGAGCGGGCCGCCCGCGGTCGAGGTGAGGCGGCGGACTACGACATGATCCGCGACCTGTCGGAGGCGATGCGGTTGGCGTCGATTTGCGGCCTGGGACAGATCGCGCCGGCGCCCGTTCAATCCGTCATCACGCACTTCACCGACGAGATCGAGGCGCACATCCTCAGGCGAACGTGCCCGTCGGGCGTGTGCCCGATGGCCTTCGCGTGATCGCGTTCGTCCGTGTGATCGAGGGAATGGAATGAGCCCGGCGGCATCCGATCTCGTGCACCTGACGATCGACGGCCGGCCGATCGAGGTGGCGCCCGGGACGACGATCTTCGAGGCAGCCCGCCGGCACGGCATCGAAATCCCCGCCCTCTGTCACGCCCAGCACCAGACGCCTGTCGCAGTCTGTCGCGTCTGCGCCGTCGAAGTCAAGAATGCGCGTGTGATGGCGGCCGCGTGTATCCGGCCCGTCGAGAACGGCATGGAGGTCTCGACGGCCACCGAGCGGGTGCGGCAGGTCCGGCGGACCCTCTACGAGGTGCTCCTGGCCGACCACGCGGCGCCCTGCCTCCGCCAGCAGGCGACGGGCGATTGCGAACTGGAGACCCAGGCGGCGGCGGCGGGGCTCCATCAGTCCCGGTTCGCGCCCCGCTCCCACCCTCGCGGCGGCGACGACTCGTCGCCGATCATCAAGGTGGACCACGCCGCCTGCATCCTCTGCGACCGCTGCATCCGCGCCTGCAGCGACGTCAAGCAGAACTTCGTGATCGGCCGCGGCGGCAAGGGCACGGAGACGAGCATCGTCTTCGACACCGACCTGCCGATGGGCACGTCGAGCTGCGTGGGCTGCGGCGAGTGCATGGTGAGCTGTCCCACCGGCGCGCTCACCAACAAGCGCGCGGTCGACGTCGATCTGCAGGAGGGCGAGCAGATCACGGCCGATGACCTCCTCGACCTGCCGATGTTCGCGGGCGCGTCCGGCACGTTCCTCTCGCTCAACCGGGGCTCGGTGGTTCGCCGGCGGTTCCGCGCGGGCGACGTCATCTGCCGGGAGGGCGAGTACGGCTCGACGGCGTTCTACATCGTGAGCGGCCGCGTGGAAGTCTCGATCGTCAGCCCCCTGGCCCACGTCAAGAGTGGCCGGGGCGCGGGGCGGGCGACGCTCTCCCGGGTCTTCCAGCGCCTCAGCCGACTGGTCAGCAGCGACGAGGACCCGCGCGAGGCGGGCGGTCATCGCTTCATCCCGATCGACGCGTCGGTGGCCCTCGAGCACAACAATCCGGTCGCCCAGCTCGGACGCGACGAGCTGTTCGGCGAGATGACCTGCCTGTCGATGTATCCGCGATCGGCGACGGTCCGGGCGCTCGAGGACACCGAGGTCCTCGAGTTGCTGAGGAACGTGCTCTACATGCTGCAGAAGAACCGCACGTTCAAGGCCGAGCTGGAGCGGCGCTACCGCGAGCGGGCCCTGGCCACGCACCTGCGCAGCGTGCCGATGTTCGCCGACGTCAGCGAGGACTTCATCAACCACCTGCGCGACCGCATCACGCTGATCTCGTTCCAGCCCGGTCAGGTCATCTTCCGGCAGGGCGATGCCGCCGACAGCTTCTATCTGGTCCGGATCGGCTTCGTGAAGGTGAGCCAGTCCTTACCGGGCGGCGAGATCGTCCTCAAGTACCTGGCGCGGGGCGACTACCTCGGCGAGATCGGGCTGCTCCGCGGCGGCGCGCGCACGGCCACGTGCACCGCGCTGGACCACGTCGAGCTGGTCCAGATCCACGCCGACGACTTTCACGAGATGATGCGCCGGTTCCCCGACATCCAGGAGCGGCTGACCGCCGAGGCCCACGCCCGGATGGGCGAGAACCAGGAGCGTCACGAGCGGGTCGTGTCGCTGCCCATGGGCGATTTCTTGACCCAGGGCCTCATGGAGGCCCACAACCTGCTCCTTCTCGACCTCGATCGATGCACGCGCTGCGACCTCTGTGTCCGGGCCTGTGCCGACGCGCACGACGGCGTCACCCGGCTCGTCCGTGACGGCCTCCGGTTCGACAAGTACCTCGTCGCGACGTCCTGCCGCTCGTGCCGCGATCCGCTGTGCATGATCGGGTGTCCGGTGGGATCGATCCGCCGCCGCGACTCGCTCGAGATCCTCATCGAGGACTGGTGCATCGGCTGCGGGCTGTGCGCCAAGAACTGCCCGTACGGAAACATCAACATCCACAACTTCACGGTCATGGTCGCCGACGAGACCCGACCCGGCCGGCGAAGGGCGGTGGTGCGCGAGAAGGCGACCACCTGCGACCTCTGTCACGATCTCAAGGAGCCGTCGTGCGTCTACGCCTGCCCGCACGGCGCGGCCATGCGCGTGGAGCCGCTCAGCTTCTTCGCCGAGAAGCTGGGGCTGACCAAGTAGATGCTGCTGGACACATCCCACCATCGCTGGATCATCGCGACGACGGTGGCCGCGGTCGTGGCCACCGCAGCGTACGTGCCGTACGCGGCCAGCCGGCTCAACGGCCCCAGTGGTGGCAGCTGGCCGGGCCTCGTCTTCGGTGGCCTCGGCTTCGCGCTGATGATCTACGCGGGCCTCCTGGGGGCGCGGCGCAAGGTGCCGACGTGGCGGCTGGGGCGGGCCACGACGTGGATGAAGGGCCATCTCTGGCTCGGCCTCCTCAGCTATCTCCTGATCCTCTATCACTCCGGCCTGGCCTGGGGAGGCACGCTCACGCTCGTCCTGATGCTGCTGTTCACGGTCGTCATCGCGAGCGGGATCTACGGAGTCCTCCTCCAGCAGGTCATGCCTCGGCTGATGACGGAGCGGTTGCCCCTCGAGACGGTGTACGAGCAGATCGACGTCATCGTCGCCCAGCTCCGGGCCGAGGCCGACGCGCTCGTCGGCTCCGTCGTCGGGTCGCTGCCCGTGGCCGAGCTCGAGCCGTCCGGGCTACCGCGCGGCGGCGGTGGCCTGGCCCACGGTGAGGCGTTGGCCCACGAGCTGCGCGGGCGAGGGACGGCGGTGGTTCCGATTCCGGCCGAGGCGGAGGCCGCCCCGCTGAAGGACGCCTACGTCCGTGAGATCCGCGGCTACCTCGCGCGAGACATTCCACACAGCGGCCGGTTGGGAAATCGCCGCGAGCGCGACGCGCTGTTCGGTCATCTCCGTACGCTGCTGCCCGGCTCACTGCACGAGATCGTGGACGAGCTTCGCGTCATCTGCGAGGAGCGGCGCCAGCTCGCGCTGCAGAAGCGGCTGCACCACTGGTTGCACGGCTGGCTCCTGGTCCACGTCCCGCTCTCGATGGCGCTGCTCCTGCTGGCGGCCGTCCACGCGATCGTGAGCATCCGGTACTAGGCCGCCGTGGACGACCAGCGCTACACGACCAAGGTCCGGGCCAAGCGGATCGAGCTTTCCTACTTCAAGCACGCGCACCCGTTCCGTCGCTGGAAGCTGATGCTCTCCATCGCGGCTCCCGTCATCGCCGGTGGCTGCCTCGTCGGGTACGCGGCGTTCGGTGATTCCCGTCTCTACACGAGTGGGCCGGTGGCGACCGCGCACACGATGTTCGGAGCCACGTGCGCGGAGTGCCACCGTCCGGCCGACGCCGACGGACAGCGGCCGGACCACCGAGGCTTTTTCCTGCGAGTGACCGACGGGGCCTGCACCACGTGTCACGGCGGACCCACTCACCACGACTCGCAGACCTTCAGCCCCGCGTGCACCACCTGTCACGTGGAGCACAAGGGCCAGGTCGCGCTGGCCGCGCTCGACGACAGGCACTGCACGCAGTGTCATCGCGATCTCAAGACCAGGTCCGGAGCCGCGTCGAGGTTCGAGGCGTCGATCACGCGGTTCGCCGGTGGGCACCCGGAGTTCGCAGTGCAGGTCGGCGATCGTCGCGTCCGCCTCGACCACGCCGGCGAGGTCAAGGACACGGCCAACGTGCTGCTGAACCACCAGAAGCATCTCCGCGTTGGCCTCAAAGGCCTCGATCAGCTCCGCCAGCTTCGTGGATCGCGCGGCATCGTCCAGGCGCCCAATGGCCTTCAGCTCTCCTGCGGGTTCTGCCACGAGACGAATGCCTCGCGCGCCACCATCCAGCCGGTGTCGTATGCCAGGCACTGCGGACCGGCCTGTCACGAGCTGGACTTCGATGGTCGCTTCCCCGCCGTGGTGGTGCCTCACGACACGCCCGGCATCGTGCACGGTTTTCTGAGGACACTGTTCCTCGAAACGTTCGAGGCCTGCCAATCGCCGGATACCGCCACGCCGCCGTCACCGCAAGGCGACGCGCGCCGCGCCCAGTGCGGCGAGCTCGGGCTGAGCGCCAGGACCGAGGCCCCGCCGACCGGCGCACCAGTCGCGAGCCCACCCGAAAGCGAGCAGCCGCGCGGCGGCCGCCTGTTGCGTCGCAGCGCGCCCGAAACGAAGGAAGAGCCGCCCGCCGACCAACCGCGGGGACGGCGGCTGCTCCGCGGCGGCGCGGCCCAAGAGGCGCCGGCGGAGCGCGATGCAGGTCGAGCGCAGCGGGAAACGCCGGGGCGCTCAGCCCTGGCCTGGGCCTCGGCCGAGCTTCCCGGCGCCGAGAACCTCCTGTTCAAGCAGCGATGCCAGCTCTGTCACGTGAAGAACGATGACGCGAAGGGGCCGTTGCCGCAGTACTTGCCAACCCGCGTGCCGGCCCGATGGCTCCCGCACTCGGTCTTCGACCACGGAGTCCACCGCCCGATCCAGTGCGTCGAATGCCACAAGGCGAACACCAGCTCGCAGACCGCCGACGTGTTGTTGCCGTCGGTGTCGGTGTGTCGTGAGTGCCATCGCGCGGGCTCCGGCGCGCGAACGGCCTGCGTGGAGTGCCACCTCTATCATGACAAGAGCCTCGAGACGGATCTCGATGGACGCCACCCGATCCGGCGTCTGACTGGACGGGCGCCCTCCTAGCGGGGTTGGCGATCGCGGGCCGCGAGCTGGCCCAGCCCGTCGTAGGCCGCGTACTTGTAGGTTTCGCCCACCGTCGGATAGTTGAAGACGCTGTCGATGAAGGTGTCGATGGTCCCGCCGGTCTGGAGCACCATGAGCCCGATGTGGACCAGCTCCGAGGCCGAGAGGCCGATGATGTGCACGCCGAGGAGCTTCTTGTCCTCGCGCCGGAAGACGAGCTTGACGAGACCATTGAGGTCGCCGGCGATCTGACCGCGCGCGTTCTGGCGGTAGTAGGCGCGTCCCACGCAGTAGTCGATGGACTTGCCGCGACACGATTCCTCGGTCTCGCCGACCATGGCCACCTCGGGGATGGAATAGACGGCGAGCGGGAAGAGCGGCGCCACGCGCGCCTTGTACTTGAGGTCGAAGGCGTGGACCATCGCCACGCGCGCCTGCTCCATGGACGTCGCCGCCAGGGCCGGAAAGCCGATCACGTCGCCCGCCGCGTAGATGTGGGACACGAGCGTCTGGTAACGCTCGTTCACGTTGATGAGGCCGCGATCGTTCATCGGGATGCCGACCTTCTCGAGGCCAAGGCCCGTGGTGTTGCCCGCCCGCCCGGCCGCGAACAGCACGCAGTCGACGGACATGGTCACCCCGCTCCGCAACGTGACGTAGAGCGCGTCGGGGCGCGGCTGGACCTGCGTGACCTCCTCGCCCAGGCGGACACTGACGTCGAGCGCCTCCATGTGCTGCTTGAGCCGCTCCGAGATCTCGCCGTCGAGGAACCCGAGCAGCCGGTCGCGGCCGTCGACCAGCGTCACCTCGAGGCCGAGCGCGCCGAAGATCGTCGTGTACTCGCATCCGATCACGCCGGCGCCCACGACCGCGATCGAGCGCGGCATCTGATCCATCCTGAGGATGGTGTCGCTGTCGTAGAGACGGGGATCGTCGAACGAGACGTTGCGCGGGCGGCTGGGCACGGAGCCGGTGGCGATCAAGATGACGTCGGCGTGGAGCAGCAGGTCCTGCTGCCGCTCGCCGCGCTGGACGCGGATCGTGTGGGGGTCCTCGAAGCTCGCCCGCCCGTGGACGAGGTCGATGTGATGTCGCTCGATGTTCTGGAGGACCAGACTCCCGAGCGAGCGCACGACCTCGCGCTCGCGGTACAGGAAGTCGTTCACGGTGAGGTCCTTGCTGACCCGGTGGTCGACGCCGTAGAGCCCGCGCTGGTGGAGGCCGGAAAAGTAGAGCGCGGTCTCCCGCAGCGTCTTCGACGGAATCGTGCCCGTGTTGATGCCGGTCCCGCCGACCTCGGGAGCCTGCTCGACGATGGCGACACGCTTGCCGAAGTACGCCGCCTGCGCCGCGC
>Ga0209157_1000683_pt1 | contig 28881 bp, 29 predicted proteins | sample GraSoiAngelo_135_FD_185892 | JGI IMG/M metagenome (GOLD analysis project Ga0209157, IMG submission 185892) | Grasslands soil microbial communities from the Angelo Coastal Reserve, California, USA - 14_0929_05_40cm (SPAdes) (version 2) | ecosystem: Environmental > Terrestrial > Soil > Grasslands ...
GCAGACGAACGCGCCGCTCTGATTTGAGTCCCAAACCATGCACGCGCTCGGGTCCGAAAATGCGGCCCCGGGCTTGATGGTCGTGGCATCGACCCTGACCTTGACGCCCAGCGTGGAGCCAGGTCCTCCACCCTGCGACGCCCAGATCGTGGGGTACGTCCCGATTGGTCCGACCGAATCCCAACCGGTCAGCGCCAGCACGCTCTGTGGCTTGGTCCAGGTCTGGTGATAGACCGGGTTGGCGATTCCTCCGTTGGCGGCGGAGTAGGTGTCGAAGGTGAACGTGCCACTCCAAGACCCGTCGCATGTCAACGCGTTGGTCGGGATGGTGTAGACGGTGCCGAGCAGCCTGATGCCGTCAGGGCTGACCGCGAACGACAGCATCTGCTGCGTCGTGGTCATCGGGAAAGTTGCGGCGACGGCGACCGTTCCGTCGATCGCCAGGCTTCGGACCACGCCTTTGGCGTCGGCGAAGAAGACCTTGCCCCCGGCGACGTGAGCCGAAGCCGGAAGGATGGCTCCCATGCAGCCGACGGCTGGCACGGGCATCGGGGCAAATGTTGCTTTGGCGACCTCGCGACCGTCGAGCCCTGCGATCACGACCGTGTTGTAGGTCCATGCGTTCGCGGTGCCCCTCGCCTGTAGCAGACCGAAAAGAAGCGGTCCCGACGTCACCGGCGTCGATGCGGGGGTCCCTGAGCCCGACGGCGAGGCCGGGGAAGCCGCGGACTCCGCGGACTTGCCCTGCACCTGGCCGCATCCGACGGCGATCAGAAGGATTGTGGCCAGGAGGGTTGTTCTCATAGCAGCGACAACGGTCGCATGTGGCATTAGTTATCAGCCGGAGGCAAGAAGCCGGAAAACAACAAGCCCGAAAACCACGCATGCGGGGATGACCAGCGCCCGATAGAGAGCCCAGTAGCTCGTCCACGCCTCGCGCAGCCGGTCGAGGCGCCGGCCGGAGCCGAACGCCAGCGACCAGTAGATCGGCAGCGCCGAGCCCGTGTTCAGGGCGAGCGCGAGGAGGGCGACGCCGCCCGCGCCCGCGAGCCACGGCTGCACCGGCCCCGCGCCGCCAAACGCCGTCTGCACCCCCCAGAGCGCGGACGCCGCCACCAGGCTCAGCAGGGCGGGAAGTCCCAGCAGGAAGAACGCCGCGAAGCTGATCACGACCATCGCGAGCATCAGCGCGAGCGTCGCCACGATGCCGGCCAGGCCGGCCGCGGCGACGGTGACGCCCGGCTCCGAGGCTTCGGATCGGTACGCCGGCGCCGACGCGACCGGCGTCGGATCGGGCTGGCGGCCGGCGACCGCTGCGCGGACGTCCGCCCAGCTGTGCCAGTTCGCGCTCGCGCTGACAGCGCCCGCAAGTCCCGCCGTCGCCGCCGCTACCAGAACCCCCGCCGCGATCGCGGCCGCGTTGCGGCGGACGACTCCGAGCTGGAACCAGACGCGCCTTCGCCTGCGCCCGACGCCGGTCTCCATCAGGCGCTCGCGGTCGAAGGTCGAGCCGCAGATCAGGGTCAGGGCCAGGCACGCCCCGAGCGGAAGCACCAACGACGCGGGCGCCAGCGGGGAACGAAAGACGAACAGCGCCAGCGGCAGGTCGGCGACCGCGGCCGAGACCGGCGACAGCAGGAACGACCAGGCGCCGCCGGCTGCGCCCTCGCGCGGGAACAGCATGAACCCGAGCATCCGGCCCATCGCCGCCCAGTACGCGGTCACGGCGGCGACGAACGCAAACGCGGGCAGCAGGTCCCAGGGCGCCGGCTGGCCGAAGAAGCTGAGCAGCGCCATGCCCGCCGCCATCCAGCCGGTCACCCAGACGACGCTGACGGCGGCGCCGGGCAGGACCTCGAGCCAGATGAGCGCGGGGTCGTTCAGCGGCGCGTAGAGCAGAACCTCGAGCGAGCCCTGCGCCTTCTCCCACCAGATGCCGATGGACGTCTTGATCGACTCGAGCAGCGCGAAGGACATGAAGAACAGGGGCAGGAGCAGCCCCGCCTGGAGCGCGGCCGTGCCCGCGAAGCGGCTCGCCACCTGGCCTGCCGGTCCCGGCAGCTGGCCGAACAGCGAGGTCGCGGCCACGAGCAAGAGCACGAACGCGTTCAGGTACAAGACCCAGCTCAGGTCGCCGCGCCGCCACCACGAGCTCACATAGAAAGGAAGGACGTGGCGCAGCAGCGCGCCCTGGGAAAGGATCGAGGCGAACATGCGCCGAGGGGCGATGCCAGAGGCTGCCCTTGCCGCCCTTGGAGGCGGCGCTTGCATCGGGATCGCCTCTTCCATGGCCGCCAGGTAGACCGACTCGAGGCTCGTCTCTTGCTCCTCGAGCTGATGGAAGGGCGCGTCCTGCGCGGTGAGCTGCGACTGCAGGCCGGCCGCGAACTCAGCTCGTTCGCGCACCGATGCGTCCCAGGGGAGCGTGTAGCTCAAACGCTCGCCTTCGAGCTCGTGACCCATCGCGTGCCGATCGAGCCACGAATCGAGGCGCGAAAGGTCAGTCGGGGCGGCGGCGAGCCGAGCGACGAAGCGACGTCCCGCGCCCGACTCGCGCCGGAGGTCATCGAGCGTGCCGGCCTTGACGATGACGCCCCGGCGCATGATGGCGACCCGGTCGGCGATCAGCTCCGCCTCGCCAAGCATGTGGGTGGTCACGATCAGCGCCGCGCCGCGGTCGCGCTGCTCGCCGAGGTACGCCCGCATGTCGGCCGCCGCGACCGGATCGAGGCCCGCCGTGGGCTCGTCGCAGAAGATCCAGTCCGGCTCGTGCAGCGTCGCGCGGATGAGCGCGATCTTCTGCCCCATGCCGCGCGAGTACGCGGCGAGGATCATGTCTGCGCGGTCGGCGAGCTCGAACCGTTCGAGCAAGCGTGTGATCCGCTCCCGTCGCGTCGCGGCCGCGACGCCGTAGAGGTAGCCGAAGTGGTCGAGGTACTCGGTCGCAGTGTTGCGCCCATAGAGCCGCGCCTGGTCCGGTACGACGCCGAGGCGTCGGCGGATGGCGTCCAGGCGATCGGGTATGCGCAGGCCGTCGAGCTCGATCAGGCCCGCGTCGGCGCGGAGGATGCCGCCGAGGCAGCGCAGCGTGGTCGACTTGCCGGCGCCGTTCTGGCCGAGCAGGACCAGGATCTCGCCGCGCTCCACTTGCAGGTCCACGCCCGCCACGGCGCGCACGTCGGCGAAGCTCTTGTGCAGGCCCTCGACCCGGATCACCTGAAGGGTCCTATTCGGCCCCGTCGAGCAGCGGCTTCACGTGGTCGCGGACCTCGAACTGGATCTTGTCGCGCGAGCCGGTGGCGTCGAGGCGGACGAAGCGCTGCGGCTCGGCGGCAGCCAGCCGCTCGTAGGCCTCGGCGACCTTGCGGTGGAACTCGAGCGACTCCTGTTCCATGCGGTCCTTCCTCTTACCCGCCGCCTCGTGGCGGCCGAGGCCGGCCTCGACGTCGCCTACGAGCAGGAACGTGATGTCCGGACGCGGGAAACTCGGTGGCCACGTCGTCGCCAGCCCGCGCGCACCGCCCTGGTAGGCGAGCGTGGAGTCGTGGTAGCGGTCGGCGATCACGATCTGCGCCGCCGCCAGCGCAGGCGCGATGACCTCGGCGACCAACTGCCGGCGCGAGGCCATGAAGAGGTACATCTCGGCCTCGGGGTCGATCTCGAGGCCCCTGTAGAGGAGGGTGTCGCGGATCTGCTCGCTCAGCTCCGTGCCGCCGGGCTCGCGGACGAGCACCGGGTTGCGCTTCTCCAGCCACTCGGCGAGCAGCTCGGCCTGGGTGGTCTTACCCGAGCCCTCCGTGCCCTCGAACGTAATGAAGAACCCCCGCTTCGCCACGAGCGCGAAGGGTACTAGGCGGGCACCTCTGGCGCGGGGGTTATGCGCAGCCGGCGCTGGGGCTCCTTGCCGGTGCTGCGCGCCGAGAGGTCGTTCTCGGCCACGAGCTGGTGCTGGAGGCGCCGCAGATACGCGTTCTGAGGCGATATCTCGACCGGCCGCAGCGTCGACTTGACCTGCCGGATCGCCGCCGCCGCCTCGGCCAGGGCGCGCGTCGTTGCCTCGTCCTGCTTCTCCACGCCGTAGATGCGCGTGAGCGCGTCGCGCACCTGGCCGACCGAGTTGCTCTTGAGGATGTGGATCGGCAGGCCGCGGCTCTCCGCCTGGCGCAGGCTGTCGGGCCGGCGGCGGTAGTGGTTCTTCAGCGTCAGCACCGCGCCCGCGCCGTCGAGGTTGAACAACACTCGCACCGGCAGGTCGAGCTCCCGGATCGACTGCTCGACGTGGTGCCGGCTCACGCCATAGGGAAAGATGCCCAGAGGCTTGCTCGCCGACACCGGCGCCGGTGCGGCTTCGGACTGCACCACCACCGGCACGTCGACGTTGGAGATGACGCGGCCCTCGCGCGTGCGGACGCGAATCTTCGGCGTCTGCATCGGCCCGCGCAGCGCGGTGTCGACAACGTCGGCTAGGGGCACGTGGATGGCGACGCGGTCGCGGTCCTGGATCTCGACCAGGACGTCGAACGTCGGCGGGGCCTTGCGCTCCAGCACGGACTTCTGGGTGCCTCGACGGCGCGCCTCCTCGTCGGACAGGGTCACGCTCTGGATGCCCCCGAGCAGGTCGTTGAGGGTCGGGTTGACGAGCAGGTTCTCGAGCGTCTGCCCGTGGGCGGTGGCGATGAGCTGCACCCCGCGCTCGGCGATGGTACGCGCGGCGGCGGCCTCGAGCTCGGTCCCGATCTCGTCGATGACGATGACCTCGGGCATGTGGTTCTCGACGGCCTCGATCATGACCGCGTGCTGCAGGAGCGGGGTCTTGACCTGCATCCGCCGCGCGCGGCCGATGCCAGGGTGCGGGATGTCACCGTCGCCTCCGATCTCGTTGGACGTGTCGACGATGACGACGCGCTTGCGCAGCTCGTCGGCGAGAAGCCGCGCGCACTCGCGCAGCATCGTCGTCTTGCCGATCCCCGGCCGGCCGAGCAGAAGGATGCTCTGGCCGCTGATGACGATGTCGCGAATGATCTCCCCGGTGCCGGTGACCGCGCGGCCGACACGCATGGTCAGGCCGACGATGCGGCCCGAGCGGTTGCGGATCGCGGAGACCCGGTGCAGCGTGCGCTCGATGCCGGCCCGGTTGTCATCGCTGAACTGACCGATGTTGTTCGCCACGTGCTCGAGGTCGGACGCCGACACTGGATGGTCCGCGAGCAGCACCTCGCGGCCGGGCACGCGCGCCTCGGGTTCCCGCCCCAGGTCGAGCACGATCTCGAGCAGCTCGCCCGGGTCGATGCGGTCGTGCAGGGCGCGGGCGAGGTCGGGCGGCAGGGCGCGGGCGAGCAGCTCGATCTCCTCGTCCCACCGAGGTCCGCGCGAATGATCGGGGGTCGGTTCTCTCTGCGCGCTCATCCGAAGGACGGCACCAGTCCTTTTTCGCGGACCGGTTTCGGGACCCGGACGGCCAGCTCCTTGACCAACAGCAGCTGCGTCAGCAGGATGGTGAACCCACGCCCGCGAAGGGCGTCGATCATGTGCGAATCATAGTGACGCAGGCTCGACCAGGCCGGCGTCTCAGAGTCTCCGAGGAGCGAGATCCCATAGTCGGCGAGCTCGGCCGGTAAGGGGTGCTCGGGGAGGGCCATGAGCTGCAGGGTGTCGGGCCGCGCGGCGCCGCCACGCTGCACGCGGACGAAGCCCACGACCTCGATCCGGTCGACCACATGCCCGCCCGCGGCGTCGCCGGCGTGTAGGCCTCTCCAGTCGCGAAACGTCGGCGCCTCGAGCTGGGAGACACCCTGCGGGGTGACCTTGCGGTACAGCTGGTAGAGCCGGCGGTCGTCTCCCCGCCTGGTCGGGCGGATGCCGAGCGGATATTCGTCGGAGCGCTGGCGCGGTTTCTCGCTGTACAGGACCTGCTCGGTCGCGTACTGGCGAAAGCCGGCGAGCCGGAACGCGGGCAGCAGCGCGTCACGGTCCGGCAGACGCACGAACAGACGCATCGCGCCGCGCTCGAGAGCCTGGTTGCAGAGGTGCTGCACAAGCGCGGGCGCGACCTCGTCGGCGTCGACCTCGTCGGCGACCTGGAGGTTGAGCACCTGAAGGACGCGCGCCCGCCGCAGGTCCAGCGCGAGCGGCTGGCCGGAGGCCTGGATGTAGCCGACGACCTTGCCCTTCTCCTCGGCGACGTAGATCAAGGTGTCTTGAGCCAGCGGCAGCAGGGCGGAAAGCGTCGAGCTCAGCAGCGACCACAGGCGCGCGGCCGGCGGCTCGGCCTCGCTCAGCTTCACATCGGACGAGCGGTGCATCTCCTCGATGCGCGAGAGGTCGAGCAGGCCCGCGGAACGGATCTTCATCTCTGGCCCGCCGCCAGGCGCACGAATTCCCGGTGCAGGCGCAGGTCGCCGCTCAGCTCGGGGTGGAAGCCGAGCGCGGTGATTCGTCCGTGACGCACGGCCACCGGGTGGCCGTCGTGGCGCGCGATCACCTCGACGTCGCCGGTCCGCTCGACCAGGGGCGCGCGGATGAACACGCCGGGAAAGGTCTTGCCGTCGAGACCGTCGATCTGCAGCGGTGCCTCGAAGCTGTCGACCTGGCGTCCGTAGCCGTTGCGCCGCACGGCGATGTCGAGGAGATCGAGGCCCTTCTGGTCCGCCATTCCGTCCGTGATCTCGCGCGCTAGGACGATCATGCCCGCGCAGGTGGCGAGCGTCGGCAGGCCTCGCTCGATGGCCTGCCGCAGCGGCGCGAGCATGCCCACGCGCTCCATCAGCATCGTCATGGTTGTGCTCTCGCCGCCGGGGAGCACGATTCCGTCCAGGCCGTCGAGGTCCTCGCGGCTGCGCACGAGCCGGGTGCGTGCCCCGGCGGCCTCCAGCGCCTTGATGTGCTCCGCGAAGGCTCCCTGCATCGCGAGGACCCCGACGAGGGGTGGCTTGCGGGAGCTACCAGCCTCGGGCAGCGAGCAGCTCTTCCTTCGGGATGGCCGGGATCTCGAGGCCGCGCATAGGCTCTCCGAGACCGGCCGAAACCTCGGCGATGACGTCGGGCTTGTCGAAGTAGGTCGTGGCGGCGACGATCGCCCGGGCACGCTTCAAGGGGTCCTCGGACTTGAAGATGCCCGAACCGACGAAGACGCCGTCCACGCCGAGCTGCATCATCAGCGCCGCGTCCGCCGGCGTCGCGATGCCGCCCGCCGCGAAGTTGACCACCGGCAGGCGTCCGAGCTTCTGACACTCGGCCAACACCTCGACCGGTGCGCCGATCTGCTTGGCCTCGTGGACCAGCTCGGCGTGGTTCATGCCCTGCAGCTTGCGAATACCGGCGTTGACGGCGCGCGCGTGACGCACCGCCTCGACCACGTTGCCGGTCCCGGCCTCGCCCTTGGTGCGGATCATCGCCGCACCTTCGGCGATGCGGCGCGTCGCCTCGCCGAGGTCGCGGCAGCCGCAGACGAAAGGCACCTTGAACGGGTGCTTGTCGATGTGGTTCTCCTCATCCGCCGGCGTCAGCACCTCCGATTCGTCGATGTAGTCGATGCCCAGCGCCTCCAGCACCTGGGCCTCGACGAAGTGCCCGATGCGGCACTTGGCCATGACCGGGATGGTGACCGCCGCCATGATCGACTTGATGAGCTCCGGGTCGGACATGCGCGCGACGCCGCCCTCCTTGCGGATATCGGCGGGGACGCGCTCGAGCGCCATCACCGCGCAGGCGCCCGCGTCCTGGGCGAGGCGGGCGTGCTCCGGCGTGACGACGTCCATGATCACGCCGCCCTTCAGCATCTGGGCGAGGCCCGCCTTGACTTTGAAGGAGCCTTTCACTTCCCCATTGCCGCGGCGCGCACCGTTGCCTTCGGCCACGATCGAAATTCTACGCGGCATGGTTCGCCCAGCCTCCCTTAGGCGGATAGTCCGGACTAACCGGCCCTTCGGGGCGCGCCCAACGGCGATAGTCCGGACTATCCGCTCGGCCGACCCGCCCTGGGTCCGAGTAGCTCCCTACACGCAGGTTTTTGCGCACAACGCGCCCATCCAGGGCGGTATATACACGCCCTTTGCGCAAAAAGCGTGTAAGGGCGGCGGGTTAGAGCCTTTCCAGGACCAGCGTCCGCTTCGAGGCGTACTCCGTGTCGGACAGGAGCCCGTCGCGGTGCAACCGCGTGAGCATGTCCATCTCCTCGAGCACGTCGAGCAGCGGCGCCATCGTCCGGCGCGCGAGGTACGCATCCGATGCGGTGCCGGCCTCCTCGCCGCGCGCGTCGAATTCGCGCACGAAGAAGAGCGCTTTGACCGCTGAGAACGGAATCCCCAGCTTGCGGATCGGGCTGTCGCTGTGCTCGGCGTGGAGGTGCAAGACCACGCCGTAGCGATGCCTTTCCAGTGTGCCGTCGAGGTGGCCGCGAAGGACTTCGCCGTCGAGGAAGCGGATCGCGACCTTACGCGTGGGCGTGTCGGCGAGCTCCTTGTCGCGCTGGAGCTCGACCCATTTGACAGCCGTGAGCGGGATCCAGGCGGTCTCGTTGTTCTCGAGGCCCCCTGCGTCGTCGACCTCGACAAGGAAGTCGGGCTCGTCGAAATCGAGGTCGCGGGCGGTGCCCTCGACCGTCTCGTCGTCGAAAAAGCGCACGACTATCCTGGCCATTTCATACCTACTCTACTAACCCGCATCGTGCTTCACTCCTGCGCTGGTCTTTAGCCTCCTGCGCCCGATCTTGCGCGTGCACTTGGCGCACGTGGCGATGTGGTCCCGAACGGCCTCGGCCTGCGGCCGGCGCAGCTTCCCGGCGAGGTAAGGCGCGAGCAGCGGCAGCGCCTCCTCGTGGCTCAGTTGCCCCTCGCGCTGCGACGCGAGGTACTCCTCCTTGAATCGCAGTCGCGCACGGTAGAGGAGCGTCTCGACGGCGCTCTCCGACATCTTCAAGGTGCGCGCGATCTGGCGGTAGCTCATGTCCTGGAGCTCACGCAAGGTCAGCACCAGCCGGTACTTCTCGGGCAGGCGCTGCGCCACGATCCAGACCTGACGTCGCGTCTCGTTGGACTCCTGCACGAGCACCGGGTCGAACCCCTTCGACGTTGAAGGCAGGTTCGCCATGAGCTCGTCGTCCTCCTCCTCGGTCGTGCCGTCGGCGCGGAGGTCGCGCTGGCGGCGGCGAAGCTCGTCGAAGCACAGGTTGCGCGCGACGGTGTGCACCCAGCCGCCGAAGTTGAACGATTCGTCGACCTTGTCCATCATCCGCAGCGCCTTCATGAAGGTCTCCTGGGCGATGTCCTCGGCCAGCAAGGCGTCGCCGAGCTTGCGCCGGACCAGGCGATAGATGGAAGCGACGTAGCGGCGATGGAGCTCTTCAAAGGCGTGGACGTCGCCATTGCGGTAGGCGCGAACGAGCTCGACGTCGGTCGGCTCGGCCTGGTCCCTGGCGGCCGGCTGGTCCTCTAGCTCGCCCATGAATGCCTGCGGCAGGCTACTACGGTGGCCCGCGTCAGCATCCCTTCTGGGTCACTTAGGGCCTGCTGCAGCGTGATTCCTTCCTCCGTGAGCGCCACCACCGCGGAGACGCCCAGCTCGTTCAGCGCCTCCCAGCCGGCGCCCTTGCTGCCGGCCAGCAGCAGGACCGGTATGCCTGCATTGCGCGCCCGCCGGGCCACCTCGCCCGGAGCCTTGCCAAAGGCGGTCTGCTCGTCCGCCTGCCCCTCGCCGGTGATGACCAGGCCCGCCCCCTGGAGCCTGGCGTCGAGGCCCGTGGCCTCGACGACGAGAGGGGCGCCCGGCTCGAGGGTGGCGTGGAGGAAGGCGACCAACCCGGCGCCGGTCCCGCCCGCGGCCCCCGCTCCGGGCAGGTCGTCGACCCCGACCACCTCGCCGAAGCGCTTCAGCGCGCGGTCCAGCTCCTCGACCATCGTGGGGTCGGCGCCCTTCTGCGGCCCGTACACGTGACTGGCGCCGTTCGGCCCGGTCAGGGGGTTCGTGACGTCGCAGGCCACGCGCACCTTGACGACACGCCACCCCGGATCCAGCGCGGAGGTGTCGACCTGGGCGAGGTTGATGAGGGCCGCGCCACCGCGAGGCAGGTCACGGCCGCCGGCGTCGAGCAGCCGGCATCCGAGGGCCTGGGCCATCCCGGCGCCACCGTCGTTGGTCGCGGAGCCTCCGATGCCCGCGATGATCGTCGACACGCCGTCGCGTCGCGCCGCATCCAGCAGCTGCCCAAAGCCGTAGGTCGAGGTCTTGCGCGGGTCGCGCCGCTCCGGCGGGATGAGTGTGAGCCCGCTCGCCGCGGCCATCTCCACGACCGCCGTCCGTCCGGAATCGATCAATCCATAGCGCGCGTCGACGGGGTCACCGAGAGGACCTTCGGCCCGGACGTCGCGGTACTCGCCGCGTTTTGCCGAGACCAGCGCCTCAACGGTTCCGTCGCCACCATCGGCGACCGGGACCTCGATGACGTCCGCGTCGGGGAACACCTCGCGCACGCCGCGCGCGATCGCGCGAGCAGCCTCTTCGGCCGTCATGGTGCCCTTGAACGCGTTCGGCGCGACGACAACTTTCACGGGGGAGGCAGGCCTCCCCCGTGGAGCCCCCTCCGTTGCACACATCGCCTGGATGCGTTTAGACAGATCACGCCTGGTGACGGCCGGAGTGAATCCGGCCTACAGCCCCACCTCGTCTAGTAAACGGGGATCGTCCAGTCCTTGTACTTCGGCAGCTCGCCGCGGACGGCGCCGAAGTAGATGTTCTGGAGCTCCTGCGTGAACTCCCCCACCTTGCCGTTGCCGACCGGCCTCCGGTCGACCTCGATGACCGGAGAGATCTGCGCGCCCGTGCCGCACAGAAGCAGCTCGTCGCACGTGTAGAGCTCGGTGCGGTCGATGCTCCGCTCCTGCACCTCGATGTTGAGCTCGTCGCCGATCACCTTCATCAGCAGCTGCCGGGTCACGCCCTCGAGGATGTCGTCGGTCACCGGCGGGGTGACGAAGACGCCGTCCTTGAGCATGAAGACGTTCTCCGCCGAGCCTTCCGACACGTGGCCGTCGATCGACATCACGATCGCCTCGTCGAAGCCGCCCTCCACGGCCTCCGATTTCGCGAGCGCCGCCTGCGCGTACGAGCCTGTGATCTTCGCCCGCGCCGGCAGCGCCTGGTCGGGGACACGCCGCCAGCTGCTCACCATGCAGCGGATGCCGGCCTCGACCTCCACGTACTTGCCGAACGGCACCGCGTAGATGAAGAAGTTGCGGTCGAGATTGTGGAGGCGGACGCCGATCTCCTCACTCGACGTGTAGAGCAGCGGCCGCACATAAACGTCGGATTTGAACTCGTTGCGGCGCAGCAGCTCGAGTGTGAAGTTGACGAGCTCCTCGGTCGAGTACGGCAGCTTCATGCGCATGACATTGGCCGAGCGGTGCATGCGGTCGTAGTGCGCCGCCGCCGCCAGGAGGTAGAGCTGACCCTTCTTCTGGTTCCAGTAGGCACGGATACCCTCGAAGACCGCCGTCCCGTAGTGCAGCGCGTGCGTCATCAGGCCGAGCTTCACATCGTGATAGCGCGCGAAGTCGCCGTCGAAGAAGACCCACGTGTTGGGATGGACCGCCGGCTTCTTCGCCGCGGTCTTGGCTTTCGTATCCACACCCATGCTCAAGTAAGTGTATTGCCCGGCGGGGTACTTACCTTTCCCGGGCGGTTACGATTTCCGAACGTGAGCCTCTACGGCATCATCGCCGACCTGCGCCGCGAGCACCCGACGACGGCTGCGACGCAGACGCTGGACCTGGTCGTTGCCGAGCTGGGCAAGACGCGCGACAACCTGAAGGAGGCCGTCGCCAACCTTGAGAGCAAGGCGCTGCCGTCGGGCGGCAAGCCCGTGGTCGACCAGCTCGTCCAGCGGGCGCGGACCGACGGCCTTTACGACGTCGACTACGGGCCCGACCCCTACGACAAGCCGCCGCCGGAGCCTCTGGACGAAGGCACTGCCGGCATCGGCGCCCTGCTGGCCATCTCTTCGCTGGTGGGCGTGGCCCTCGCGGTCGTCGCGGTGATCGTCGGGCTGAACGCGATCGCAAGCGGTGGCTGAGTTCTCGTTCGACGTCGTGTCCGAGTTCAACCCCGCCGAGCTGACCAACACCCTCGACCAGGCGCGCCGTGAGGTGGGCACCCGCTTCGACTTCAAGGACACCGCGACCAGCTACGAGCAGCGCGGCGACGTCATCGTCATCGAGTCATCGACCGAGGACCGGGCGCGGGCCGCGCTTCAGGTGCTGCGCGAGAAGGCCGCCCGGCGCCAGCTCTCGCCCAAGCTGTTCAAGGCCGGCGACCCGAAGACGGTGGGCAAGGGCCGCGGCCAGATCGAGGTCCAGCTGAACGCGGGCATCAACGACGACCTGGCGCGCGACCTCCGCAAGCGCATCCAGAACGTCTCCAGCAAGCTCCAGGTCCGCATCCAGGGCGACCAGCTCCGGGTCGTGAGCAAGGACAAGGACACGCTCCAGCTGGTCATCAAGTCGCTTCGTGACGCCGAGGACATCCCGGTGCCGCTGCAGTTCACGAACTACCGCTAGGCCGAGGGTCATGGTCGTCATTCCAGCGATCGACATCCTCGGAGGGCGCTGCGTGCGCCTGACCCAGGGCAAGTACGAGCAGCCGACCGTCTATGCGGAGGATCCGGTGACGATGGCGCAGCGGTTCGCCGCCGCCGGCGCGCAGCTGATCCACGTCGTCGACCTCGACGCCGCGCGAGGTTCCGCCAGCAACCGGACGGTGATCGCACAGATGCTCGAGCAGTCGAAGGTCGAGATGCAAGTGGCCGGCGGCGTGCGCACCGAGGATGCGGTGAAAGCGCTGCTGGACAGCGGGGCTCACGCCGTGGTCATGGCGACTACCGCCGTGCGCGACCCGCACCTTTTCGAGCGCTGTGCGTTCGGGCATCCGGGCAAGGTGATGGCTGCACTCGACGTCCGCGACAACAAGGCCGCCGTCGGCGGGTGGCTGGACACCGACCCCGTCGTGCTCAAGGCGCTTGTCGGACGCTGGGCCGACCTGCCGCTCGCGGGCGTCATCCTCACGTGCATCGACCGCGACGGCACGATGAGCGGCCCCGACCTGGACACCCTGGCAAAGGTGCGGAAGATGACCCGGCTGGAGCTGCAGTACTCGGGCGGCGTCTCCTCGCTTGACGACATCCGCCGGATCAACGCCACGGGCGCGCACGGCGTGATCCTCGGCAAAGCGCTCTACGAGGGGCGACTGAGGCTGGAGGAAGCGCTGGCCCTGTGAAAGCCGCCGCGATCGTCGCGGCCGCACTCGTGCTCCTCGCCTGCGGCGGGCGTGAGACCGCCGACGACCAGGCCCTGCACAACGACATTCAGAACAGCTCGGACGGCGCCGAGGTGACGTTCGACGCGACTGTCATCACAGACCCGGTCGAGAGCGGCGGCCATGAGAGGTTCGAGGTGCGCACGACCACAGGTGAGCTGCTCGAGGTGGACCACAACACATCGCTTGCGCAAGCGGTGCCCGTGCACAAGGGCGACGCCGTGATCATCCACGGGCGGCTGTTCATCGACCCGGGGCCGCGCTACGGCGTGCACTGCACACACGCGACGACTTCCACAGGCTGCCCTGACCCGGGATGGATCGAGTACAACAGCAACTATTACGAATGAGCGGTCCATCGACGTTCCTTCGCAACCTCGTCGCCGGCAACCTGAGTCCGGCGGAGCGCATGCGCCGCGTGCTCACCAACCTGGGCCGCCGTACCGGCGGCAGTGGGTGCTGCGGTCACTACGGGGACCCCGGGTGTTGAATGACGAAAGACGAGGCCCGTGCGGCCGGCCTGATCAAATGACGAAGGACAAGCAGACGGATAGTCGCGACTAACCCCGGTCTTGCGACACGAGGTTCGTGGATAGTCGCGACTAACGCGGGAGTTGGCGCACGAGGTACCCGGATAGTCGCGACTAACGCGGGTTTTGAAACACGAGGTGAACGGATAGGCGCGACTAACTGCACTTTTGGAGCACGAGATGCGCGGATAGTCGCGACTATCCGCGTCGAGAGACCACCGCACCCAGCCCGTTCTGATCAAATGACGAGATGAGGGCAGTTGCCTTCGAACGCAACGGGGGACCCGAAGTCCTCGAGTTCAAGGAAGTGCCTGACCCTTCGCCACGCGCCGGTCAGGTGCTGGTCGACATCGAGACGGTGGGAGTCAACTTCCGCGACGTGTACGAGCGCGAGGGCGGCGGATACGGCTCGGCTCCTCCCGCGATCATCGGCGTCGAAGGCTCCGGCAGGACGGCGGACGGCAGGCGGGTGGCGTGGGTCGACGTTCCCAACAGCTACGCCGAGCGCGTGGCCGCCAACCCGGACAAGCTCGTGCCCATCCCCGACCAGGTGCCCACCGAGATCGCCGCGGCCGCGCTGCTGCAGGGCATCACCGCTCTGTACCTCGCCCACGAGTCGTACCCGATCCAGAATGGCGACGCGGTGCTAATCCACGCCGGCGCGGGTGGAGTCGGGTTGCTGCTCACGCAGATCGCGAAGTCGCTGGGCGCACGCGTCATCGCCACGACCTCTTCGGCGGAGAAGGCGAAGCTTGCTAGAGAGGCGGGCGCCGACGATGTGATCGATTACGCCGGCTTCGCCAAGAAGGCGCGCGAGATCACCGGCGGCGAGGGGGTTGCCGCGGTGTACGACGGCGTCGGCAAGGCGACGTTCTACGAGGGCCTGGAGGCGATCCGGCCGTTCGGACGGATGATCCTCTACGGCGCGGCCAGCGGGCAGCCTGATCCCTTGCCTGTGGCGAAGCTCGCTCCGCTCGGATCTCTGTATGTGCAGCGGCCGACGCTGCACACCTACACCCGCACCGCCGGGATGCTGCGCGACCGTGCGCGCCAGGTCTTCGACCTCATCGCGAGGGGCGAGCTGAAGGTTCACATCGGCGCCCGCTACCCGCTGGAGGCGGCGCGGCAGGCCCACATCGACCTTCAGGCCCGCAAGACGACCGGGAAGATCCTTCTCCTTCCCTAGCTCTTGGCTTTCGGTGCCTTGCGCGCGACTGTCGTCACGTTGGCCTGCGCCACCGGCCGCACGACCATCTCATCGATGTCGACGTGCGGCGGACGGGTGACGGCGAACACGACGCAGTCGGCGATGTCCTCGGCGGTGAGCGGCTTGAGTCCCTCGTAGACGGCCTTTGCCGCCTTACGGTCGCCGTGGAAACGAACGACGCTGAACTCCGTCTCCACCAGCCCGGGCGCGATCTCGGTGATCCGGATCGGCTCGCCGTTGAGCTCGATGCGCAGCGTCTTTGTGATCGCGCGCACCGCGTGCTTGGCCGCGGTGTAGCCGGCCCCTCCCTTGTAGGTCTCGAAGCCCGCGATCGAGCCGATGTTGACGATGTGCCCGTGCCTCGCCTTGCGCAGAAGCGGCAGGCACGCCCGGGTCATCCACATCAGGCCCAGGACGTTGGTCTTCCACATCCCGATCCACTCGTCGTCCTTCGCCTCGGCGATGGGGTTGAGCCCAAGCGCGCCGCCGGCGTTGTTCACGAGCACGTCGATGCGGCCGAATCTCTTGCCCACCTCGCGGACGAACTCGTCGACGCTCTGCTCGTCTGTCACGTCGAGGCGAAGGGCGAGCCCTTCCTCGCCCGCGACCTGGCCCAGCCGCTCCACGCGACGCGCCCCGGCGACGATCCGGAAGCCCTGGCGGCCGAGCGCGACCGCCGTGGCCGCGCCGATGCCGGAAGAAGCACCTGTGATGACGGCGACAGGAGTCAAGCTTTCGGTCCCCTCAGGTAAAGGCTTACAAATCCAGCCTCGCCCAAGCGTAACCTAGGGAAAAATGCTGGACGCGGTCGTGGCCCTCGTCGTGCTCTTGCTGATCGCGTCAGGTGTGCTCGTCATGATCGGCCCGGGCACACTGACCCGCAGGCTCCGGTCCGTGATCCGTCGGCCCCGTGGCATCGCCGCCCTCTTCGAGCCTCGCCCACTCCGCGAGGCCGTGACCCCGGTGCAGAACCCGAAGACACAGCGCGTCATGGTCGCTGCCGGCCGGCTCGCCAACTGGCTGCGCGCCCACGGCCAGGACGACGCCGCGCGGGAGATCCGCAGCGCGGCCGCGCGGCTGACCGGCAACGAACCGGCGGGTCTGTACGCGCTGCAGACGACGCTGCGCCGGATCCGCGTGGTCAACGTCACCGACAGCGCGGCGCAGGAACGCTTGAAGGCGCTGGTCGCCGAGCTCCGGACCGCCGTCCAGGATCGCTTCGAGCAGCTCGAGCTGCTTCCGTTCCGACGCCCCTGACCGAGCGGCGGCGCGTCAGCTCCGGGTCACCGTTCGAGAAGACGCTCGGGTTTTGTCGTGCCATGCGCGCCGGCGACCGCGTCGAGGTCGCAGGCACGGCCCCGATCTGGCCCGACGGCCACGTCGATCCCGACCCCTACGTCCAGGCCCGGCGCTGTCTGGAGATCATCGCCGCCGCGCTGGGCGAGCTCGGGGCCTCCGTGGACCAGGTCGTGCGGACGCGGATGTTCGTCACCGACGCCGCGTTCAGCGAGCCGGTGGGCAGGGCTCACGGCGAGGTGATGAAGGACGCCCGCCCGGTGTCGACGATGGTGGTGGTCAAGGGCTTGCTCGACGAGCGCTGGAAGGTCGAGATCGAGGCCGAGGCCGTCACCTCTTGACGCTCGGCTTGGGGCCCTTGCCGGACTCGACGTACTTCTTCAGCGACTGCATGTTCTTGCGGATCCCGGCCGCGTACTGGGGGCCGAGCACGCCGGTCGCGAACCGGAGCAGGCCACCGAGCTGGTAGTCCATCTCGTAGACCAGGCGCGTGGAGCCGTCCTTGCGGGCCGTGTAGGTATACGACCACGTTCCGTTCAGCGGACCTTTGATGAACCGGCCCGCGCACCTCTTCGGCTTGCTCCACACGTCCTGTTCGACCTCGAGCCGGACCTTCTGGCCGCCGATGTCGAGGTGGTAGCGATAGCGCGTGCCCTTGCCGGGCGGACCGCCGTCGAGAGTCTCCACCCGGTCGAGGTTGGTCGTCCACTTCGGCGCGTTCTTCACGTCCTCGGCCACGACCGCCCACACCCGTTCGGGGGGCGCCTCGATGTCGACCACCTCGCGGACCATGGCCACGCCCCGATGATCGCACCGCGCCGTGAGTGAGGTCGTTCCGGCTCCGAGCCGGATGCTGGGCGCGCTGCGCCACCGCAACTACCGCTTTTTCCTGGTGGGCCAGATCGTCTCCACCGTCGGCACGTGGATGCAGACCGTCGCGCTCCCATGGCTTGCCCTCGAGCTGACACACAACGGCTTCCTCGTCGGTCTTGCCCTTGCGGCGCAGTTCTTGCCCGTCCTGGTCCTCAGTCCGCTCGCCGGCGAGATCGCCGACCGCTACCGCAAGCGCCGGGTCTTGCTCGTGACGCAAAGCTCGTTCGTCGTCCCGCCCCTCGCCCTGTTCGTGCTCACGGCCACCGGCCATGCGCAGTACTGGGAGGTCGTCGTCGCGGCGCTTGTCACCGGGACGATCAACGCCCTCGACGTCCCGTGTCGGCAGGCGTTCCAGGTCGAGCTTGTCGGCAAGCAGGACTTGCTGAACGCCATCGCCCTCAACTCCTCGGTCTTCAACGCCTCGGCCGTGATCGGACCTTCGATCGCAGGTGTGCTGATCGCCGTCGTCGGCGTGCCCATCTGCTTCCTCTTGAACTCCGTGAGCTATCTGGCGGCCATCGCGGCGCTGCTGCTGATGCGCGACCTCCCCACGGTGGAGCACCACCACGAGGAAGAGCCGCTGCGCGCGCGCCTGGCGCGCGGCGCGGCCTACGCTCGGGGCGAGCCGGTCGTCGGCCTGCTCCTGGTCGTCGTCGCCGTCTTCTCGCTGTTCGCGATGAACCGCACGACGCTTCTGCCGCTCTTCGCCGACCAGGTGCTGCACGTCGGCGCGCACGGGTTCGGGTTCCTGCTCGCCTCGATGGGCCTTGGGTCGTTGATCGGCGCGCTGACGCTGGCGTTCTTCCCTCGGCTCGGCGCCGACCCGCGCCGCCAGCTCTGGATGGCGGGGATCTGGATCGCCGCCCTCCTCGAGTTCTCGCTGTCGCGCGTGTTCGCCGTCTCCCTGGTGACGCTCTTCGTCGCGGGCTACTGCCAGATCTCGTTCATCGCGGCCGCCAACAGCCGCATCCAGACCCTGACGCCCGACCGCCTTCGCGGCCGCGTCATGGCGCTCTACGCGGAGGCGCTGATCGGCGTCGGCCCGATCGGCGCGACGCAGGCGGGCGCGCTGGCGACGCTGTTCGGCGCGCCGTGGGCGCTCGCCATCGGGGCCACGATCGCCGGCGCGGTGGTGCTCGGTGTGCGGCTGTTAAAGCCTGAAGTCTTTGGTCAGCCGAGCAAGACTTCGAGCACCGAGGCCACCGCGAGCGCCGGCACGAGCCAGCGCAGCGCGCGCACGTAGTCGGCGAACGCGGCCAGCACGCGTGCCGTCCAGCCTCCGCTCGGGTCCATGTGGATCGCCGCGGCCCCGATCTGGATGGCCAATCCTCCGGCGATGATCGCGGCCGGGATCTCGACGAACCCGTTGGGCACGATGCCGCTGAGCGCGAACGTCCAGGATGTGAGTGCCGCCGCGAAGCCGAGGATGAACCCGGGCGCGAATGTGAGCAGGAACCCGCTCAGCCCCGCCGTGAGGATGGCCAGAGCTGCGACCAGGACGAACGCGAGCACGTTGTGGCTGAAGATGAGCAGAGCCTCGTCGATCGCGCCGCTCGCGTTCGTCGTGCGCACGAGGCTTGTCAGCACCGGCCGCACGACGTTGGCCGGGATGACGTTGGTTGCGCCCGCCAGGTAGCCGGCTACGGCGCCGATCGGAAACCCGGCCGCGGCGATGAGCATCGGCGTACGGCGCATCCACACGAGCCGGAGCAGGCCGGGACGCCCCTCGAAGCTCCCGCGCACGGCGTTGACCGCCCTGCGCCAAGGATTACGCAGGCCCACATCCCGCGCCAGCAGAGCCTCGCGCGAGAAGCCGTTGAAGCCCATGCGCAGAAAGACCACCGCGACCACCAGCATCAGGAGCGCAAAAGCCCACAGGTACTCGGCCCGTCCGATGAGGATCAGCGCCGCCTCCGCCTGGAGCGCGATCGACATCGGCAGGATGATGAACGAGGCCATCACGTTGGCCGCGCGCATCGTGCGCGCGTTGAGGCTGATGATCACCGCGCCGGCGACCATCGCCGCGACCTGGCAGATGGTCGACAGCGCCAGCGCGAGCAGGATCGCGAGCGGGAAGTAGCCAAGCCCGGGAAACGTGACCAGGCAGTAGACGAGCAGGCCGCCGTAGCAGAGGGTCAGCGACACTGCGAGCACGGCGGCGACCTTGCCCGCGTAGATCTCGGCTTCGCGCAGCGGCGTCGAGAGCAGCACCTCGAGCGTCGTGCGCTCGCGCTCGCCCACGAACGACTCCAGCGCCAGCACGAGGGAGAAGCTCGCGGGGATGAAGACGACGAAGAAAGCGCCCACGAGCGCGAGCCGGTTGACGACCGCGGTGCCGCCGCCGAACGCGGCCAGCGCGCGCACGCCCGAGCCGGACGCGAGCGGGATCGCCAGGGTCAGGGCGACCATGGCGGCGATCAGGCGCAGTTCGCTCGTCGCGTCCCGTAGATCGCGCCGGGCCACGATGGCGGCTTTACGCCGATCGAGTCTCGGCCAGCTCATGCTCAGCGGCTCCGTTGCCGACGATGGCGAGGTAGATGTCCTGAAGGGAGGGCAGCTCGCGGACCTCCTGATGGGTCTTGAGCCCGGAGCGGCGGCGCAGCTCGACGATGCTCCCCACCGCCAGCGCGCGACCGGCGGACATGATCCCGATGTCCCCCGCGAGGTTTTCGGCCTCCTCCATGCTGTGGGTGCAGATGACGAGCGCGCAGCCGTCCTTCTGCAGGTCCTTCAGGTAGTTCCACGCGCGCCTAGCGCTGTCGGGGTCGAGCGCGGAAGTTGGCTCGTCGGCGAGCACCAGGCGGGGCCGGTGGAGCGTGGCGCGGATGAGCGCCACCTTCTGCCGCATGCCCTTGGAGTACGTGCCCAGCCAGCGGTCCCCGGCGTCCGCGAGCTCGAAGAGCTCCAGCAGCTCGCCGATGCGCCGCGTCCGGAGCGACGGCTCGAGGTCGTAGATCGCGCCGAAGTGGTCGAGGTAGGACCGGGCGGACATGCGCTCGTACAGCCCTGGCACCTCCGGCATCAGGCCGACCAGCGCCCGCACCGCCGCCGGGTCGTCGGCGGCGTCGATCCCGTCGACCTTCACGTTCCCGGCCGAGGGCAGCAGCACCCCCGCCATGCACCGGAGGGCGGTGGTCTTGCCGGCCCCGTTGCGGCCGAGCAGCACCAGGCACTCGCCCTCGTCGACGCGCACGCTCAGGTCGCGGAGGGCAAGCACCTCCCCATAGCGTTTCGCAAGACCGTCGACCTCGAGCACGGCTAGAGGATTGTGACTGCTGACCCGCCGATCTATTGCTCTTTGGCCGGCTCTTCGGAAGGGAATCGCGAAGTGTGGGCGGCGTAAAACTTGGAGAAGCCGCGGGCGCCCAACGCCCCGATCAGGGCGCCTGTCAGAACGAAACCGGCGATGGCCGCCCCGACCATGACGCCGGTCGGCGCGCCGAAAGCACGCGCCACCAGTGCGCCCAGGGCGCCGGCGACGACCCCTACAAGTACGGCCACCACGCCTGGCAGGGTCTGAAGCGCATGGGCGATTTCGCCAGGGCCGCCCCTGGGCGTCGACTCGAAGCCCATCGTGATCGACACACCTCGGAAATCGTCGTGATGTGTGGTCACGAAGTAAGGTTCCGCCTCGGGGTGGAGGTCGAGGTAACCGTGCCGTATGCGGTTCATGCCCTTGACCCAGCGGATGTCATCCCGGTTGAGGACCTCCAGTCGAACTACCGTGGTGAGCCCGACGAAGAGGACGACGGTGAGGATCAGGATGGCCACCAGGACGAAGGTCTGGCCGAAGTGGTCGGCTTGGGCGACCAGCGCCAGGGCGATCACCGCACCCGAGAGCACGGAGAGGAACATGCTCACGCGGCTGAGCGACTCGTTGTAGGTCAGCGACCGCGTCGCCAGCAAGCTCCAGTGCTCGTTAGCGAGCACCTGGAGGACACCGGGGTCTGAAGGACGGACCGGCTGCTTTTCGTCGGCTGGCGGCCCCGACTCCATCATCGGTGCCGCGATTGTGACGGTTATCCGGGGACTAGGTCGATGATTTCGGCGGGGTCGGGAACCGCGGCTCGACGTCAGGGCCGTACCGCCGGAAGGAGCGGTTCGCAGACCGGAGAATGCCCCCGAGCGAGACAGCAAACGCGAGCCCACCGACAAGCAGGACGGCATACACGGGAGCGCCAAAGCCCGCGGTAGCCAAGCCCGCGATGGCGCCACCGACCGAGGCGACGATCACGCCAAGCATGCCCGGCAGCGTGACGAAGCCGTGAAACACAGTGCCCAACATCGGCGCGCTCACCGGATCGAGACCGAGGGTCTGCAGAGCACCCGGCAGGTCGTCGTGCGGGCTGGTGACGAAATTCGGCTCGAGCTCAGGGTGAAGACCCAGATACGCGTGGCGGAGGCGATTCATGCCGATCACCCATTTGAAGTCGTCGCGGTTGAGCATCATCAGGCGCCGGATGGTGGCGACGCCTGTGAAGAACACCACGGTCAGCATGAAGATGGCGACCACGATGAAGGTGCGCCCGAAGTGGTCCGCCTGGGCGATCAGCGCCAGGGCGATGACCGAACCCGAAAGGATCGACATGAACATGCTCACGCGGCCGAGCGACTCCTGGTAGGTCAGGGCCCGGGTCGCGAGCAGGCTCCAGTGCTCGGTGGCCAGGATCTGGACGGCCTCCGAATCGCGTCGCTGTGGGGGTAGCTCGGTCGACACCGCTCAGGTATTTTCGTCGCTGGAGCACAACCCCGGATAGTCGCGACTAACCGCACTTCTTCTCGCGCAACACCCGCGATAGTCGCGACTAACCAGGATTTCGGGGCGCGAGATGCATGGATCGTCGCGACTATCCGGCAATGCCGGGGCCGCAATGCGCGCGCGGCGTCAGTCCCGGGGCAGGTACCTCGGAAGATCGGCCAGCGAGCCAAAGCCCTTCGCCTGGAGGTGCGCGGCGATGCCGTCGTGCACCTCCTCGATGGCCTTTGGGTTGACGAAGGTCGCGGTTCCGACCTGCACAGCGGCGCAGCCCGCGACCAGAAACTCGAGCGCGTCCTCGGCCCGCGCGATCCCCCCGATGCCGATCACCGGGATCCGCACCGCGCGCGCGGCCTGGTGGGCAAGATGCACCGCGAGCGGCCTGATCGCCGGCCCGGACAGGCCGCCGGTGCGAAACGACAGGCGCGGCCGGTACGAGCTCAGGTCGATCGACATGCCGACGAAAGTGTTGATCGCGCACAGCGCGTCGGCGCCCGCACCTTCGACTGCGCGGGCGATCACGCCGATGTCACCGACCATGGGCGTGAGCTTCACCCAGACGGGGAGCTTCGTCCGCCGGCGCACCGCCTCGGTCACGGCGGCCGCGGCGCGAGGATCGTTGCCGAAGTAGAGGCCGCCCTGCTCGACGTTGGGGCAGGAGATGTTGATCTCGAAGCCTGCGACTCCGGGCACGCCGTCGAGCCGTGCCGCCAGCTCCCCGTACTCGTTCGCGGACTCGCCGTTGATGTTGACGAGCACCGGGAAGTCCCACGCGGCCCACTTCGGCGCGTAATCGCTGATCAGGACCTCGACGCCGGGGCCCTGCAGGCCGATCGCGTTGAGCATCCCACCCGGCGTCTCCACGATGCGCGGAGGCGGTGTGCCCTCGCGCGGACGCAGGAAGATGCCCTTCGACACCATGCCGGCGAGGGCCCTGCGCTCGAGCAGGGGAACCTCGGTCCCGTAGCCGAACGTCCCCGAGGCGGCCAGCACCGGCCCCCGAAGGCGCAGGCTGCCGACCTCGACCGAGAGGTCGGGCTTCACGCGCCCACCGCGTAGTGCAGGTGCGACGGCAGCGCGCTCCAGTCGACGTCCCCGGCGCGGTAGACCGGTCCCTCCGTGCACGCGCGGTCGTAGCCGCCGCGGTGGAGCGGCACGGCGCAGCCGAGGCAGACGCCGGTGCCGCAGCCCATGTAGGTCTCCACCGCCACCTGGGCATCAGGCCAGCGCTCGGCCGCGGCCGCGAGCATGGGGTTCGGACCGCATGCCAGGACGAGGTCGGCGTCGGGCGCGGCCACCACCGCCGAGCCGTGAAACCCCTGGGAGCCGTCGTCTGTCGCCCAGATCACGCGGTCGCCATCGGCCTCGGCGCAGAGCTCGGCCGCGGTCCGCGCGCCGTGCACCCACGTCACCTCCATACCCGCCGCCCTGGCGTCACGCACGGCGAGGGGCATCGGCGCGACTCCGAGGCCGCCGCTGACGAGGACGACGCCGGAGCCCGTCATCGCGAACCCGCGACCCAGCGGCCCGAGACAGCTGACCCGGTCGCCGATCTCCATCGCCAGCAGCTGCTCGGTACCCACGCCGACCGCCTTGAGCACCACCTCGATGCGCTCGTCCTCGGCCCGGTAGACCGAGAACGGCCGGCGGAGCAGCGGGCCCGGTGTCCACCCGATGTTGACGAACTGGCCCGCCCGGACCGACGTCGCGATCTCCGGCGCGTAGAAGCCGAGGACGACCATCCCGCGGGCGACCTGGCGCCGGCCGGTCACAGGCGCGTCAACGAGGAACAACGGCGCCCCGCCACTCGTCGATGGTCCTGACCTCCATCTGCTCGCGCGCGTAGACCGCGGACTCGAGCAGCGCGCTCGCGGTGTCGAGTGACGTCAGGCACGGGATGCGCCGCTCGACCGCGGCACGCCTGATCTCGAAGCCGTCCTTGATCACGGGGTTGCCGTCGCCGGCGTCCTCATAGATGTTCGACATCGTGTTGATCACGAGCTGCACCTCGCCTCCCACGATGGCGTCGACGACGGTCGGTCCCTCCTCGCCGATCTTGGCCACCACCCGTGGCGAGAAGCCGGCCGCGCGCAGCGCGCGAGCGGTGCCGTCGGTGGCCACCAGCTTGCAGCCGAGCTGCACCAGCCGGGAGGCGATCGGGAAGAGCTCGGGCTTGTCCGCGTCGGCGATGGTCAGCAAGGCGGCGGAGCCGCGCTCCAGGTGCATGCCCGACGCGAGGAAGGCTTTGCGCAGCGCCTCGTTGAGCGTTCGCGCGATGCCGATCGCCTCGCCGGTCGACTTCATCTCCGGACCGAGGTAGGAGTCGACCTTGGCCAGCTTGTTCATGGAGAAGACCGGGGCCTTGACCGCCACCAGGTCCTGTCGCGGCACCAGCCCCGTCGACCAGCCGAGGTCGGCGAGCGTGCGGCCGAGCATGACGTTTGTCGCCAGCCGCACCATCGGCACTCCGGTCACCTTGGAGAGGAAGGGCACGGTCCGCGACGCACGTGGGTTGACCTCGAGCACATAGACGCGTCCGCGATGGACGACGTACTGGACGTTGACCAGGCCGCGCAGGCGCAGGTGCCGAGCGATCCGGACCGTGTAGTCGACGATCAGGTCGATCTCTCCGCGCTCGAGACCTGGGGCGGGATAGACCGCGTAGGAATCACCCGAATGCACTCCGGCGCGCTCCACGTGCTGCATCACGCCGGGGATCACGACGGTGTCGCCGTCCGCGATCGCGTCCACCTCGACCTCGACGCCCTGGAGGTACTTGTCGACCAGGACCTGGCCCCGCGGCATGGCGCCAACCGCCGACACCATGTAGCGGCGGAGCTCCTCGCGGTTGCGCACGATCTCCATGGCCCGGCCCCCGAGAACGTAGGACGGACGCACGAGCACCGGGTAGCCGCACCGCTCGGCGATGGCCTCGGCCTCCTCGACGGTCGTGGTCGTGCCGCCCATCGGCTGCGGGATGCCGATCGCGTCCAGGGAGCGCGCGAAGGCGCGCCGGTCCTCGGCGAGGTCGATCGCCTCCACGCTCGAACCCAGGATCGCGACCTGGTGCTCGTCGAGCGGCTGGGCGAGGTTGATCGCGGTCTGGCCGCCGAACTGGACGAGCGCGCCGCTGGCCTCTTCCGCGCGCACCACGTGCAGCGCCCCGTCGAGGTCGAGCGGCTCGAAGTAGAGGCGGTCAGACGTATCGAAGTCCGTGGAGACGGTCTCGGGGTTGGAGTTCACCATCACCGCGCGGACGCCGGCCTCGCGGAGCGCCCAGGCTGCGTGGACGGAGCAGTAGTCGAACTCGATCCCCTGGCCGATGCGGATCGGTCCGGAACCGATGACCGCGACGGTGCGTTGAATCGCGACTTCACCGTTCACGGGAAGGTGGCCGTCGGGCGGGACAGCCTCGTCCTCCTCCTCCCAGCAGGAGTAGTAGTAAGGCGTTGCGGCCTCGAACTCTCCGGCGCAGGTGTCGACCAGCTTGTAGGTGGGATGAGCCGGCTCGACGCTCTCGCCCCGCAGCGCGGCGATCATCGCGTCCGAGAAACCCGCGCGTCGCAGCTCCCGCACGTCGCCGTCCGACTCGACCTGGGCGATGCTGGCCAGCCGGTCGACAAACCAGCGGTCGATGCCGCTCCGTTCGGCGAGCGAGCCCGCATCGGCGCCGTGGCGGAGCGCATCGAGGAGCGCGAACAGGCGCCGGTCGTTGGGCTCGTCGATGGTCTCCGCAGTCAGCTCCCAGGTCGCCGGAGGCTTCTGCTCCAGCGAGCGCATCGCCTTGACCAGGGCGGCTTCGAAGGTCCGCTCCACGGCCATAACCTCACCGGTGGACGCCATCTGAGTGCCCAGGCGACGATCGCCGGCGGGGAACTTGTCGAACGGCCAGCGCGGAATCTTGACCACGCAGTAGTCGACGGCGGGCTCGAAGGCGGCGAACGTGCGGCCGGTGATCTCGTTGCGGATCTCCTCGAGGCGCCGGCCGACCGCGACCTTCGCTGCGACGCGCGCGATCGGGTAGCCGGTCGCCTTCGACGCCAGCGCGGACGAGCGGCTGACCCGCGGGTTCACCTCGATCACGAAGTACTGCGAGCTCCGGGGATCGAGCGCGAACTGGACGTTGCACCCTCCCTCGATGCCCAGGGCGCGGATGATGCGGATGGCCGACGAGCGGAGCATCTGGTGGTCGCGGTCCGAGAGGGTCTGCGCCGGCGCGACGACGATCGAGTCGCCCGTGTGCACCCCCATCGGGTCCAGGTTCTCCATGTTGCAGACCGTGATGCAGGTGTCCGCGCCGTCGCGCATGACCTCGTACTCGATCTCCTTCCAACCCCACAGCGAGCGCTCGATCAGGACCTGGTGGATCGGCGACGCCGCGAGCCCGCGCGCCGCGATGCGCTCGAGGTCGGCCTCGGTGGTGACGAATCCACCGCCGGTGCCGCCCAGCGTGTAGGCGGGCCTGATGACGAGAGGCAGCCCCGCCTCGGCCGCGAACTCCTTGACGGCATCCAGCGACTGGCACACGCGTGAAAGCGGGACGGGCTCGCCGATGTCCTCGAGCGTCTGCTTGAAGGCCTGGCGGTCCTCGGCCCTGCGGATGGTGTCGATCGAGGCGCCCAGGAGACGCACCTTGTGCCGCTCGAGCACGCCGGCGTTGGCCAGGTCGGTGGCTAGGTTCAGGCCGGTCTGGCCACCAAGCGTGGGCAGCAGCGCGTCGGGCCGCTCGCGCTCGATGACCTTCTCCACAGCCTCGACGGTCAGCGGCTCGAGGTAGACGCGGTCGGCCACCTCCTCGTCGGTCATGATCGTCGCCGGGTTGGAGTTGACGAGGACGGTCTCGATCCCCTCCTCCCGCAGCGCCTTGCACGCCTGCGTCCCCGCATAGTCGAACTCGGCGGCCTGGCCGATCACGATCGGCCCCGAGCCGAGGATGAGGACCTTGCGCGGACGCGGCTCATCTTTCATTCCCGAAACCGCGCGGACGAGCGGGGCGCGCTCCCGGACCATGTCCAGGAACCGGTCGTACAGGTACTGGTTGTCCTGCGGCCCGGGGCAGCCCTCGGGGTGGTACTGGACGCTGAAGGCCGGCAGCGCGCGGTGGCCGAGACCCTCGACGGAGCCGTCGTTGAGGTTGCGCTGCGAGACGTAGAAGTCGCCGTGCGGAATCGACGCCGCGTCGACCTGGAACTCGTGGTTCTGGCTGGTGATGTGCACGCGGCCGGTGTCGAAGTCCTTGACCGGGTGGTTGGCCCCGTGGTGTCCATACGGCAGCCGCGACGTCGTGGCGCCGGCCGCGCGGCCGAGGATCTGGTGGCCGAGGCAGATGCCGAACATAGGCATCTGGCCCAGCGCCCGGCGCGCCAGCTCGACGGGCCCTTCGAGCACGGCCGGGTCACCCGGCCCGTTCGAGAGCACCAGGCCGTCCGCGCCCGCGGCCTGGACGTCCGCCCAAGTGGCCGTGTGGGGAAGCACGACCACCCGGCACCCCCGCTCCCGGAGCGAGCGCAGGATGTTGGCCTTCACGCCGTAGTCGACGACCGCGATGACGAGTCCCCGGCCGTCGGCGCGGGGCCCTGTCCTGAGCTCCGGCGGCAGCGGCTCGAGCCACTCCTCGCGCTGCGTGCGTGAGGTCTCGGCCACCAGGTCCTGCTCGCCGAGCGGGGTCACACGCCGGGCCGAAGCGGTCAGCTCCGCCAGGCGGGCCGCCCCGATCGGCCCGGCCTCGTGCACCAGCACCGCGCGAAGGGCGCCGTGTGTGCGGATGTGGCGCGTCAGCGCCCGGGTGTCGATCTCGGCGATCGCGGGCACGTTCCAGCGGCGAAGGTACTCGTCGAGCGAGGCCTCGCTCGAGTGATGGCTGGGCGCCGGGCAGGCCCAACGGACGATCAGGGCGCGAGCCCACGGCCGAGCGGACTCGGCGTCCGCATCACGCACACCGTAGTTGCCCTGCAGCGGGTAGGTCATGCACACCATCTGGCCGGCGTAGGAGGGGTCCGTGAGGACCTCCTGGTAGCCGGTCATGGCGGTGTTGAAGACGACCTCGCCCTCGCCGACCACGTCTGCGCCAAGCGGCGCCCCGACGAAGGCGCGACCGTCCTCGAGCACCAGCGCGGCTTGTGCTTTAGCCGGCAACGATGACCGCCTGGTCGAGACCGTCCTCCTCGGCCACCAACACCTCGATGCGCTCCGAGTCAGCGGTCGGGACGTTCTTGCCGACGTAGTCGGGACGGATCGGGAGCTCGCGATGGCCGCGGTCGACGAGCACGGCCAGCTGGATGGCGCGCGGCCGGCCGAAGTCCATGAGAGCGTCCATGGCCGCGCGCGCCGTGCGCCCGTGATGGATGACGTCGTCGACGAGGACGACGACCCTGCCGTCGATCTCGGGGATCTCGCTGGCCGGCCTCCGGCCCTCGCGCGGCCGCAGGTGAAGGTCGTCGCGGTGGCTGGTGACGTCGAGTCTCCCGAACCGCACCTCGGTCTCCTCGAGCTGGCTCAGCGTCGCCGCAAGCCGGCGCGCGAGCACATCACCCTTGCTGACGATGCCAACCAGCACCACGCCGTCCACGCCGCGGTTGCGCTCGACGATCTCGTGGGCGATGCGTGAGAGCGAGCGCCGGATCTGGTCGGCGTCCATGACCGTGGCCTTGAGGGTGACGCTCACGTAAGCAACTTCTCCAGCAGGGCCATGCGGACCTGGAGTCCGTTGCGCGCCTGCCGGAAGTACGCGGCCCGCGGGTCGTCGTCGACGTCGGGCGTGATCTCGTCGACGCGCGGGAGCGGGTGCATCAAGACCGCGTACTTGCGCATGCGCGCGAGCGCGTCCTTGTCAATCCGGTAGACGCCCCTCACCTTGTCGTACGTCTCGAGGTCGGTGAAGCGCTCCTTCTGGATGCGTGTCATGTAGACCACGTCGA
>Ga0209157_1000685_pt1 | contig 28838 bp, 30 predicted proteins | sample GraSoiAngelo_135_FD_185892 | JGI IMG/M metagenome (GOLD analysis project Ga0209157, IMG submission 185892) | Grasslands soil microbial communities from the Angelo Coastal Reserve, California, USA - 14_0929_05_40cm (SPAdes) (version 2) | ecosystem: Environmental > Terrestrial > Soil > Grasslands ...
GTGGGCGCCGAGGGCCGCGGCCTCGGCAGGTGCGGTGCCGCGCGCGAGAAACGCCCCGATGAACCCCGCGAGGAGATCGCCGCTGCCGCCGGTCGCAAGCCCCGGATTACCACTCGCCACCACGTGCTCCGGGCCGCGCAGATCCGCGATGACCGTGGGCACACCTTTCAGGACGATCGTGCATTTCAGTTTCGCCGCCGCGCGCGCCGCCGCCGCCCAGCGATCGTTCGCCGCCTCGTCGGCGAGGGCGTCGCCCGCGAGCGCGCGGAATTCTCCGAGATGCGGCGTGCACACCAACCCACGACTGCCCGTCGGCACGTCGGCACGAAATACGTGCAGTGCATCCGCGTCGAGCACCGTCGGAATCGGCCGGCGCGCGAGCACTTGCCGTACGAACTGTTCGCGAACCTCACCGCGGCCCAGCCCGGGGCCAAGGACTACCGCATCCGCCCACTCCAGCGCCTCCGCGACCGCCGGCTCCAGCTGGTCGCCGAGTGCGCTCTCCACCGTCAGCAGATCGGGGAGACTCGCCTGCGCGGCAGCGATCGTCTCGCACGCCGCGACGAGCTTGACCAGCCCAGCCCCGGCGGCCAACGCTGCGCGCGCGGCGTGCAAGGCCGCGCCACTCATCCCGGTCGCGCCACCGATCACGCAGACGCGGCCGCGATCGCCCTTGTGCATCTGTGGCGCGAGGCGCGGCAGCCGCTCCGCAGCCCACAGATCCGTGACGAGCAGCGGCCACGCCGTGTCGGCCGCGGGAAACCCGATGTCCACGACGACGACTTTCCCGCACCACTCACGCTGCAGCAGGTGCCCGCGCCGCGCTCCGCCGAACGTCACGGTGAGGTGCGCTCGGATCGGGCCGTGCGCCTCACCGCTCGTCAGATCGAGCCCCGTTGGCCCATCGATCGCAACAACGGGCGCGCCGTACTCGGCCACGCGCTGCGCCAGAGCCAGCACGTCGCCCTTCGCGGGACCCGCGGCCCCGGTGCCGAGCAACGCATCGACGGCAACGGCGGCCTGGGGCCAGGCTTCGTCGCGACCCAACTCGCGCACGCCGTCGAGCCGGGCGAGCGCGCGATTGTCGATCGCGTCGTCCGTCTTGGGATCGAGCGCGGATACCCAGACCGAAACGCCGGTCGCATGCAGCGCGCGCGCGAGCACCCAGCCGTCCCCCCCGTTGTTGCCCGCCCCCGCGGCGATGAGCACGCCCCCCCCGCCCCCACCACTCGTCAGCGCGTCCGGCATCTCGTCGACCAGGACCTGCGCGACGGCGCGACCCGCGGTCTCCATTAGCACGCGACTGGGCACGCGATACTGCGTTCGCGCCGCCGAATCCCACGCCGCCGCTTCGCTCGCCGAAAGCACCGGAATCGGATTCATGGAATCACCACCCCCGCGTATCCCACGACCCGCGCGTTGTCGCCCGAGACCCAACCGGAGTGGCGATAGTCTACCACGTCGGCGTGAGTGGCGCCCAACGTGCGCGCGGCCTCGAGCACGATCGCCGCGGGCGCACGCCCGCACATCGAGATGTGCTCGCGCTTGCAGCGCTCGAGCAGCTGCCCGCCGTTCAGCCCCCGCACCGACTCCAGCGCGCGCGCGTCCTTCTCCTCCGAGACGCGCGCCGGCTCATAGTGGTTGAGGTCGCTCGAGGCGAGCAGGAGCACCGGCTCGCCCGCGGCCCCCACCAGCCGCGCCAGGATCTCGCCGAGCCGGCGCGCCGGCTCCCATGCATCCCCGGCGATCACCATGGGCACGATGCGGACGTCGGGGCGCAGCAACTGGAGAAACGGCAGCTCGACTTCGATCGCATGCTCAGACTCGTGCGCGGCGTGATCGATCTCCACCAGATGGCCGGAGATGTCGCGGAGTGCTGTGGCGGCATCCGCATCAATCGGCACATCGCCGAGCGGCGTTTGGAATGCCCCCGCTTCCCACAGCGAGATCCCGCTGGGCGCGATGCAGACGCCCGTGTGGTTGGGTGCGAGGATGATGACCAGGCCGGGGATCGTGACGCAGGCGAACACTCTCGCAGCGGTCGGACCGGAGTAGATGTAACCCGCATGTGGCGCAATCACGGCGCGCACGTTCCCCCTCTCCGCCGGCGGAGAGGGGGACAGGGGGTGAGGACTGCGCGCGTCGGCGAGAAGCGTAGCCACGGTCGCTCGCAACTCGGTGGGATCGTTCGGGTAGAACTGACCGCTGACCGCGGGGTGTCGGATCACTCCCCTGAAGTAGATACTCCCGGCCAGCGATAGCCAGCCCCGGCCTTGAAGACATCGGCGAAATCATAGACGCGCTCGAAGTCCTCGATCCGATCGCTGGGCTGGCGTGCGAGCAACCCCACGTCGATCAGCATGAAGACGATCTGGCCAAAGTCTTCTGTCGTGTGGAGACCCCAGTGCCCCAGCACCGCGGCGGCGAGCATCCCGAACTGCTCGAGCGCGAAATCGCGGCAGGCCCACGCCAGCTCGACGCCGCTCAGGTGACGACGCGCCGGCAGACGCGTCTGCGCGAATTCCAGCGCCGCCAGCACGAAGACATAGGCGCGTTCGTGATACTTGCCGTCGCGCTTGCGGATCTCGGCGAGCGCCGCTTCGAGCGTTACGACGTCGCTCATCGACGAGCTTCGCCCGGAGGCGGTGGCGGAGCTGGTGGTGCGGGCGGTGATTGCGGGGTCGGGGTCACGACACGAATCCCGCCCGACCGGCGGTCTTTCCGGTCTTCGGCGGGCGCTTCGAGGAGCGCCAGTTCGAGCACATCGTCAATCGTCTCCACGAGCTGGATGTCGAGCAACTTCCGTACCTCGTCCGGCAAGTCGATCAGATCGTTCTTATTGCGCTCGGGCACGAGCACCGAGGTGACGCCGGAGCGCGCCGCAGCTGTCAGCTTCTCCTTCAATCCGCCGATCGGCAACACCCGCCCCCGCAGCGTCAGCTCGCCCGTCATGGCCACGTCGTGCCGGGCCGGCCGCCGGCACAGCAGGGACGCGAGCGCCGCCGCGATCGTGATGCCGGCGGACGGCCCATCCTTTGGCACGCCTCCGGCCGGGACGTGCAGGTGCACGTCGGACTGTGTGAACACGTCGAGCGGAATCCCGAGCGCGCTCGCGCGCGCCCTGAGTAGACTCCAGGCCGCCTGCGCCGATTCCTTCATGACGTCGCCGAGCTGGCCGGTCAACGTGATCTGCCCCTTGCCGGGCATCCGGATCGCTTCGATGAACATGATGTCGCCGCCGACCGGCGTCCACGCCAGGCCGGTCGCGACGCCGATCTCGGGCGCGCGTCCGGCGACCTCGCTCTGCACCTTCGGTTGCCCCGCGTATTTCTCCAGGTTCTTCGAAGACACTTTCACCGTCTTCGCACCGCCCTCGACAACCTCCAGCGCGGCCTTTCTCAGCACCCCCTGAATCTCCCGCTCGAGCTGGCGGACACCGGCTTCGCGCGTGTACTCGGCGATCAGACGGTCGAGCGCGCCGTCGGCCACGTTCGCGCGCGCGCCGTTCTCGCCCTTCCCCAATCCCGTTTCCTTGAGCTGGCGCGGCATGAGGTACCGCTTGGCGATCTGCAGCTTCTCCGCCGGGGTGTAGCCGACCAGCGACAGCTGCTCCATGCGGTCGAGCAGGGGATCGGGAATCGGCGTGGTGCTGTTGGCCGTCGCGATGAACATGACGGCCGACAGATCGAACGGCACCTCGAGGTAGTGATCGACGAACGTCGAGTTCTGGGCGGGATCGAGCACCTCGAGCAATGCCGCGGTCGGGTCGCCGCGCACGTCGGCGCCCATCTTGTCGACCTCGTCGAGCATCAAGACGGGACTGCGTGTTTCACTGCGTTGTAAGGCGTGGATAATGCGTCCTGGAATTGCCCCCACGTACGTCCGCCGGTGGCCGCGGATCTCCGCTTCGTCGCGCACGCCGCCGAGCGACACGCGCGTGAATTTGCGGCCCAGCGCTTCCGCGATGCTCTGGCCGAGGGACGTCTTGCCGACGCCCGGCGGCCCTATGAAGCAGAGGATCGAGCCCTTCGCGTCGGGATTCAGGGTGCGCACCGCGAGATACTCGAGGATCCGCTCTTTGATCGTCTTCAGATCGTAGTGATCGCGGTCCAGGATCTCGCGCGCCATCTTGAGATCGAGGCGGTCCTGCGTGATACGGCTCCACGGCAAGGCCGCGAACACGTCGAGGTAGGTGCGGGCGACCTGGTACTCGGCGGACTGCGGCGACATTTGCCGCAGCCGCTTCAGCTCGCGGTCGGCCACCTTCTTGGCCTCCGCCGAGAGCTGTGCCTCCTCCAGTCGCCTCGCGAGCTCCTCGAGCTCGTCGTCGCCCTCCCCTTCCCCGAGCTCCTGGCGAATCACCTGGAGCTGCTCGCGCAGCACGTACTCGCGCTGATTCTGGTCGAGGCGGGTCTTTACTTTTTCCTGGATCTGGGTGCCGACCTCGAGCACCTGCAGCTCCTGCATGAGAAACTCGCCGAGGCGCTCGAGCCGGCGCGTCACGTCGTCGATCGCGAGCAGCTCGGCCTTCGCCGGCAGCGCGAGGTCGAGATTCGCGGCGATGAAGTCCGCCAGCTTGCCCGCCTCGGTGATGCCGGCGAGCACTTCGTGCAGCTCGGCGCCGAGGTAGGGCGCGATGTCGATCACGCGCGAGAACTGCGCGACGACGGTCCGCTTCAGCGCCTCGGTGCGCGCGTCCTCGAGCAGGTTCTCGATCAGCGACTCGCAGCCCGCCATCAGCCATTTTTCGCCCTGTGCGATGTCTGCGAGCCGCGCGCGCTCCAACCCCTGCACCATCACGCGCACCGAGCCGTCGCCCAGCTTCAGCATCCGCACGATGGTGCCGAGCGTGCCGACGTCGTAGAGCTGGTGCGGCAGCGTGTTCATGACGGCGCCCTCGGGCGGCTCGACCCCGCCCATCGACTTCACGACGCCGAGCAGCAGGCGCTTCTCGCCCTGGATGATCTCGTCGATCAGTTGAACGGCTTTGGGATCTGTGAGGGCCAGCGGCAAGACGACGTGGGGATAAACGACGAGCTGGCCCAGGGGAAGGACCGGCAGGCGTTCCATTACGTCACTCGCACGGATTGCGCGCCCGATGAGCGCGGCGGCTGCTTGGCGAGCCGGATCTCGAGAAAGCCACGCTCGTACGTGGCCCGGATCGACGCCGGATCGACGACGACCGGCAGCCGGAACCGCCGCTCGAACGGGCCGATCTGCACTTCCATCGAGTGGTAGTGGCGCTTGCCTCCGGCCTGGTGCCGGGTGGTGCGCTCGCCGGAGATCCTGAGGATCCCGTCGTTCAATTCAACGCTGAATTCGTCGGCCTGCATGCCGGCGATGTCCATGTGGACGATCAGCTCGTCGTCGGTCTCATAGACGTCGGTGCGGGGCTTCCATTTGGGCGAGGCGACGAAGCCCACCGGACGGCCATGGGCGACTTCATTGAAATAGACGTCCAGCTCGTCGGCGAGGTGCACCGTGAGCGAACCCGATCCGCGGGACGGACGATTGGGCGGGGGGGAGGGGGGGAGGCCGCTGTCACCCATGCGGAAATAAGATAACGCTCTCCGGCGGCGAGCGTGGGGGCTACGTCACCGATTCGGGGGAGCTACCGAGCGGGCGTCAGCCGGCTCGCCTTGAGCCAGAACCAGTCGTCGACCTGGCCCACCTTGGCGTCGCCGCGGATCCACGCGGGATAATCGTAGCAGGCGTCGTACACGACTTCGATCACGTCATCGCGCCGCAACCCTTCGGCGACGGCGTCGAAGAGACCTTCCACCGTATACAGTGACCACGGTTCGCGGGCCGGACCCGCCGGACGGCCCACGGCCAGCGCGAAACGAGTCATGGCGGTTCCGCTACGGCTGTTTCGACTGCTGCGCCCAGTCCTGTTTGCGCTGCTCCACGCCGCGGGCAAAATCCTGACGATTCTTGTTGAACGTCCCCGCGAGCTGCTCGCTGTACCCGTAGATCGCCCACGGCGCGCGCTGCTGCACGAAGGTAAGCATTTCGCCCACTTTTTTCTCGCTGCCGGGAATTGTCGCGGTGCCGCCGTAACAGTTGACGATGGCCTCGTACGTCTTCCCCGTGGGAATGAAGTTCACGCTGTGCTTGGTGATCTTTTTATAGGCCCAGAGCACATCCTGCAGCCGCAGAAGGTTGAACGAGAAGAAGCTGGAGCGCACGAGGAACTTGTTGCCGAAGCGCCATCCGTGTTTGCCGCGCAGCAGCGAATTATTGAACTCGTGCTCGGCCTCGACCGCGATCCCCACGGGATCGCCCCATTTCGCGATGCGCTGGGCGAGCGGATGGCGCTCGGGATCGCGCCACGCCCGCCACGCTGGCAGCGCCTGCCAGAGGAAGAGGAGCAGAAACACGATCGCCACGCCGATGGCCACAAAGCCGGGCCGGCGGAAGGAATCGGTATCCAGATAGAAGGGATAGAAGCTGCTGCGCAGCGACCGCATGTCCTTGCTGTCGAAGAGCTGGCTCTCGAGATCCTCGGGCCAGGGGACGAGCTTGCCCTCGGCCTCACGCGATTCGCTGCCGGCCCTGCGCACGACGAGATACCGATTCCCGATGACGAACGCGTGATAGGCCGCCGACTCCTCGCGACTCGTCTCGACCCCGCTCTGGGTGTGTATGGTGTACTGGCGGATACCGGTGTCGAGCACTCTGTCGCCCGCGACGCGCGCGTAATAGTGCGGCGTGACGGTGACGTCGCGGATCGAATCGAGGTCGGTCCGCGCGAGCTTGTAGGGGCCGCCCAGGAAGTTCACGATGTAGCGATGATCGCTCGTGGCGAGCAACACGCCGCCGACGAGCGCGAGCGTCCAGACGACGACGCGACGGAAGGAAATCGCGCGAATGCGTTGGGAAATCCAGCTGTCCATCGGAGGCCCCCACCTGTGGGGAAGTCGGGGGCACACTATAGCGAACCGATTCTCGAGAAGCTAGCATAGCGTTATGCGTTACCTCTCATGCGGTTCCGTGATTGCCCTCACGCTGCTGGGGGCGTGTGCCAAGCCCGCGGACAAGCCCCCCACCCCCCCCGGCTCCACCGGGGCCGCCGGCGGTGTCCCCGATTTCCGCAACCCGTCGGATGCGGGATTCACCCAGCAGGCGCCCGACAGCTTCCGCGCCCGGTTCTCCACGACCAAAGGCGATTTCGTGATCGCCGTGCATCGCGCGTGGGCGCCGCATGGCGCCGATCGATTCTACAACCTGGTGCGCTCGGGCTACTACGACGGCGTCCGGTTCTTCCGGGTCCTGCCCGGCTTCATGGCGCAGTTCGGCCTGCACGGTGACACCGCCGTGACCGCTGCGTGGCGCGAGCGGCGGATTCCCGACGACCCGGTAGAGCGCTCCAACCAGCGTGGCATGGTGACGTTCGCAACCGCGGGACCCGGGACGCGCACCACGCAGATCTTCATCAATTACGGCGCCAACGATCGGCTCGACGCGAGCGGCTTCGCGCCGTTCGGCGAGGTGGTGGTCGGGATGGACGTGGTGGATAAGCTCTACGGCAGCTACGGCGAGGGTGCGCCACAAGGGCGCGGGCCCGATCAGATGCGCATCCACATCGAAGGCGAGAAGTATCTCGCTCGGCAATTCCCGCGGCTCGATAAGATCAAGAAGGCTACGGTCGAGTAAGCTGCCGCAGCCTGCCCTGCGCTTCTCCGTTCGTGGAATCGCGGCGCACGGCTTCGCGGAACGCGGCAATTGCGGCGGCCGTGTCGCCTTTCATGAGATCGATGTTGCCGCGGAACGTCGACAGGTTCGAGGAAGCCGGGAAGTATCCCTCGTTGAGTCGCAGGATCGCGAAGGCGTCATCGAACTTTCCCGCGCGCGCCAGCCGGAACGCGGCCACGTTCAGCGTCGGCTCGCCGAAATCGTACGCCGCGCGCCCGTAGTAGCGGTCGCGCAAGGCGCGATATGCCCGCGTCGCGGAATCCACGCCCGCCGTCTGCGCCGTCTCCTGGATCAATTGCTCGAGCGACATCGGCCGGCTGACCCCGCGGTGGCAGGTATTGCACGTGACCTCGACGTGGCTCGTCATCTGCGCGTGCTCGGGCAACGTGTCGAGCCGGCGGTTGATCTCCTCGACCATGCGCATCATCTGCCGCGCCGTCAGCTTGGTGCGCTTCTCGTCCTTCGCGAAATCGAATTGCCCGAGTGGCATGCCTTCCTGACCCACGTGACAGAATTGGCAGCGCACGCCGAGGCCGCCCGCGAAGTTGCGCATGATGCCGACGACCTGCATCACGGGCGTGGTTTTCGGAATGACCTTGACGTTGATGAGCGAGTCCGGCGGGAAGTGACCGGGGGCCTGGGCGGCTAGTGGGCTCGAAACGCACAGCCCGGCGAGGAGCAGGAGGTTTCTGTTCATAAGCTCAGTTCTATCCCACCACCGACACGTCCGCTATACCGCATCTGACCTCCCCCACGGTATTCTGACGATTGGTTGAGTTGTGGTTGATGGGCCTGGTGAGAGTGGAGCCGTTCGCGCCTTGGTTTTTGGACAGGCTAAAGGCTGTGCTCGGCCAACATTGTCCTAAAGGACAGTCTCATCTCGAACAATGTCAGCGCATCGGATCTTCATTCACCTCGTATGGACCACACTCGATCGCCGGCCGATGATAAACGAGCCGACAAAATCGTTCTTGGACGACTATTTCAAGAGGACCGCTGCCCGCCAGGACGTGCAAATCGTGGACGTCGAAATCCTACGGACACACGTCCATATGGTCGTGCGGACGCCGCCACGCATCGATCTCCCCCGTTTGGTACAGTTTTTCAAGGGCGGGAGCAGCCACGCTGCAAGTCGTCTCCCAGGCAATGTGTTGGGCCTGCGGTGGGCACCGGAATACTCCGCGACCAGCGTCGGTCCCCGCCAGCTGGACACGGTGCGGCAGTATTTTCGAGATCAAGCAAATCATCAACCCGGCGAAGCTGTCCTTTAGGACAATGTTGGCCGAGCACACCCTTTAGGGTGTGAAAACACAATGACGCCGTGCTTACATCCCCTTGCTCTGGAGCCACGAGAGCGATGCGTTCGCCACTTCCTTCCAACCACTGTCCACCGTGAGCGAGTGCCCGCGGTCCGGAAACACTTTGTACTCCGTCTCACTCGGCGCCTTGCGGTATAGCTTGTAGGCCGCGCGCGACACCACTTCGGGAACCGTGTGATCCTTCCCGCCACCGGTGATCAACAGCGGGCCGCGCGTCGCCTTCGTGTTCACCTTCGCGGGCGTGTTGGGCAGGAAATTGGCAAAGGCCGCCTCGAACAGCGGCTTCCCGGGCGCGGGGATGTGGTACTTCGCGTGCAGCGCGTTGGACTCCTTTTCCGACACGGCATTGCCGAAGCCGAAATAAAACTGCTTTGGCGTCTGCGACACGGCCTTCTTGTAGTTGAAGGGGTTGGCGAGGACCGGAAACGCACTCTTGAGCTGCGCGAACGGGAGCGGCAGCACGCCGCGGATCTGCGCGGGATCGAGCGCTACCGCGGCGGCCGCGAGCCCCATCCCCAGCAGCTTCTGGGCGACGAGACCCCCAAACGAATGGCCGATCACGATCGGCTTTGCGGGCAGCTTGCGAATGATGGCGGCATAGTGCTCCACAACGTCATCGATGCCGACATTGGCAATGCGCTCGGGGTGCGCGTTCGATTCAGCAACCGTGGCCGGCTCGCCGGGCCAGCCCGGGGCGATCGGATCGTAGCCCGCGGCGCGAAACAGCTCGATCCAGGGCTTCCAGGAATCGGCGTGCAGCCAGAGACCATGAATGAAGACGACGGGAGTAGACATCAGCAGTCCTTGAAGGGAAGGTTGAGACTGACAACAATGGCGGGCCTGGCAGAGTTTCGATAGGGACGAGACGCGTGAGGGAGAGGCCGAGAGGCTGAGAGGCCGAGGGGCTATGAGGACCGAGCTCTCAGGTAAAACCTCACAACGAACTCCTCAGAGCCCCTCAGCCTCTGAGCCTCTCGGCGTCTTCCTTACATCTGATGACTCGGCGAGTGGTGCTGTTGTCGCTGAAACTCCAGAAACTCGTGTATCGCCGTCACCGCGACCGAGTCATCACTCCTGATCCGCACTTCCCCGCCCCGCGGCCGGTCGATCGGCTCGTAGCTGATCGCCGCGCGTCGTTCGCGCATCACGGCGGTGCCGGGCACGGTCTGGGCGTGCACGGCGAACGGCTTGGTGAAGTCTCCGGCGCGGAACGCGCTCGCAATGTCGCGCATGTGCGCGCGAATCGTCGCGATCGCGGCGGTGTCGGCGGGATCAGCCCGATCCAACACCACCCGGCCGCCGTCCGGCAGATCCTCGAACACGTGCGCGGAGGTATACTGATCGACGCCCATGACCTGGGCGCCCCGCGACTGCATCGCCGCGAAATCCTCGTCCGAGCGCCTGCACCCCACGAGGACAAGCGCTACGATGAGGCCGCGGATTCCGATCGATAGCCGAGTCTGATCCATACCACGCAGAGGGACGCGTTGAGGATGAGGCCGAGCGCCGGTCGCACGAAGGCGAGCGCGGTCGCGAGCACATAGACTAGAACCCCCACGTAATAGGTGCGCCGCACGTTCTCGATCGTCGCAGCCGTCACCTCCGGGCGCAGCAGCCGGCCGCGCACCATCGTCGCGAACAGCAGGTTCCAGAGGAGCGCTTGCGCGACGAACGTCGCGCAGTAGAACGCGACCGCCACTTTTGCATCGGGTGTGGCGAGATAGGCGGCCACTACGGCCGTCGGGAACGGCACGAACGTCACGGTGAGCAGCAGAAAGCCGTTGGCGAACAGAAACGGGTAATTCACGGTGCGCACCATGCGGAGTAGCTCATGGTGATTCACCCACATGATGAGAATCACGACGAAACTCAGCAGAAACGCGATGTAGGATGGCCACAGGGCGAGCAGCCCGGCCCATAACCCCCCCGCCTCGCCATGCGGCACCCGGATCTCGAGAATGAGCAGCGTAATCGCGATCGCGAAGACGCCGTCGCTGAATGCCTCGACGCGGCCGGGACTCTCAGTCATGCTCACAAAGATGCTTTTTCTGGCTAGATTCTGCACAAACACAAGAGGCTGGCTCATGTCCCGCGCATTTTATCTCGTCTCGTTCGCTGTGCTTGGCGCTGTGCTGGCGTGCGGCAGTGATTCAAACGGGCCGGCGCCGGGATTCGAGTGCCTGGGTCAGGCGCTTCCCACGACCGCGCCACCTCTAGTCAATGTGAGCGGGATGGTAACCGCCAATGTGCTTTCACCGAGTCCGGTACCTCACGCGTTCGTGTATGGATTCCGCACCGGGGACACGACACACCTGGCAGGCGATACGACCAATACCCCCGGCCAGTACAGCGTCGCGATCGCGACGGGTGGAACCCCGGTGACCGGTTACCTCGCGATCTCGGACAGCGGTCACCACATCGACACCTACGCGTATCCGGCCGTTCCTCTCGCCGCCGACGTGACCGAGAACGTACTCATGGTCTCGAGCTCGGAATTCTCAGTGCTCGCGGCGGCGGCCGGCATCACCCCCGTGGCGGGCGACGGATTCATCGGCGTGGTCGTGAGGAACTGCCAGGGCACGCCGGTCGCGGGGGCGACCGTGACGAGCATGCCGGCTGGTACCGTGCGCTACAATGCGGGTGGGTTGCCGAGCTCGACGGCGACATCCACAGCCGCGGACGGCGTCGCGTATATCGCGAACGTCGCCCCGGGCAACGTGATGGTTCAGGCGACGGCGAGTGGGCACACGCTCCGACAGCACACGGTCAACGCGCGCGCCAACGCGATCACGCTGACCGAAATTCAACCATAGGGATTCACACCCTAAAGGGTGTGCTCGGCAGGCGTTGTCCTTAAGGACAATGTTCGCCGAGCACAGGCTTCAGCCTGTCCAATTCAAGCGCGTTGCGCCACCACAACGAACTCCGGGCACCCATCCACCACCGGCCCGCGCGCAAAATCCCCATGCATCTCGCCCACCTGAAACCCCGCGCGCGCGAGCAGATGCCGCAGCTCGGCGGCAAGATACCAGCGCATCTCGAACGCCTGCACGTAGCGTTTGCCGTCCACGTCGTAGATCAGCTCCGATTCGCTCACCTGATCGAGCCAGCGCACCCGCGCGATGCGGTAGGCGCGCCGCATCGTGCGCCCGTCCGGTAAGCGTAGCTCGGGCGTGTCCTCGCTCTCCACCCCGCCTGCGCCGACCAGCCGGTCGAACCGCGGGTTGAACACGTCGAAAATGAAACGCCCCTGCGGCGCGAGATGGCGGCCGATGGTTGCCAGAAACCCCAGTTGATCGTCGATGGTGGTGAGATGCTGCAGGACGCGGAACGGCGCGATGATCAGCGGAAATCGAGCGCCGAGGTCGAAGTCGCGCATGTCGTGGGACGCGACACGCGCGCGCGCGCGGACGTCAGCGGGTTCGGCAGCGAGTTTCGCGCGGCACCGCTCGAGCATCCGCTGCGAGCTGTCGATGCCGGTGACCGCGCAGCCGGCGCGCGCGATGGGCAGCAGGATGCGACCCGTGCCACAACCTATCTCGAGGACCGGCCCCTGGCCGGCGCTCGCTTTGGCTTCCGCTACGTAGAAATCGACGTCCTTGCGCTCGAGATAGAGTGGGACGCTGTCGTATAACAGGCCAAAGTCGGGAATGTGATCGTAAACGGAGCTCACCGAGACTTGATCTTAACCGTCAACACCCGTCCATCGCGAGACACCTCCGCGTTCGTCGCGCGCAGCGAGACGAGCGGAGACTCGACCTGCACGTCGCCCTGCGCTCGGGTCGTGACGTGTACGGTCGAATCGGCGCCTACCACGGCACGCAGCATCTGCGCATTCCGGTCCTGCACGACCGGGGTGTTGAATGTCGCCTGCAACACGTCGCCCGCGCACGCCTGGAGCCAGCGCGTGTGGAGCAGGACGCCGGGCTCGACTTGCAGCAGATTCTGCGGATCGATCCCGCACAGGCCGAGGGAGCGGCCTTCGACCGTGACGACGAGCTGGACCCCGGGTGCGTTGAGCACGCTGTCGACCTGCGCTCGCCGGAACGCACGGAGTCGGCCCACGCCCGAATCCGCCGCCGAGCGGAGCTTCGCGAGCACGAATGTCGATTCCGCCTGGCGCCGGAGCGCGAGCTCCTGACTGCGATAGCCGGATGCGTCGGCCAGCGCATCCTGCACCGTCAGATTCTCCTCGATCAGGCGCGTCTTCCACGCCGGTCCTGCGAGCGCGTCCAGCAACAAGCCGAGCGCCGGGCCGGTCGCGTAGTACCGCAAACGGATCGAGAGCGTGACGTCTTCGGTGAGCTTGTGCAGGCCCACCAGCTTGCCGCTCTGGAGTCGCTGGGCGCCCGGGCGATCGGGGAAGTCCCGCTGCCGCGCGGCGAGCTGCACCGCGCGGACCAGCGTGTATTCCGCCAACCCTTCATTGAGCTCGGCGAGCTGCTCGAACTGGGCGAGCTCGGCGCCGAGCGCGCGGTGGCGCGATTCCCGGACCGCGAGGAACTGACGGGCGAGGGCCCGTTTCTGCGCCTTTGACGTCGCGCGCTCCGCCGCCTCGAGGATCCGGCCTTCGAGCGCCATGCCCGATTCGTTTTGCGGATCGAACACGGGATAGCTCGTGACCAGAAACGCGTTTTCGCCCTGTCCGAAGCGCCTGCCTTCCTTTTTCGTTGCGGCTTCGAAGACGTGAAACGCCTCGTGCGTCGTGAGACCGATGAGCGAGGCAGTGCTTTCGGAGTCGTTGACGACGACCTGCGCCGTCGGACGGCCGGCGAGGGTGGTCCCGGTGCTCGCCGCGCCGCGGTCCGCCGCTGCTTGCCAGCCCGAGCCGGCGACCCCCTCGATTGGCAGGAATCCTTGCGGCAGTTCGCCGCGCCAGCCGAGGAGCAACGTGCCCTGCCCGTTCACGACATAGAGGACCGGGATCGTGTCGGGCCGGAAGCCGGGCCAGATCGAGTCGCTCATGTCGCGGCCCAGGCGCACAGCCCACTGATGCGCCGTGACGATGCGTGTCGTCTCGGGCGGAGGACCTTGAACGATCAGGGCAAGACAGAGCGCCGCGGATATCACTCGATTCCTCTCCAGGTCGTGCGTGGATAAAGAGCGAACAAATCAACCACGACTGAGCACGATGTGCGAACCGTCGCATTAGGGAATTTCCCCCCCGAACAAAGCCCATATGACCCGCGCCGTTTCGCGGGTGGCTCGCATGTTCGCCGCGCGCCCTTCGATATGGTCCTGGAGGGCCGCATGCTTTATACGACCCGCAATACCTTATTGTGCACGCTCATCGTCGGGCTGGGCGCCTGCGAGCGCGGCGCACCCACAGGTACGCCGCCTGACGCGAAGGCGCCGGCGCCCACGCCCGAGTTCTTGGTCGTTCCGCCATCGCTCGGCAGGCCGCTGCCAGGGCTCAGTCCTGCGCAGCGCCGGCAATTCGAGATTGGCCGAGCCGTTTTCCAGACCGAGTTCACACCGGAAACGGGCCTCGGCCCGCTCTTCAACGCGGTCGGCTGCGGCTCCTGCCATGAGGAGCCGGTGGTAGGCGGCGGGGGAGGCAATGAGGAGACTGAAGGCGGCGAGGACGTCGAGATCCATGCGACGGCGTTCCACGCCGGAGCGGGGACCGGGGGGACCGGGGGGACCGGGGGGACCGCGCAGTGTGACGACCTGGCCGCCGCGGGTGGACCGGTCATACAGAAACAGCTCACACCCGCTTTCAGCGAGTACAGGCATCTGACCTCGGAGCCGATCCCCGCGGCCGCGACCGACTCGGGCCACCGCACAACTCCCGATCTCTTTGGTTTCGGACTGCTCGACGCCCTTCCCGAGCGCGAGATACTCGCATTTGCGGATCCCATGGACCGCAACGGCGACGGCATCTCCGGGCGTCCGAACCGCACCGCCGATGGCCGGCTGGGGCGTTTCGGGCGCAAAGCCCAAGTCGCGACCCTGCGCGAGTTCAATACCGACGCCTTCGTCATGGAGATGGGCGTGACGAACCCGGGCAACCAGACGGAGCAGACGATCGCGGCCGAGCCGTTCCCCGCCGACATCGATCCGCTGCCCGAGCCGGAGATCACGGCGCAGCAGTTCGACGCCACCGATGCGTTCGTCCGCTTCCTCGCGCCCCCACCGCGCGGGCCGTTCAGTATCGGGGCCGCACGCGGTGCCGTGCTGTTTCGGACGATCGGCTGCGCGTCGTGTCACGTGCCGGCGCTCGTGACCGGCGCCAATCCCAATCGCGCGCTCCGCTTCCAGGTCGTGCGGGCGTTCACCGACCTGCTGTTGCACGACATGGGGCCGGATCTGGCCGACATCTGCCTCGGGCAGGCCGAGCCGTCCGAGTTCCGAACCGAGCCGCTCATGGGACTGCGCTTCGCGACCGCGTTTCTGCATGACGGCCGCGCCGCGACGGTCCGCCAGGCCGTTGAACTGCACGACGGTGAAGCGCGGGGCGCCCGCAATCGCTTCTTGAGGCTGACCGAGCTGGAGAAGCGCGCGCTGCTGAAGTTTTTGGGAACGCTCTAGAGAGAGGGTCTCTACACTCTGAAGAGTGAGCCCAGTGAATCACTGCGCTTAAGCGCAGTGCAGCACCGGGCCCACTCTTTGGGGTGTGGACATCGGTGGCTGGGGCTTTCTCTCCTCAGGACTTCCTCACAAAGATCAGAATCGCCACTGGCTTCACCCGCCCATGGATCACAAAGTGTCGGTCGGCCTCGCGGGTCGTGGGCTTCTTCGGATTCGTGTCGCGGTCCGGCGCCTTGTAGGTCTTCCCGTCATCGCCACCGGAGTCGTACGCGGGCAGGGTCAACGTCTTGCGCGCGACCCAAGTGCCATTCTCGTCAAGGTTCACGTTGGTAGCGCCGGTAAACCAATCCGGGCTGGGCGCCACCATGTTGACGACGTCGACCAGGGGATGGGTGGGATCGACGCGGACCGTCGTGACCATCGAGTCTTTCCAGTTCTTGAGCCCACCGGACTCGAACAGCATCAGCGCATTGCCCTGATCGATCGCGGCTTTGATCTCGGTGTCGAGCGGTGAGTGTTTTCCTTCTTCAGAGAGCCGCTCGAGACCGGGCGTCGGCCGGCGACCGATCGCAAAGATCGAATACCTCGCGTTGTGCGACGCGCCGATCATGCCCGAGAAATGCGCACCGGACGGGTATTCGAAGGGATGCGTGGCCTTCGTCCAGGTGCTCTTGATGATGACGGTGTATTCAGCGGGCCCGGTCGGCAGCGCGGGACCGGGTGGTGCGGCCGGCGGTGCGGACTTCGAGCCTTTGCCACAGGCGGTCAGACAGAGTGCGACCAGAGTCGCAGGCAGGGCGCGCATGACGGTTCTCCTACGTAATGAGATGAACGCCACACTCCGAGCACGAGTCACCGTGAATGAATGTGGCACCGCAGCGCGGGCACCACAAACCCTGTCCATTTTGCGACGTGCCTTGCGGCCGCTGCGCGAGCGCGGCGCGCAGCTCCTTCAGGTTCAGCCCCTCGAGCAAGCGGCGGTCCACGTCGCCGCCGTTACTCGCGTCGTAGACGAGCGGCCGCATGAATACCAGAAACGCATCGGTGGGCAGCAGCGCGTTGCCTGCGACCGCGGGCGGCACGTCGCGCAGCGCTGCCTCGAGCAGCGCTTCCGCGGCGCGCGGCGCGGAAAAGGGCGACAGGAACGAGAACGCCCAGCGCCAGCGCTTGCCGAGCGCCCGGCCATTCAAGCGGAGTGCCGTGAAGATCGTCAGGCAGAGCAGCAGGACCGCGCCTAGCGCCACGAAAAACCCCATCGCGCCAAACCGCTGCAGCGCGAGCGGCAGCCCCAGCACCAGGACCACGAGCTCGAGCGCGCCGAGCACGCGCAGGTCGAAGACCGCGGTGTAGAGCTCGCGTCCCTCGAGCCGGGCTCGCACCTCCTGCGCGTTCGTCTTCTGATAGGACGGGCGCGGCGCCAGCACGATCGTCGTCATGAGCGGCGACCACCACGACACGAGCCGCAGCCGCTCCGCCGGCTCGGGCCGCTCGACCGTCCATGGCCCGAACAGCACGCGCCGCAGCACGACCGATCCGGCCGGCACGCGGCGCATGCCTTCGATCAACGTCAGCAGCGCGAGAATCGCAATCGTCACTGCGGCTGGATCTCGTGCCCTCGGCCGGTGAGCTTGGCCCACATCCGTTTGACGGCAGCGGCCGCCGCGAGAATCCCGGCGACGATCAGTTTCCAGAACTTGACGAGCAGCCCCGATTTGGCCAGCGCGACGCCCGCGCCGCCCGCGACGAGGGCCGTGAGGCCGTACGCCGCCACCTTATCGCCCGGGCGCCACTCGGCGTACTTGTGGCCGGGCTGATAGCTGAATCCGGTGATCATGCCGTTGAACGTGGGGACGAGCGCGCCGAGCTGCGGCGGCGTCGTGACGAGGTCCGCATGCATCACACCGCCGCGACCGAGCAGCCGCACCGAATGATTGACGGTCCGCCCGCCGGTGTTGTCGTGCGCCTCGATCGCCCACGTCAAATTGTTCGTCGAGCGGTCGTAGTACGGCTTCGTCGTCCAGCCGTCGACCGAGAGCGTGCCCCAGCCGCGGCGCTTGCGCTCGCGGTTCGCGGCTTCGGTGCCGCTCCGGACCGAAGCGAGAATCGCGTCGGCGTCGAGGTTCGAGCCCTCGTCGTCGCGCACGTAGCCGCTCTGGTCGTAGGAAAACAGCACGAACCACGGATCGGGCGTCGCATCGCTCTGGCACATCACGACGCCGCGTTCATTTCCGGAGACGGGGTTTTCCGTCACCTCGAGAAAGATTTTGACGCCGTCCACGCCCGTGAAGAGGCAGCCGGCTGGGACGCCGATCGTCGCTTCGGTGCCGAGTACGCCCTTCGTCGGCCCTTTGACCCAGGGGATTTTGTCGGCTTGAGCGGCGGCGGCCGTGGGAATCACGGCCAGGCCTATGACGAGACGGCACAGTGTCGAGCACGCGAGCATGCAACCTCCAGCGAATGAGTGCGCGGAGCGAACGGTGGGGGCGCAAGAGCCGTACAACATTGTAAACGCGTTAAAAAATGCAACTAGGGACGGCGCCAAACGCCATAACCGAAATCGTTTGGCTCAATTACGAGGCGGTGGAGGCGGCGGTACCTGACGTCGGATGTTGAAGTCGAGAGGGACGTTGACCAGCACTCGCACCGCTCTCCCCTTGAGGCGCGCCGGTCGGAACGTGGCGTGCAACATGAAGTCCCGCGCCGCGGCATCGAAGCCGGAGTCCGAGTGCTCGATTAGTTGGATCGACTCCGGCTCGGGCAGCCCCATCGTGTCGAGGATTGCCTGGATCACGACGCGTCCGCCGATCCCAGCTTGACGCATTGCGGGTGGATACTCGACCGGCGGTCCGGACACGAATTCCGGACGCTGCTCGACCACGGCCTCGATGAAGACCTGCTTGATGCGCGTCGTGTCGATAGGCGGCGGGGGTTTTTGCGCGGGGCGCTGCGCTTGAGCGGGCAGGGCGCAGAGCATCAGGACGGCGAGCAGTCGCACGCCGAAATTGTAATGCCTCGTGCATCGGCCTTCAAGAAAAAGGCCGCGGACTGTGCGCGGCCTTTGCCATCACTCCACAAACCGACACTACCGCATGGCCGCCTTCTTGTTCCGCGGATCGTCGGCCGAGTTCACGTACGTGATCTCGAACGGCCCCTCACCGCTGACCTGCAGCACTGTCACGCCCTGCGCCCGCGCATAGTGGTGCGCGTTGGCGAGCACGGTGATGAACCCACCGCCGGTGAGCCGGGTCATCCCCCGCGTCTTGGCGGTGTCACCCATCCCCACCCAAGACGTGCCGGCCAGCACGGTCACGTGTTCGTCGGTCGGATGATAGTGCGGCGGAATCTTGTACCCGTTGGGCAGTCGCAGGCGCAGCACATAGACGCCCGATTTACTGGGATCGCCCGCCAAGACGGCCAAGCGTGCGCCGCGCGGCAGGAAGTCGGGCCCCGCGCCCCACTTCACGGCCACAGCGGAGGGGACAGGTGCTTGAGCGACAGCTGGCTGCGGCAGGAGCGCGGCGACGACGACGGCCGCGCCATACGGCAGCGCGAAGGAGAGGGTGCGCATCGACGGCTCCAAGTGGTAAGGAGGTGGAGACGATAGCTGCCGGCGCAGCGATGGCAAGCGAATCGTTAATCAATGCAACGGCGTAGCAGGCAAGTCGTTGAGCATGTAGCGCGTGATGCGCCACTCTCCGCCTCCTCCTTCGCGGCGCCAAATGGTCATGAAGCGACCATGGCCCTGGACCGGCGCCCCGCCTTTCTTCGGCGCCTGGATCTCTTCGTAGGTCCCGATGTCGATGGCGTGATCGCCACTCACGATGATCTCCTGGTGATTGAGCTTGAGCAGCGGGACTTCGTACGTTGCCATCTCGTCGGCGAAGAGCTTTCGGGTTGCATCCGGGCCGACGATGTCGGGCACTCCCGAGATCAGAATGCGGATGTCGTTGGACACGAGACCGAGCGCCGCCGCGGTATCGCCGCGCATCCAGGCCTGGACGTACTGTTGTGAAGCAGCGAGGACAGCCGCGCTGTCGGCAGCCGCGCGTGCCGGCGCCCCCCCACCGCCACCCCCCCGGCTCCTGCAGGCGAGCGCGGGCACGGTGAGCAGGAGCGCGACGATTCGTAAGGTCTTGGTCATGTGAGAAAAAACGCTGACGTTGCAGTCGCCGGAAGAGGTGATAGTATCCCGGTGATGAGACGTTTCACGCCCTGGCTACTCGGTCGCGATCTGCGGCGCCGGCGGTTCGACCGCCGCCCAGGCTCCGCCAGCGAGCTACACGCCCGCCGACGTGCGATTCATGTCGGGCATGATCTACCATCATGCGCAGGCTGTGCTGATCGCCGGATGGGCGCCGTCGCACGAGGCGGGTCCAGCGGTTCGCACGCTGTGCGACCGCATTGTGGCGAGCCAGAAGGACGAGATCGCTCTCCTGTCACGCTGGCTCGCCGACCGACATGAAGTCGTGCCACGCCCCGATCCCGAGCACATGATGATGCCGGAGATGGACGCCACGCACATGATGCCCGGGATGCTTTCGGCCGAACAGCTCGCGCAGCTGGATGCGGCGCGGGGAGCGGCGTTCGATCGCCTGTTCCTGAGCCTCATGATCCAGCATCACCAGGGCGCGATCACGATGGTGAATCAATTGTTCGCCGCGAGCGGCGGAGAAGAAGAGCCAGTCTACAAGATGGCGACCAGCGTGTTCGCCGATCAGACCACCGAAATCGAGCGGATGCAGCGGATGCTTGCCGCTGACGTCTTCGCACCAACCACACCCAAATAGGATTGGCAATGAAATCGCTGCGCGTGCTGCTCACCGTTGTCGCCGCCGTGTCGCTGGGCGCCTGCGCCTCGGGCGGCGGAAACACCTCCACGGTCGCACCGACCCCCGATCCGCGCGTCGGCTTGAAGCCCGGATTGAAGGACGCCGGCCAGGCGTCCTGGAATCTGAGGCTCGTGACCAACGTGCCGCCGTCGGAAAAGTTCGTCGGCTCGACGAACTCCGATCTCGCCTTCTACAAGAACTACGTGATCCAGGGCAACTACAACGGCTATGAGGTCTGGGACATCACGACGCCGTCGCGCCCGACGCTGAGAATCGGCTATTACTGCCCGGCGTCGCAGAGCGACGTGTCGGTGTTCCGCAATCTGCTGTTTGTCTCGGGCGAAGGGACGAGCGGCCGGCTCGACTGCACCGGCGCCGGCGTGCACGACTCGGTCTCGCACGACCGGCTCCGCGGCATCCGCATCTTCGACATCACCGATGTCGCCAGTCCCAAGTACATCGCGAACGTGCAGACCTGCCGCGGCTCGCACACCCACACCGTGGTGGTCGATCCGAACGACTCGTCGAATGTGTACGTCTACATCTCCGGCTCGGCGCCGGTGCGCTCGCCCACCGAGCTGCCCGGGTGCGTGCGGCAATCGCCCGACTCGAATCCGAACAGCGCGCTGTTCCGGATCGAAGTCATCAAGGTGCCGCTCGCCGCGCCCCAGACGGCCGCGATCGTGAGCTCGCCACGGATCTTCGATTCGCTGACCCAGGCGCCGACCCACGCCGAGATGCCCCAGGACATCGCGGAAGCGGCGCGCGTGGCGGATTCGGCACGGGCGAAGGGTGGCTTCACCGCCACGGCGTTCGGCATGGAGCACGTGCTCTGGCCGGGACTCGTCAATCCGCTGCTCGACAGCGTGGCACGGAGTAACGGCAGGACCGCGGCCAACGGGGCCGACAGCGCGGCGCTGCGCGCCAACGTTCAGGGCATCATTGACCGGATGTTCGGCCTGAACCAGCCGCGCACCGGTCCGGCACCGGGCCCGAACCAGTGCCACGACATCACGGTGTATCCGGCGATTGGCCTGGCGGGCGGCGCGTGCGGCGGCTACGGCCTCCTGCTCGACCTCAGTGACCCGGCGCACCCGCGGCGCATCGGCGCGGTGGCCGACTCGAACTTCTCCTACTGGCACTCGGCGACCTGGAACAACGATGGCACGAAGCTGCTCTTCTCCGATGAGTGGGGCGGCGGCGGCCAGCCGAAGTGCCGCGACTACGACAAGCCGGAGTGGGGCGCGGATGCGATCTTCACGGTCACCGATCGCCGGATGACGTTCCAGAGCTATTACAAGATGCTGGCACCGCAGACCGCGAACGAGAACTGCGTCGCGCACAACGGGTCGCTCATCCCGGTTCCCGGCCGCGACGTGATGGTGCAGGCGTGGTACCAGGGCGGGATCTCTGTGTTCGATTGGACGGACCCGGCGCACCCGAAGGAGATCGCGTTCTTCGATCGCGGCCCGGTGGACGGGACGAAGCCGGTGGGCGGGGGCTCGTGGTCGGCGTACTGGTACAACGGCTATATCTACAGCTCCGAGATCGCGCGCGGGCTCGATGTGTTCGAGCTGAAGCCCAGCGGGCTCCTCTCGCGCAACGAGATCGAGGCGGCCAAGCTCGTGCACCTCGACTACTTCAACACCCAGGACCAGCCGAAGCTCACCTGGCTGGCGAGCTTCGTCGTGGCGCGCGCGTACGTCGATCAGCTCGAGCGATCGAATGGTCTGACGGCGGAGCGCGTCAAAGCGGTGCGGCAGGAGCTGGACCGTGCCGAGAAGGCCAACGGCCAGGCGCGTCGTGACGCGCTCACGCGGTTGGCGAGCTCGCTGGGTCAGGAAGCCGCGACCTCGAGCGATCAGGCGAAGGTGCAGAAGCTGGCCGGCGTCGTGACAGACCTCGCGAACGCACCGGGGACTGCGGCGCAGTAAGTCCGTATCGCTGAATCGGTGACGGGCGACGACGGTCGCGCGGCGGACGTGGGTTTTCTCGTCGCGCTATCCGCCGTCGCCCTGCTCTTTTTCCCGTGGGTCGCAAGCCCGTTCGCGCCGAAGCAGGAGTTGGCCCTGCTGCTCTTCGGCGCGGCGTGCCTCGCGTGGGCCTGGTGGCGTCCGTCCCCGACCGCGCGGATCGAGTCGCGGCCAGCGGGTATCGCGTTGCTCTTCGTCCTCGCGGCCGTCGGGTCTGCCATCGGCGCGAGAAACGCGCCCGTCGCCTGGTCGAGTCTCAGCCTCGTCGCGCTCGGCGGGCTGCTCTTTCTGCTCGGGCACCTCCGACTCTGGTCGCCGGCCTTTCCGCGCGCCTTCGCCGGCACCGTGTTCTGGACGTCTCTTCCAGTCGCCGCGCTCGGCCTGGCGCAAGCGGCGTTGCCGGGCAGACTGGACTTCGGGCTCCAGGCGCTCGGCAAGATGGCGGCGTTCTCGACGCTCGGAAACCCGCAGTTCGTCGCCGCGTGGCTCGTCTTCGCGCTACCCCTCACCCCCGGGGTCGCGTCAACAGCGACGAGCCGGCGCGCCCGCATCGCCACACTCGTCGCCGCGGCAGCCCTCGCGCTGTGTCTCGTCGTGACGCGCTCCGCATCGGGATTGCTCGCGCTCGGCGCGGCGGGCCTCGTCACGATCGCCCTCCGAGCTCGCGCGATCCCGCCCCGCATCTTTGGCGGGCTGGCGCTCCTCATTCCGCTCGCCGCCGTCTACGTCGGCCTCGCCACGCACAGCGGGCGCGGGCGGATCATGATCTGGACGGAGACGCTCCTCATCGGGAGCCGGCATCCGTGGCTCGGCGTGGGCCTGGGTCAGTACAATCTGTACCAACTCGAGGCCCAGCATCGATTCTTCACGCTGGGGGATTGGACGCACCGCTTTCAGCAGAACGCGGCGTTCGTCCTCGACGCACACAACCAGTACCTGCAAGTGCTGGCGGAACAGGGACTGGTCGGGCTCGGCCTGTTCGTGTGGCTCATCGTCGTCGTCCTGCGAGAAGCGCGGAGTCGGGCCGCGTGCGATCCGTTGATGCGCGCCCTGGCCGCGGCGTGGTGCGGGCTACTCGTGCTCTTCCTGTGGAACGCGCCGCTCTTCTTTGCGCCAGTGCTCGCGCTCTTTTGGACGACTGCCGGACTCCTCGCCCCCTCCCCCGCCCCCGCCTCCCCGCCTGTCGCGGCGTCCCGCCCGTCGCCGATCCTGCGTGGCGCAACGGTGCTGTGGACGTGCGTCGCGGCGCTGCTCTTCTGGGCGGCGCTGCGCGCCGGAGCGCTCGAAAAACGTGGCGACGCGCTGCTCGAGACCGGACCGTTTCCGGCCGCGGTGCAAAGCTACGAGGCCGCGCTGCGCTGGACGCCGCAGAACGGCTACGTGTGGGAGAAGCTCGCCCTCGCGCAGTACTTCGGCGGGGACTCCGCCACGGCGCTCGCGAGTCTCGCGCCGGCGCGCGAGCGGTTTGGGGATGTGGGGATTCTCTACCTCGAGGCCGAGATCCTGACGCGCCGAGGGGACTACGCGCGGGCCATCCCGCGCTTCGAGTTCATCCGCGACGCATTCCCCCAGCACGTGACGCCGTCATTCGCCCTGGGCCAGATCTATCAGGCCCAGGGTGACTCCGCCCGCGCAGCAGCGGAATTCGTGCGTGTGCTGGAGACGCCCGACTCACCGGCGAACTTGAAGCTCGACCGCAAGAAGATCGCGATTCAGCGCGCGCTAGCGTTCCGGTTTCTTGCCGAGCTTCGCAGGAAGTGAGTCGGGGCCCGATGGCTGTTCCGTGGTGTCGGAGGCTGCAGGCTCAGAAGGGATCCCGTTCTCGGTCAGGGTCCGGAGGCTGTCGCCGTCGAAGTACTTGAGCACGCCCTTTTCCTGCGTGAGGTGGAACGCCTGCTTGTCGATCGCGCCGCCCGGTCTCGGGCGATACCTCACGAGCTCGCCGCTCGCCGGATCGATCCGAAGTAGCGTGGAGTCGGAGGCGATCCACAACATCCCCAGGTGCTGGACGGCGGTTCTCGCCCCCGACCGGATTCGCGTGTAGTAGTCCCGCAGGACCACGAGGTCCTGCGGCTCCGCGGCGTCCCGGATGTAGCGCAGCACGAAGTAGCTCGCCGGAGACACGTCGTACGATGCTCCGACCCAGACGACGCCCTTGTCCTGTGCCAGGACCGTCGGACCGCCACGCCCCTCCCTCTCGACGCCACCCGGCGGGGGCAACTCGGTCCACTGCGGGCCCGACCCTTGCGACGCGAAGACGCGCCGGTCGTACGTCCGGAGCAGCACGCGGTCGTCCGCCCGATCCAGCGCGCTGAAGCCATAGACTTCGGGGCCGGTCGGGACGTCGATCCGCATGATGGTCTTGGTAGCGGTGTCGAAGCGGGCGAGTGCAAAGGGGCCGCTCGGTCCCGGTACATAGGCGAGAAAGTAGACGCCGCCCGCCCCCCCGTCGACAAAGTCGCGGACAGTCGCACGGTCACCTAGCGCAGGGACCTGGTATGGGGCCGTTCCTGCGCCGGCGACCGGAACGTGAAACAGACGCGCGCCATCGTAGGCCCAGAGACCGTTCGCCGCGCACCGCGCCATGATTGGCGGGTGCCGCGCGCGTGGCGCGGTGGATTCGTCGGCGGGCAGCGTGTGCATCTCGAACCGTTGCCCTTCCGGATCGGCCAGGAGCAGTGTGTCGCGACCGACGAGCCAGATGCGCGCATCGCAGGGGACCAGCTGCGACTGACCGACGGGCTGCGAGTCTACATAGACCGCCGTCCAGCGCTCGGCCACGGGATCGACCGCGATGACGCCGGAATACGTCGTGAGCCACAGGCGGGTCCGGTCCGCGGCAAGCTCCAGAAACTCTCTTGGCACAGCTGCGGCCGCTTCGAAGCGGAGTTGTCGACCGGCGGTCGGCGACGGCTTCTCACGTCCGCAGGCGCCCCCCCCCACCGAACCCGCGATGACGACGATCAGCAGCGAGCGGATCCTGCCACCGTGCGCGTTCATGCGAATTCCCTTTCGTGCTCGGCTGGGGCTTGGACCGGCAGCGCGTAACGATCCTGAGACACGACCTCCCAATGTCCGTTGCGGCGGCGGCGCGTGCGCGTGTGCAGGCCATCGGGCGACAGAGCGTCGACTTCGATCCGCACATCCGCCGACGGGACGTCCGGCGCAAAGAACGCTGCCTCGACCTCGTCCGGCCGAATGGCGATCCGCAGCGTCATTGGCACACCGGTCGCGTTGCGGAATTGCAGGTCCTTGTAGCCATGGACGACAGTCGCGTCGCGACCCAGCGGCACATACCGGTTCGCGCCGTACGCGTCGATGCTGTGCGCATGGCGCTCGAGGATCTCCAAACCGGCGAGCAGCGCCGCATTGTAGAGCGCGCTCGTAAGCTGGCAGATGCCGCCGCCCTCGGCGAGCCCGATGCGGCCGCCGATAAAGTTGGAGGCGACCTTGAATCCGTGCGCGGCGTCGGGCGGGCCGACCAAGCGCCAGAACGAGAACAGCTCCCCGGGCTGCAGCGTCACGCTGTCGAGGCGCGACCGCACTAGGCCGAGGTTGTGCATCTTGTTGTCGTACACGTGCGCCTGAAACGCCGGGTTCAGAATGGGGCACGCGTAGGCCGCGATGCGCTGAAGCTGTGGCGCGCCGCCGCCGTTCGGCGAGCCCCCCCCCGGCCCCCCCGCCCACGGTCCGAGCCGGCCGTGCCACCAGTCGCGCAGCGCGCGGCGCTGGCGCGCGCCGAATTGCCGCAACCGGGTCGGGAGCAGGCCGCTCATCCCCGCGCTAGACGGGCAGCGGCGGCCGGTCGGACCGCTTGAGGCGCGGTTTCATGCGGCCGTACTCGAGTGTAAGCCGGATCGTGAGGTCCTCTTTCTCGCGGATGAACTCGGTCGCCTCGCGCACCTCGCGGGCTTCAGGCGGCGCGCCGATCCCAAGGGCGTTGTACGTGCTCGCGACCACGCGCGGGGGAACTTTCACGAAGCAGGTCCGCGCCGTCTGCGCGATCAGCGCATAGGCGACGGCATGCGGCTCGAGCCGCGCGTCCCACAGGCTCGAGAAATAGAGGCGGCGGCGGAATGCCTCGATGTGATCGGTCTGGTACAGGGACAGGCGGAACGCGACCGGGTCGAGGCTCTGCCACAGCTTCACCTGGGCGCAGGAATGCACGATCTCCGGCAGGAAGGCCTGCACCGGATTGTTGTAGGTGTCGAAGTAGATGTGCGAGAGATAGGCGATCGCCCCCGAGAGCGCGTCCGTCCCGGGCGGGGGCAGCGACACACCCGCCGCCTCGGCGAACTTCTCGCGGTAGGCGACGATGCGCGGGCGCTCCTCGAGGAAGCGCTTCCAGGCGTAATTGTGCTTGAAGCGCCGCGGAATCTTGCCCGTGGCCATGACTTCTTGCCCGATGCGGCTCAGTTCGCGCGCCAGCGCGAAGTTGTGCGCGTACAGGCGGTGGAAGTAGGGCGGATTCCGATCGATCTGCGGGAACAGCGCGGCGTACGCCGACCCGGGGTCCGTGCCGGACACTTCCGCGAGTCGCCACGCGAAGTAGACGTGCGTCAGGGAATCCATAATGCTCCGGCAGGATTCTACGCCCGGTGCTGGTGCGCGTCAAAGCGTCGCTTGGTTCCCACTCACTTCAAAAACACCACGATCCCGATGGGAAAGGTCCGCAGCGCGGCCTGTTTCCCCTGAAAGCCCTCGGCGTGGTCGTACTCGAAACCGAGTTCTCCAAACACCGCGACACGATCGACCACCGTCAGCTGCGCGCCCGCCAGCGCGCGGGCCGCCCACGTCTTGCCGACCAAGCCACCGGAGCCACTGATGTTACCCACGCCACCGCCCGCGCCGATGTAGGACGTAAGGCGGTTCCAGGACGCCGTCCGCAGCAGCAGATCGAGGTTCACGGTGTACTGCGTCGTCTCGCTCGTGCTGAGCGGCGTTTCGGTCTTGTTCCACGCGAACGACACCGCCGGACGCAGGGTGACGGCGCGTGAGGCACGCCAGGTGACTCCGACCGTGGCGCCGCCGTCTACCCGCAGATTGAGACCAAGTGTGCCGAGCTCGCGTTGTTGGGCTAGCAGGGGGGTGGTCAGCAACACGACGGGGGCGACGGTGGCAAGGCGCATGAGCTCTCCGAGTGAAAGGGTGGTCACATCAGCGTGGGGTGACGACAATGGTCGCCGTCCCCACCACGTTGCTGCTGTTGGCGGCAATGACGACGGAGCCGGGAGCGTGCGCTCTCACGAGTCCGGCGTTGCTCACCGACGCGATCGCGTCGTTCGACGACGACCACGTGAACACGCGGTTGGAAACCGTCGCGCCGCTCGAGGTGTGGGCCGCTGCCGTGAGCTGGCGTTCCGCACCCACGGCCAGGGTATCCGCCGCGGGGTTGATCACGACGGCGACCACCCTCCCACTGTCGGTCATGGTCACGGGCATCATGCCGCGCGCGGCCTGACGTTTGGCCAAGGCTTGTCGCGCGCTCCTGCAGGCGGACACCTTCTTGAATCCGCTCGCGGCCGAGAAACCCGAGACAACGCCCCACGCGAACCCAGATACGATCGTTGCGTCCGGGTAGTCGTACGCACTGCGATCAGCAGCCACGCCAATCGCGCCGAGGACGTTCAGGCCACCCCAGACGAGATCGAGGATCGGGCCGGCGTCACTTTCGGTACATGGGATGTATTCCAGTTGTTCGTGGCCGGTCGGAGGACCGTGCGTGAAAATCCATCCGCATCCCGACGCTGCGGCGAGCAGAGGAAGGCACAGGAAGAGCCGCGCTGCACGCATAGGGGTCTCCGGTTTTGACTGTTCTGATGCGCCGCTGCGATCCGTAGGGTTGAGAAACTACCCCAGCAGCCCGTGCACGTTCACGCGAAGCGCGCCAAACGTCATATAGCCGCATAGCTTTCCCTCAAAGCGAGCGAAACAGCATGTGCAGGACATCCTCGTGATCGACGTCGCGGTCGTATACCAGGCCGGCTTTGATCAGGACCCGCTGCGAGGCAACATTGACGGTGCGCGTAATGGCGACGATCGACGGACGTCGCAGCTCGTCGCGGCCCAACCGCAGTAGCTCTTTGGCAACTTCGGTGGCGAGTCCTCTGCCCCAGTACCGCGTGTGGAGACCGTAGCCCAGCTCGACTTCGTCAGTGCCTTCGACATCGAGGTGCCGCAGCACACAGCGGCCGGCGACGTCACCCGCGGCATCCCGCAGGATCCACAGTCCAAAACCGTAATCGTCCCAGTGCTGGAGGTTCCTGGCCATGTACGCGCGCGTTTCCCGCTCGCTGCGCGTGCCGCCAAGGAGCGCCATGTACGTGGGATCCGAGTCCATCGCGCGGATCGCGTCGAAGTGCGCGGGCGTGAGACGCTCGGCACCGAGGCGGGCCGTGGCGAAGGAATCGGGGAATGGCATGTCACATGACCCAAACGGCGGTGATCGACGCAATCCAACGACGCGTCCGACTCGTCGTGGAACAGCATGG
>Ga0209157_1000687_pt1 | contig 28793 bp, 25 predicted proteins | sample GraSoiAngelo_135_FD_185892 | JGI IMG/M metagenome (GOLD analysis project Ga0209157, IMG submission 185892) | Grasslands soil microbial communities from the Angelo Coastal Reserve, California, USA - 14_0929_05_40cm (SPAdes) (version 2) | ecosystem: Environmental > Terrestrial > Soil > Grasslands ...
CCTCGCGGCCGAATGCGCGCGGCTCGAGCCCGAGTTCGCCGCGCTAAGGGCGCGCGCGGCGCCGCTCGACCATTTCTACCTCTCGACCCGCTACCCGAATAGCCTGCCGGGCGGCATTCCGGCCGACGCCTGCGCTGGCTCGGACGCGGGGCGCGCGCTCGACATGGCCCGGGAGGTCATCGCGGTTGTGAAGCGCCGCCTGCGGTGACGTGAGGGGTGCGGCGGACGATCGGGTCAGACGGTCAGGTCAGCGGGATCTCGCGGTCGAACACCGTGAAGGGCGAGCGGCGAGAGGCGGCGAGCGCTTCGCGGATCTGGCCTGTGCCACTCCCGGCGCCCTGGGCAAGCAAGCTCTCGAAGAAGCGCGTGTAGAATTCGTCCGGATAGACCACCACACTCAAGCGCGCGCGCAGCCCCGCCCGCTCGACGCGCCGGCGGTAGTGCAGCACCGCTTTCGCGCCCGGCATGAGCCGCGTGTCACTGAGCTCGCGCTCGAGGTCGAGCGTCACCTCTCGCGCGATCACCTTCTCCTCACGGCTTCCGACGACGACCTTCCCCGCCTGATCCACGAGCTCGACGCTCAGTACGACGCGCGGCGTGACATACGTCGGGAACGCGTGGCCGATACGCGTGTTCTCCAAGGTCAAGGTGACCGACACGATCTCCCCCGGCCGGTATCGCGAAGCGCCGGCGCTCGCGTCGATCGTGACGCCGGAGCGCACCATCTCGGGATGGTGAACGCCGCGCCACAGATGGCGGCGGTCGGGCATGTGGCAGTCCTGGCACTGGACGCCCTCACGCGCGAAGCGACTCGCCTTCCACTCGTTGTACGTGTTCTCGAGGAGCTTGCCGTTCAGCGCAAAGCCGTCCGCTGTGAACTGGTGGCAGCTCTGGCAGAACTCCGAACGCAGGAACGCGGGGGCGCGCGTGACGCCGTTGTGCGGGAGCGTCTCACTCGGCGCGGTCGGCGCGAGCGAGCCGTCACGGCGCGGCGGGCCGAACCGCTGGTGGGCGCGGACGTGACAGCCAGCGCACACGAGCCCTCTGGCACCGAGGGCGGCGTCGTACGCCGGATTCGTGCGGGCGCGCCCCCCGTCGTCCACGCGCGGCGCCTGCTCCGCCAGCGGCGCATGGCACGTGAAGCAGCTCAGCGCCGACGGGGGATCGCTCTCGAGCATCTCCACGAGCTGGCCCGCGACCCCCGGCGCCATCGATGCGGCGTGGAGGCTCGACTTCCAGTCGGCGAGCTGCACGGGATGACAGGTACCGCACGCCTCGGGCTGGAGCGAGGCCTCGAGCGGGGAGAAGCGCGCCGGCGGCGGGCCCTGGGGCGCGAGCGGGCGGCGCCAGTGACGGTCGAGGAACTCCCGGATCGCGTCGGCGCCGGAGGCGTTGACGACAGCGAGCGCAGCGAGCGCAGCGATCAGTATCGCCGGGTCGCGAAGCCGCATGGCGAGAGCTTAGCAGCGCGTGGGAGCGTGGGCGCGTGATCCCGCTGATGGACGGACTTGATAAGGGTTGCTACTCGTTCTTGCGGACGAGCTCCCAAAACCCTCGAGGGTCAACGATCTTGATGGGAGCGGCGGCAGCGATATCCAGAAGATCTCGATCGCCAGTCACCAGCACGTCTGTGCGGCTCTCGATTGCAGAGGCTAGGACCCACTGATCGCCTGGGTCACGCTTTGGAAGCGCCGCTGGCGCCGTCGGTTTCGGAGCCACCTCGTGCTCCCGCAGGAACTTGTCAATCTCTTTGATGGCACCTGCCGGCAAGCCGATTCGCTTCCTCTGGACGCGCCCAAGTTCTCTCAGCACCACCTCGCTCGTTACGAGGCTGTGTTCGGCAAGCACCACGCGCAGTACATCTGCGCACATTCCCCGGGTTGCAAAGGCGCTGACCAAGACGTTTGTGTCGAGGAAAACCCTCAAGAGACGTCGCGAGCGACATCCTCATCCGTCAGGTACCCGCGCGCCTCAGCGAACGGCAGTGCTCTACGTCGGAGCCGTTCAAACCTCAGCAGGCTCAGCTGCCGCCGGAGGGCATCACGAACGAGTTCGCTACGGGTCCTACCGGTCTGCTTGCAGAGCCGGTCAAGAAGCTTTTCCAGGTCGGGGTCCAGCCGGATGGTGACGGCAGATCTCATGTCGTACAATGTACTACGCATTTCCAGCCCACGGCAATGTGGTGTCCACCTACCTACACGCCCGGCTGGAAGGCGATGGCTGTGGAGAGGGTCAGATCAGATAGCTTCGGACCGGAACGAGGCGAGTAGCGACCGGGTCCACCGAGAGCGCGAACTCCTCCAGGGTCACGGCGCCAAGGAGGGTAGGTCCGGTGTCCACCAAAAGTGACAGGGTTTGGCGGCGCGCCGACTCGTGGATGTTCTTAAGCGTCACCTCAACTCGGAACGTTCCCATCGCAATCTGACTCCGCAAACGTCACCCATTCGAGCGGCAGCACGTGGTAGGTGGGCGGGTGATTCTGGTCAGCGAGCTGGGCCGGAAGGCACAGGCGGCGCTCGAGCGGCCGGCTTAGGCCGGCATCACGCGCAGCCCGAGCGCCCGACCCGAGGCGCGAACCGCTTCATCAAGGCTGAGAAAGGCGAGATCCGCGACCGCCGCTCGGGCGACCATGGCGCTGGCCAAGTGAAGCGCGTGGGCGCGGAGGACGAACACCGTCAGCCCGCATTCCGCGGAGATGAAGTTGAATCGCCACCTGAATGCGCTGGAGGGTTAAGTCGATCGTCTTACCAGTAGCGACGCATCCTGGCAAATCAGGAACGGAAGCGCCCCAATCGCTGTCGGGGTCCTTGTTGATGCGCACGAGGTATCGCAGCCTTTTCACGATCTGTCTCCACTGACACTCACACGGCCCGGCTTAATCGGGTGCTTGAACTGACGATGGCTACCTCTTGTAACCACCAGCGTCCAGCCATCGTCTTGCAGCATCCGAATCACTTCGCGAACCTTCACCCGGTTACAGTATCAAATGCACAATCCTCGGCCCCTATTCGGTGCCGCCGAACCCGAATGTAGCCTCATGAAGCCACATCATCAATGTCGCGCCTTCGATACGCCCGAGGCATCGGGCCAGGGGGCGGACCGGCCGACACCCTTCGCCTTAACGCCACTAGGTAGTTGGGGTACAGTAGGGACTCGTCGCTGTCATTCTGCTCTCCGGAGAGAACACCGTGGACCCATACCGGTTGCCGACGCAGGTGGTCCCGAGCCGCTACGACCTCCGGCTCGAGCCCGACCTGGCGACGCTCAGCTTCCGTGGTGAGGAGACCGTCGCCGTCACCGTCGCCGAACCGACCGACGAGGTCGTCCTGAACGCGGTCGAGCTCGCGATCACCGAGGCGACGATCGCGAACGACCGCGGCGAGGCCCTTCGGGGCGTACCGACGATGGATGAGGCGGCGGAGCGCTGCCGCATCGCGTTCCCCAGGCACCTGGCGCCCGGCGCCTGGCGGCTCCGCCTCGTCTTCACCGGCCACTTGAACGACAAGCTCCGTGGCTTCTACCGGTCGAGCTACAAGGACGCGAGTGGCGCCACGCACCTCCTGGCCGCCACCCAGTTCGAGGCGACGGACGCGCGGCGCGCGTTCCCGTGCTGGGACGAGCCCGCGTTCAAGGCGGTGTTCGCCGTCACGCTCGCGATCGACCCGGCGCTCGCCGCCGTCTCGAACACGCGCGTCGTCGCCGAGCGGCGGGAGGGCGGCAAGAAGATCGTCGCGTTCGCGGACACGATCAAGATGTCCACCTACCTCGTCGCGTTCGTCGTCGGCGAGCTCGAGGCGACCGACCCCGTACGCGTCGGCGCGGCCCCGGTCCGCGTCTGGTGCGTTCCCGCCAAGCTTCGCCTCGCCGCCTTCGGCCACGCGATCGCCGTCGCCTCACTCCGCTTCTTCGAGGAGTATTACGGCCTGCCGTACCCGGGCGACAAGCTCGACCTCCTCGCGATCCCCGACTTCGCGGCGGGCGCGATGGAAAACCTCGGCGCGATCACGTTCCGGGAGACCGCGCTCCTGGTGGACGAGCGAGCGGCGTCCCACGCCGAGATCGAGCGCGTCGCCGACGTCGTCGCGCACGAGAACGCCCACATGTGGTTCGGCGACCTCGTCACGATGAGCTGGTGGAACGGCATCTGGCTCAACGAGGCCTTCGCCACCTTCATGGAGATCCTGGCCGTCGACGACTGGAAGCCCGAGTGGAAGCGGTGGGTCACCTTCGGCGTCTCGCGCGCCGCCGCCCTCGTGGTGGACGGACTCCACTCGACGCGGCCGGTCGAGTACCCCGTACGGGCGCCGCGCGACGCGGACGCGATGTTCGACACGCTGACGTACGAGAAGGGGGCCTCGGTGCTCCGCATGCTCGAGCAGTACCTCGGCGCCGACGTGTTCCGCGACGGGGTGCGCGACTACCTCCGGCGCCACGCGTACGGCAACGCCGACACGCGCGACCTGTGGGCGGCGCTCGGCACGGCATCGCGCCAGCCGATCCCCGACGTGATGGACGGCTGGATCTTCACGCCGGGCTACCCGCTCGTCAGCGCTCGCGTCGAGGGACGTGAGCTCGTCCTGAGCCAGCAGCGCTTTGCCTACCTCCCGGAGGCGCCCGAGGGCACGGAGCCCTCCGGCGAGCCCGGCCAGCGCTGGCGCGTGCCGGTCCAGCTCCGGCTCCACGCTGGCGGCACGTCGTCCGTCACCCGCCTCATGCTCTCGGGGGCTGAGGCACGCCTGCCGGCGCCGGAGAGGCTCGACGCGGTCGTCGTCAACGAGGGCGGGCACGGCTTCTATCGCGTGCGGTACGCGCCGGAGCTGCTCGAGCGTCTCGTCCGCCAGCTGGACGACCTCGCGCCGATCGAACGCTTCAATCTCGTGAACGACACCTGGGCGGTCACCGTCGCCGGCCTCGGGAGCCTCACCGACTATCTCGACCTGACCGCGCGCTTCCGGGGCGAGCGCGACCGGAACGTCTGGTCTGTTCTGCTCGCGTCCTTTCACGCGCTCAACCGGATCGTCGGGCCCGCCGACCGCCCTCGCCTGGCGGCGCTCCTCCGCGATCGCGTGGCGCCGGCCTTCGCCGCGCTCGGGTGGACCACGCGCCCGGGCGAGGACGAGGTGACGCGTCAGCTCCGGGGCGACCTCGCGCGCGCGCTCGGCACCCTCGGCGACGATCCCGCGGTCCAGAGCGAGGCCGCCGAGCGCTACGCGGCCTACGTCGCGAGCGGCGATGACGTGGACCCGAACGTCCTCCCTGCGCTCATCACGATCCTGGCGCACGCCGGCGACGCCACGCGCTTCGACGAGTTCCTCCGCCGCTTCCGCGCGGCCACGACGCCCCAGGAGGAGCAGCGCTACCTCTACGCCCTCGCCGGCTTCCGGCAGCCCGCGCTGATCGGGCAGACGCTCGCGCGCACGCTCAACGGCGAGATCCGGACGCAGGACGCGCCGTTCGTCGTTCGCACGCTCCTCACTGGCGTCCGTTCGCGCGAGCTCACATGGGAGTTCGTCAAGACCAACTGGGACGCGATGGAGCGCCAGTACCCGAAGCACGCGCTCCGGCGCCTGGCCGAGGGTGTCATCGCGCTCGCCACCCCCGAGCTCGAGCGCGACGTCCACGCGTTCGTCCGCGCGCGGAAGATCGACTTCGGCGGCAAGACGCTCGCGCAGTACCTCGAGCAGCTCCGCATCGCGGTCACGCTACGCGCGCGCGAGGGCGCGGCGCTCTCGAAGTATCTGGCGCGCTTCGGCTGAGCTCGACGCTCGCCTGGCTCGCCGCGGCGCCCGTGCGATTCAAAGGAGGATCGAGCATGCGGCAAGTGATGCTCGGCGGAGTCGTGGCGGTCACGCTCGCGGCGGCCGCGGCTATCGCGTGGGCCCAGCACGGCCACGGGAGCATGGGTGCCGAGGGGCACCAGGTCGCCCAGGCGTGCGCGACGGAGTTCGAGAAGGTCGTGAGCGACGGCCGCGGCTTCGGCCTGGCGTTCGCGGCCGACCAGAACGGCTACCCCGGCCCGATCCACGTTCTCGAGCTCCGGGACCGCCTCAAGCTCACCGCGGACCAGGCCGCGAAGATGCAAGAGCTGATGCATACGATGTTCGCCGAGTCCCGCCCGAAGGGCGCCCGGTTGCTCGAGGCCGAGGCGAAGCTCCGGCGGCTCTTCGCCGACCGAACAGCGGACGAGGCGGCGGTGCGCGCCGCGGTCGCCGAGGTCGAGCGCGTGCGGAGCGAGGTGCGCCTGGCCCACCTCCTCACGCACCTGAAGACGCGCGACCTTCTCACCGAGGAGCAGCGCCGGATTTATCACGAAGCGCGCTGGGGGGCGCTCCCGCCGGCGCCGTGACCGCGTCTGGCGATGTCGGGATCTTTGAAGTTCGTATGGCCAGGTGCTAACGCCTCGCCGAGTGAGATCGAAGGGGTCATGCGACGGCGGCGGACCTCATTCTGCTCAAACTCTACGCGGGTGGACCACAGGACGCGTGGGACGTGGAGCAACTGCTGGTGGGCCCCGGGCGTGCGGCGCTCGTCGCCGAAGTCGACGCGATGCTCGAGACCCTGCCCGAGGACTCGCGCCAGCTCTGGGCACGCATCGTCGGACCTCGTTAGCCGTGGCCTGCTTTTTCTGCGACCGCCTCGCCGCGGGAGACCTCACCGTGGAGAACGAGCTCTCCGCCGCCTTTCTCGACGCGTTCCCGCTCACCCGCGGCCACACCCTCGTCGTGCCCCGCCGCCACGAGGCGGACGACTTCGCGCTCACCGGCAGCCGAGCAGACGGCGCTGTGGCAGCTCGTCAATGCGGTGCGGGCGCGGATCGAGCGTGAGCTCCACCCGGGCGGCTACAACCTCGGCGTCAACGTAGGCGAATCGGCGGGGCAGACGGTCGGCCACGTCCACATCCACCTGATCCCCCGCTATCCGGGAGACGTGGACGACCCGCGCGGCGGGATCCGCTGGATCATTCCCGCGAAGGCGCACTACTGGGAGCAGGCCTGAGCACCACCTTCTCCGGGTGGAACCAGCGCTGGGCGATGACCGTCGGGATCACCGCGCTCGCCACGACCACCGTCACCAGCACCGAGAACTGCGCCCGGTCGAGGAGCCCCGCATTGAAGCCATAGAGCGAGGAGATCGTCCCGAAGGTCAGCCCCGTGGACATGAGCAGGGTCACGAACATCGCGTCGACCGGCACCCAGCGTCTCGCCAGCGGGTAGACGCCCGCGATCTTCGTCACCTGCTTGACGGCGAACAGGAGCACGAGCAGGCCGAGGTTCGCCCAGACGAGCTTGAGCGAGACGTTCATCCCGCCTTTGAGAAAGAAGAACGGGGTGAGCAGGGCGAACGCGACGACCCGAAACCGCCGGGTCAGCTCCGGGTGCTCGTGAAAGACGCGCGCGAGGGCCAGGCCGAGGACGAAGGCGGGGAGAACGGCGTGGCTCTGAGCCTTGTCCGCGAAGAACATCAGCACGAGCAGGGCGGCCACGGCGCCCTTGATCTCGGGCTCGATCACCCGCTCGCCGTAACGCGAGAAGAACCACGGCTGGAGCGCGACCATGGCCCAGATGACCAGCACCGAGACGCCCAGGAACGGCACGAGCCACCACGTCGGCCGGATGAAGAGGAGTGCCAACGCCAGCGCGGTGCCGAAGTCCGTGACGAACGTGGAGGCCATGATGAGCTTGCCGATCGGCGTGAGGGTCAGCCCGGTCTCGACCAGGACGGCGTAGACGACCGCGAGCGACGTCGTCGACAGGGCGACGCCGGCGATCTGTGCCGCCGGCGTCGCCCAGCCGAGCGCCCAGGCGCAGAAGAGCCAGGCGCCCGAGAACGGGGCTGCGAAGGAGAGGCCGCCGATCAGCAGGCTCTCCTTGAATTTCTCCCGCATCACCCGCGGATCGACCTCCGCGCCCGCGAGGAAGGTCAGGAGGATGCTGCCGAACGACGCGAGGAAGTCCATCCACGGCGGGCTCGTCAGGCCGAGGAAGTTTCCGGCGACGACGCCCAGGCTGATCTCGATCAGCGCGACCGACACGCCGAGCTCGACGGAGGCCACGCTCGCCAGGAGGACGAGCAGGCCCGAGATCACCGCGATCAGGAGGTTTTCCATCCGCCCCCTAAATAAAAAATGACCCCTACCGGTTCTCTGCACGGTAGGGGTCATCAGCCTCGCAAGCCGCGAGGCGGTTTCGGGCGAACCCCATCGCCCTTCGTTGTCTCTCCGATTATCATCACGGCCCGCCCCCGGTCAAGGTTTTCGATATCCTGGTCTCTGGAGCCAGCGACGTGGCGATCAAGAGAATCCGGGCCTTCGCCAACAGCGACGTCGCCACGATCGTGTGGCAGACCGACAAGCCGATCAAGGAATGCCGGGGATTCGCGTTAGCGCGGCAAGTCAAAGGCGACCCCCGGATCTCCTTCGTCCCGACCTGGGTGGGCTTCAAGGGCGAGACACACAAAGAGGGCGAACGCCGGCCGAGCACCGAGTGGCCGATCCAGCGCTTCATCTGGTCGGACTACGGCGTGCGAGCGGGGCAGGAGGTCCGGTATCGCGCGACCCCGATGATCGGGCCCGCCGGCCACCTCTCGATGGCGCCGCGAGCCACGTGGAGCCGGTGGACCCCGTGGGTGCACGTGGGCACAGGGCAGACAAACAAGTTCGAAGCCTACTTCAACCGCGGCATCGTCCCGGCCCAGTGGCTGGCAAGGCAGCGACCGTCCAGGGAATCGCTTCAGCGAGATATCAACGACACGACCTCGAGGAATCGCATCGTCCTGAGCGGCGAGCTTCGCAAGGCGCTGCTGTCCCTTCTGGCCCAGGCCAAGAACGATGGCGTCGAGATCTATGCGGCGCTCTATGAGCTGAACGACCCGGAGCTCCTCGATGCGCTGAAAGCGATCGGGGGCCGATGCCACCTGCTGCTCGGTTCCGGCGCCTACAAGGCGGCGGACAAGAAGAAGGGCACGCCCGCCGTGCCGGACGAAAATGCCGACGTGCGCAAGGATCTCCGGCGGCACAGCCGCGTCAACGTGTACGACCGGCTCGTGCGGAGCCCGCACTTCGCCCACAACAAGTTCGTCGTGTTTTGTGACGCGAACGGCGAGCCCGCGACCCTTTGGACCGGGAGCACGAACTGGACGACGACCGGGCTCTGCACGCAGGTCAACAACGGCATTCTCGTCGAGAGCCCGAAACTCGCCGCGGCGTATCGCGCTCGCTGGGAAGAGCTCAAGAACGCCGGGGCGGGCTATCCGCCGAGCCTCGCCGAGCACGGCTCCGCGCCCGCGAGCGACTCGCTCGGGGGCGCCCGCGTCACGGCGTGGAATACTCCCGTCTTACAGCGTGTCGACCTGGCGGACGCGACGAAGCGGATCAAGGGCGCCGCCGAGGGCGTCCTGTTTCTGATGTTCAATCCCGGCCCGAAGAACACATTGCTGAACGTCATCCTCGGGCTCGACCCGAGCAACCTGTTCATCCACGGCATCGTGAATCAGGATCCTGGAGGAGCGAGCGCCCCGCTCATCAAGCTGACGCACAAGGGCAAGCCGTTGCCCGTCAAGCGCCTGGCGGTCATCCTGCCGGCGGGGCTCCAACGGGCCGGAAGCTGGTTCGACAAGACCTTCGAGTTCAACCGCGTGATGATTCACAGCAAGGTGGTCGTGCTCGACCCGTTCGGTGAGCATCCGGTGGTGATGACGGGCTCGCACAACCTCGGGCCCAAGGCGAGCGCGAAGAACGACGACAACCTCGTCATCATCGCCGACGCGCCCGGCCTCGCGGCGGAATACGCCGTGAACATTCTCGGTGTCTATGGCCATTACAAATGGCTGTACAACCAGTCACTGAGGAACACGACGGGCCCCAGGACGGGCGCGCGATCCTCGCCGCAATACGACGGCAATTTCGACGACGACAAGTGGCAAGCCTGGTATACGCGCGGCGCGAACCTACGAGAGATTGAGTTCTGGCTCGGGTCGGTCCGATCCATCCGGGCCGCGCGTGAGAAACTACCATCGTGAGCAAGAGTACGTCGCGCAGGCTCGGAGCGGCCGCGAGGCCAACACCGGGCGGTAGCTCCGTGGCCCCCACTTCGGCGCGGCGATGGGTCCGCTGGCTCGCGTCGTCGCTGGTGGCCCTCGTCACCCTCGCGGCCTTCCTACCAACGCTGCACAACCAGTTCGTGAACTGGGACGATGACGTGAATTTCCTGGACAACCCTCACTATCGGGGGCTCGGCGGGGCGCACCTTCGCTGGATGTGGACCACGTTTCACATGGCCCACTACATTCCCCTGACCTGGATGACCCTCGGCATGGACTACGTGCTCTGGGGCATGAATCCCGTCGGGTATCATCTGACCAGCCTCCTGCTGCACGTCACGAGCGCGGTCGTCTTCTTCTTCTTGGCCCGGAGGCTCCTGACCCTGGCTCTACCGCTAGCCTCTGGACGAGGTCACGCGCTCACGGTGTCGGCGGGGTTCGCCGCCCTCGTGTTCGCGATCCATCCCCTGCGCGTCGAATCCGTCGCCTGGGCCACCGAACGGCGCGATGTGCTCTCGGGGCTCTTCTATCTGTTGACGCTCCTGTCGTACCTGCGGGCCTGCGAGCGGGGAGCGCGCGGCCGACGATCGTACTGGCTGTCAGTGGCGTTGTTCGCCTGTGCCCTCCTCTCGAAATCGATGGCGGTGAGCCTTCCCGTCGTGCTGTTGATCCTGGAGGTCTATCCGCTCCGACGCCTCGGCGGGTCCCTCGGATGGGCGAGCGCGTCCGCACGGCGGGTCTACCTGGAGAAGATCCCGTTCGTCCTGCTGGCCGCTGCCGCATCGGCGCTCGCCGTCATCGCGCAGCTCTCGAACCGCGCCATGGTCTCCGTGGCCCACCTGAGCGCGCTGGACCGGCTCGCGGTCTCGGCGTACGGATTGAGCTTCTACCTCTGGAAGACGGTCGTGCCCCTGAACCTCTCGCCGCTCTACATGCTGCCGCAGACGGTGAATCCCGCCGCGACGCCGTTCATCGTGAGTTACGGCGGGGTGCTTGCCGTCACGGCGATCGCGCTGGCCCTCCGCCGTCGATGGCCCGGTCTGCCGGCGGCGTGGCTGGCGTACGTGGTCGTCCTCCTGCCGGTGCTCGGCATCGCTCAGAACGGCCCGCAGATTGCGGCCGATCGATATACCTATCTCGCCGCCCTCGGATGGGCGATCCTGGCCGGCGCCGGCCTGTTGTCCTGCTGGCGCCTCTCCACGAGCTCCACGACAGGGGCACCGACGACGTGGGGGCTCGCCGGCATGGCCACGGGCATCGTCATCGCGCTGGGAGTCCTCACCTGGAACCAGGTCCAGATCTGGCACGACTCGGGGAGGCTCTGGACCTACGCCCTCGCGCTCGACCCCAACTCTCCCATCGCTCACAGCAACCTCGGAGAGCTGCTCGATCGTCAGGGCAGGCCGGCCGAGGCGATCGACCATTTCCAGCAGGCGCTGCGCACCAAGCCCGACTTTCCCCTCGCCCACAACAACTGGGGCATGGCGCTCAAAGGTCAGGGCAGGCCGGCCGAGGCGATCGACCATTTCCAGCAGGCGCTGCGCCTCAAACCCGACTTCCCCATCGCCCAGAACAACTGGGGCACGGCGCTCGGCCAGCTGGGCGAGCCGGCCGCGGCGATCGACCACTTCCAGCAGGCGCTGCGCCTCGATCCCGACTTTGCCCTCGCCCACAGCAACTGGGGCGCCGCGCTCCTCCAGCAGGGTCAGCCGGCCGAGGCGATCGAGCATTTCCAGCAGGCGCTGCGCATCGATCCCGACTTGGCCCTGGCACGCAGCAACTGGGGCGCCGCGCTCCTCCAGCAGGGTCAGCCAGCCGAGGCGATCGAGCACCTCCAGCAGGCTCTTCGCGTCCAGCCCGACCTCGCCGAAGCCCACGCCAACTTGGGCCTGGCGCTCGCTCAGCAAGGCAAGCTGGCCGAGGCGACCGAGCACTATCAGCAGGCTCTCGGCCGGAAGGGCCAATAACTGGAATCGCCGCGCCATTGTCCCTGCGGTTCGCCCGTGATACGTTGGCGAGGGCATGAGGGCCGTCGTCGCAGGGCTCCTACTCGCGACCGGGTGGCTCGCCGAGCCCCGCGCCGCGGTCGGGCTGAGCGTCCAGGAAGCGATCCTCCGAGCGAAACCCGCCGTCGCGCTCGTCACCGCCGAGATCCGCGCCGACGTCACGATGAACTGCGGGCAGGGGCCCGTCGAGGTGAGCCCGGCGCCGTTCATCGAGACCGGCACGGGCTGGTTCGTCGACGGCCGCGGCTTCCTCATCACCAACGCTCACGTCGTGGACCCCGCGCACCGGCTGCCGCCCTGGGTGACGCACGAGCTGAAGAAGAAGGCGATCGAGCAGGCGTGCGTCGAGCCCGCGCTGCGCGCCCGCGGGCTCATCCGCGGCCAGCGCCCCGAGGTCGAGGAGCAGATCCGCCGCCAGGCCTCGGACGTCGGGCTCGCCACTGCGAAGGTCGCACCGGTTCCGAAGATCACGGTGATGCTCTCCAACGGCACGAAGTTGACGGCGGAGGTCCGGAAGTTCAGCCCGCCGCTCCTCCTCGACAACGACAACCGCCCGCTCCCGGACTCGGGGCGCGACCTGGCGCTCCTCCGCGTGAGGGACGGGGTCTACCCGGCGATCACGCTCGCGAAGCGCGACAGCCAGATCGGCGATCCGGTCCACATCCTCGGCTTCCCGGGCGTCGTCCTCTCGCACGAGCTCTTGAACAAGAGCGCGGCGCTCGAGGCCTCGGTCACCAACGGCGCGGTGTCGGGCTTCAAGCAGGACCAGATCGGCCAGGGCGTGATCCAGTCCGACGCGCCCGCGGCTCACGGGAACAGCGGCGGCCCCGCCGTCACCGACGACGCCACGGTCGTCGGCGTGATGACGTTCATCTCGCTCTCGTCGTCGGGCAGCGAAGTCCAGGGCTTCAACTTCCTGATCCCGGCGAAGGACGTCGCGAAGTTTCTCGAGGGAACCGAGGTGACGAAGCCCGGCGAGAGCGCGTTCAACCCCGTGTGGGGGGCCGGCATCGAGGCGCTCCTGGACGGTCACTACTCCAGCGCGGTGGCGAAGTTTCAGGAGGCGAACAAGCTCCTGCCCGGGCTCACCGACGTCAAGCGGTTACTCACCGAGGCCGAGGACAAGGTGAAGAACCCACCGCCGCGGCCCTTCCCCTGGGCGTGGGCGACCCTTGGCGTCACGCTCCTCTCGCTCGGCGCGTACGGCGGGATGTGGGGCCGCCGGTGGTGGAAGAACCGCTTCCGCGTTCAGCCGACCCAGGTGATCGCCCTCATCGAGCGCGGGCTCAACCCCGTCATGCTCGACGTGCGGACCAAGACCGACTACGAGACGAGCCCGCTGAAGCTGCCCGGCGCCGTCCGGCTCGACCCGGAGAGCGCGGAGACGGCGAACCTGAACCTCGAGCCCGCCCAGCTCATCGTCGCGTACTGCACGAGCCCGGAGGAGGCGACGAGCGCGCGCGTCGGCAACGTGCTCCGCGCGCGCGGCTTCAAGAACGTGCGGATCCTCAAGGGCGGCCTCGGCGGCTGGACGAACGCCCGGCTCCCGGTCGAGGCCAAGTCCTCCCTGCCCTCGATCGGGCTCGAGATCTACAAGAACCTCTCGCTCGGCGACATCGAGCGGCGCCGCTTCCGGGCCGGCGAGGTCATCTTCCGCGAGGGCGACGACCCGCGCGGCGAGGCGTACGTGATCCACGCGGGCACGGTCGAGATCAAGCGTCGCCTCGACGGCGCGGAGCGGACGCTCAACCGGCTCGGAGAGGGCCAGCTGTTCGGCCACATGGCGCTCTTCCGCAAGGGGCCGCGCTCGGCGAGCGCCATCGCCGCGAGCGACACCGAGCTGCTCGTCATCAGGGACGAGCGGCTCGAGTGGCTCATGCGCAACCGCCCCCAGCTCACCATCGAAGTCCTCAAGGAGCTCTCGAACCTGGTCGTCGCCACCGACAAGGAGCGCGCGGAGGCCAGCGCGGTCAGATAACCGCGCGCTTGCTCTGGCCGAGCGGGCGGAGCCCCGCGTATCATGCCCTCATGAGTGTGGTCACTCCTCCGCTGGCTCGCCTCGTGGAGCGGGCCGGGCGTGACCCGGACATCCTGGCGGTCGTGCTGTTCGGAAGCCGCGCCCGGGGTGAGGGCTCGGCCGGGTCGGATACCGACGTCTGCCTCGTCCTGACCTCGGCGGTCCCGCCAGGCCTTCCGTCGGCCCGAAAGCGCCTCCAGTTTTCCGGCGACGCCGGGATCGACCTCGTGGTGTTCCAGGAGCTGCCGCTCCCGGTGCGAAGCCGGGTGCTCCGCGAGGGCCAAGTCCTGTTCGCGCGGGACGAGGAGGCGCTGTACGCGGTCGCGCTGACGACAGTACGGGATTTCGAGCTGTTCCGGCCGATCTATCACGCCTACCTGGACCAGGTCGGGCGTGATTGATCGCGCGCGGCTGCTCGGCAAGCTGGACGAGCTGGACGGTTACCTGAGCGAACTGCGGGCCATCGCGCCGGCGACTCTCGAACATTACAAGGCGACGGAGAAGAAGCGGGCGTGTGAGCGTTTGCTCCAGCTGATGGTTCAGGCAGTCATCGATGCGTGCGGCGTCCTCGTGACCGGCCTACGGCTCGGACTGCCAGGCCAGGAGGACGATCTCTTCGAGAAGCTGGCTCAGCGGGGTGTGATCTCACCGGGCACGGCCGCCTTGCTCCGCCAGATGCGAGGGCTTCGCAATCTGCTGGTCCACGAGTACGGGCGGATCAACGACGAGTTACTGTTCGACGCGGTCCACCGTCGGCTGGGAGACTTCGAGGCCGTGAAGCGGGAGCTCCTCGCGACCCTGCGCCGCGTCTAGCCGAGGCCGCGCCGCGGTCCGCTGGTCGTCAGATGACGCCGCGCTCGCGCAGGCGCGCGAGCTCCGCCCCCGACAGCCCGAGCCGTCCCCCGTAGATCTCCTCGTTGTGCTCGCCGGGCGCGGTCGGCCCGGCGCGCTCGACCCGACCGGGCGTCAGCGTGAGGCGCGGCACCACCCCGGGCATCGCCAGGGCGCCGACGAGCGGGACCACGAGCCTGAGGATGTTCTCGCGCGCTCGCACCTGCGGGTCCTCGAAGAGGTCACGCACGCTCGCGACGAGCGAAGACGGGACGGCGGCGGCCTCGAGGACCCGGAGCGCCTCCGCGGCGTCGCGCTCCGCCACCCAGGCGGCCACGAGCCCGTCGACCAGCTCGCGGTGCTCGAGACGCGCGCGCACCGAGGCCATGCGCGCGTCGCCCTTGAGCTCCGGCCGGCCGAACGCCTGGAGGAGCCGCTCGAACATGCGGTCGTTGGTGCAGGCGATCGCGATCCATCGCCCGTCGCGGCACCGGTAGTGGTTGTGGGGCACCGCGCTTTCGGTGCCGGAGCCGAGGCGCTCGCGCACGCGTCCGGTCGCGCCGTGCACGGCGATCACGTCGTCGAGGATGCGGAGGACCGGCTCGTAGAGCCCGAGGTCCACCACCTGCCCCTGGCCGGTCCGCTCCGCGTGTCGGAGCGCCACCAGCGCGCCGAGCGCGCCGAAGGCGCCCGCGAGGTAGTCGGGGACGGTGGGCGTCCCCGGCGTGACGGGCGGCCGATCGGGATAGCCCGAGACGTACGAGAGGCCGCCAACGGCGGCAGCGATCCGCCCGAACCCCGGGCGCTCGCGATGGGGGCCCGTCTGGCCGAACGCCGAGATCCTCACCATGACGAGCGAAGGCCGCACGCGGGAGAGCTCGGCCCAGCCGAGGTTCCAGCGCTCGAGCGTGCCCGGGCGGAAGTTTTCCGTCACGACGGCGGTCGACGCGACGAGCCGGCGGATCAGCGCCTGCCCCTCGGGATCGCGCAGGTTACACGTGATGGACCGCTTGTTGCGCGCCTCGACGAACCACCAGTACGAGCTGCCGGATCCACCGGCGGACGGGCCGAGGCGGCGGAGGTCGTCGCCGACGCCGGGCTGCTCGACCTTGACGACGTCGGCGCCGAACTCGCCGAGGAACGTCGCGCAGACCGGCGCGGCGAGAAACGTCGCGAGGTCCAGCACGGTGACGCCGTCGAGGGGCGTCGCGGAGTCGGTCACGCCGGCCATCTTACCCCGGCCGTGCTAGGATCGAGCCGACCGGCACGAGGAGACGGGGGAATGAAGGCGGTTGTCGCGCGGATGTGGGGCGAGCCGGCGCTGCTCGAGTACACGGAGGTCTTTCCGCCGGCGCCCAGGCCCGGCCAGGTGCTGATCGACGTCAAGGCGATCGGCTGCAACTTCCCGGACATTCTGCTCATCCAGGGCAAGTACCAGACGAAGCCGCCGCTGCCCTTCACCCCGGGCGCCGAGGTGGCGGGCGTCGTCCGCGACGTGGGCGCCGGCGTCACGCAGGTCGGTATCGGCGAGCGCGTCTTCGCGCTGATGAACTGGGGCGCGTACGCCGAGCAGGTCGTCGTGGACCAGCACCACGCCTACGCCCTGCCCAGCTTCATGACCTTCGAGGAGGGCGCGGCGTTCGGCCTCGCCTACCAGACCGCCTGGTGCGGCCTCGTCCGCCGCGCCGCGCTCCGCCGGGGCGAGACGCTGCTCGTCCACGGCGCCGCGGGCGGCGTCGGGCTCGCCGCCGTGCAGCTCGGCAAGGCGCTCGGCGCGCGCGTCGTCGCCACCGCGGGGTCGCGCGAGAAGCTCGAGATCGTGCGCGCCTCGGGCGCCGACGTGCTGATCAACTACCGGACGGAGGAGTGGGTCGAGCGCGTGAAGAAGGAGACCGACGGGCGCGGCGCGGATGTGATCTACGACCCCGTCGGCGGCGACGTCTTCGACGGCTCCACGCGGTGCATCGCTTTCGAGGGACGCCTGCTCATCATCGGGTTCACGGGCGGCCGCATCGCCGAGGTCGCCACCAACCGCGTGCTCCTCAAGAACATCGGCATCGTCGGCGTGCACTGGGGGCTCTACAGCGAGCGTGATCCCGTGATGGTCCGCCGGTGGATGGTCGAGCTCCTCAAGCTCGCCGAGGCCGGCCAGCTCAAGCCCATCGTCTCGAGGACGTTTCCGCTGCGGGAGGCGGCCCGCGCGCTCGCCGCCATCGCCTCGCGCGAGACCTACGGCAAGGTCGTCCTCGTTCCGTGATCCGGGTCGGTGTGAAGCGGCTCGATCCGTCCGTTCCCCTGCCGACCTACGCGCGCCACGGCGACGCCGGGCTCGACCTCTGCGCCGCGCACGACGTCACGCTGCCGCCGGGTGGCCGGGCGCTCGTCGGGACGGGGCTCGCCGTCGCCATTCCCCCGGGGCACGCCGGGTTCGTGCTGCCCCGCTCGGGGCTCGCCTTGAAGCGGGGCGTGACGATCCTCAACGCGCCCGGACTGATCGATGCGGGCTACCGCGGTGAGCTGAAAGTGCTGCTCGTCAACCACGACGCCGAGGCGACGGTGACGCTCCGGCGCGGCGAGCGCGTCGCCCAGCTCGTCCTCCAGCGCGTTGAGCGCGCCGAGCCGGTCGAGGCGGACGAGCTCCCCGCGAGCGAGCGCGGCGCCGGCGGCTTCGGCTCGACCGGCGCCTGAGCGCAGCGGCCGGTCAGTACCCTCCGCCGCCTGAGGCACGCTCGCAGGTCTCCGCCGCCGACCGCCAGACGCCCCCGCGCCGCTCGCACGCCTGCTGCGCGCTGGCCACGGGCGGCGCGTACTGACCGCATCCCGCCAGCCCGACGACCAACACGAGGACTCCGAGGACCGCCCGCGTTGGCGAGTTCATATGCGCCTCCTTATCCGGAAACTCCCGCCGAGGAGAGAAAGGTCCCGGCTGCTCGAGACCACTTCCTTGCCACCTGCGCTGACACCAAGTCACCCACTTCACGGCACCGCGGCGCGAGGCGATTCGACAACTACCGATAGTGATTAGCGACCGGGCCACCCTGTACTTTGGTCTGAGGGTTGCAAAAACTCCTGGCAGGTATGCTTCAGCAGCTCAGTGAGTCGAAAGACCTCAGCCTGGCGCCGCATCGGGCGCCCGCGGCACTCCACGGTCTCACCGCGCGCGAGTCCCAGATCGTGGCCCTGATCGCGGCGGGAGCCAGCAACAAGGAAATCGCCGACCGGCTCGCAATTACGGAAAGGACCGTCAAGGCCCATCTGACGAACGTCTTTCAGAAGCTCGGGCTCTCCAGCCGCCTTCACCTGGCGATTCGCGCCCTGTCCGGGGGAAATTTCACCCAGTTGGGCTAGTACGAAGGTCCAATAGACAGGCGATCCCCCAGTAGCCCCTGATAGGCGGACGGATCACAGGGGGGAGAGAGCGATGGTCTCGTCACGATGGTCCCGCGCACACGTGAGCATGACGAAGGCTCTTTTCGTCGTCGTCCCGGTACTCGCGCTGGTCGTCAGCTCCGGCACCGCCGTCGCGACGCACTCCGCGCTCGCCATCGACGAAGCGACAGGCGTCATCAACGGCGCGGAGTACGCGATGTTTGTCCCGCCGGCGTGGAACGGACGGCTGATCCTCTACGCGCACGGGTTCGTGGATCCGGACGCGGCGATTGCCCTGCCCGACGCCGCGCCCGCCGACGTCGCGCCATGGGTGGTCCAGCTCAGGGAAACGCTCCTGAGCGCGGGATACGCGGTGGCTTACTCGAGCTACGCCGAGAACGGGTGGGCAGTGAAGGACGGCGCCGCGCGGACGCACGAGCTGCGCGATCTCTTCAGCAGCCGCTTCGGAGCGCCGACGCACGTCTACGTCATGGGTCGGTCGCTGGGCGGGCTGATCACCGTGTTCCTGGCCGAGAACTTTCCCGGGGCGTACCAGGGCGCGCTCGCGCTGTGCGGGCCGCTCGGGGGCGGCCGCCTGGAGACGGATTACATCGGCAACGTCCGGGTGCTCTTCGATCACTTCTTTCCGGGCGTGATTCCGGGAGATGTCCTCCATGTTCCGGAGATGGAGTATTCGGCGGACAGCCCCGTGGTCAAGGCCATCGTCGCGGCCATCCTGGCGAATCCGCAGAAGGCGGTCGCGCTCGCGTCGGTGGACCAGATCAAGCTGCCGTACACGACCCTGGGTCAGCTCGTCCTCTCGATCGTGCGCCCGATCGGCTACAACATCCGAGGCACGAACGACCTCCTGGCTCGAACCGGCGGACAATCGCCGTTCGGCAACGTCGGCGTCTGGTACACGAGGCTCGGGGTGGTCGATCCCTTCGTGAACGCAGGCGTCGGGCGCTTCGCTGCGCAGGCCGGTGGCCTCCGCTTTCTCAGCGATTATTACCAGACCCGCGGCACCCTCGCGATTCCACTCTTGACGCTGCACACGACACTCGACCCGGACGTGCCGTTCTTCCATGAGCGCGCGTACGCGAAGATCGTCGCCGCGGCCAGGACCGCGAAGTGGTTGACGCAGCAGTCTGTCCAGCGCTACGGCCACTGCAATGTCACCCCGGCCGAGGTGGCCACGACGCTCTCCCGGCTCGTAAGCTGGGCGGAGAACGGAGTGAAACCCGCGAGCGGGGACGTGACCCTCGACCTGGCGATTTCGTCGCCGGACTCTGCGACCACTTCGGCGGTCGCGGCAGCGAGCGCGGAGCTCACGTTCGACGAGGCGATCCTGTCCGCGACGACAGGGCTGTCGTTGCCCTAGGTCGCGCGCAGGCCTCGCCACTTTCGCTGGCACCAAGTCACCCACCCCGCACCCCGGCGGCGAGAGGCGCATTCGATAACCACCGATAGGGATTAGCTCCCAGCAACGCCCGTACGTTGGTCTGACGGTTGCACGAACCACTGACGGCTTCACCTGGCGATCCGCGCCATTTCCGGAGGCCACCCCGCCTGGGAGCCAGGCCCTCTAGTACCAAGGTACAATTTACAGACTGGCCCTGATCGTCCCAGATAGAGCTTCACGAGGGACGAACAGATGGCCTCATCACGACACCATCACGCGACTTCAACGAGCGGCACCGACGCCGCGCTCCTCGTGTTCGCATCACTCTCTCTTTTTCTCTCTCGGCTCCACAGATCTCTCAGCTCAACAACTCTCTTAACTCAACAGGCAGCACCGACAGCGGCCGGGAACGCGGCCCGCAGTCCCGCACGCGGGCGAAGGGAAGTCAACGTGGGACAGCCAACACCAAAGGAGAGCACGATGAGGCAACTATCGATCGCGGTGTCCGTCATGGCGCTGGTTCTCGTCGCGAGCTGCGGCGTCGCCTTCGCCACACACTCGCCGTCCGCAGCGCGCGAGGTCGTCGGCCTCGACACGACCGGGGCGCAGTACGCCCTGTTCCTCCCCTACAATTGGAACGGGGACCTGGTCGTCTACGCCCACGGGTTCTTCGACCCCGCGACGCCGGTCGCGCTGCCCGATGCCGCGCCGGTGGACGTCGCGCCGTGGGTCGTGGAGCTCCGTGAACGCCTGCTGCAGGCGGGATACGCGGTCGCCTATTCGAGCTTTTCCGAAAATGGGTGGGCGGTGGACAACGGCGCTCAGCGAACGCGCGAGCTGCGGCCGCTCTTCACCCACTACTTCTACAAGCCTGATCGAACCTTCGTCATCGGCCGGTCGCTCGGCTCGCTCATCACGATGCTGCTCGTCGAGAAGTACGCGGTCGAGACCACCACCAGCCTCTCCCTCCTCGGATTGATTACGATCAGCACGAGCGAACGCGTGTTGGACGGCGCGCTCGCGCTGTGCGGTCCCGTGGGCGGAGGGCGCACGCAGACGGACTACGTCGGCAACACGCGTGTCCTCTTCGACTTCTTCTACCCGGGGGTGATCCCGGGGGACGTCCTGCACGTCCCGGCCGAGGACTACTCGAGCACGAGCCCGCAAGTCCAGGCCATCGTCGGGGCAATTCTGACCAACCCGCAGGCGGCGGTGGCCCTGGCTTCGGTGGATCAGATCGAGCTGCCGTGGACGAGCTTCCCCGAGCTGATCAACTCGATCGTCCGGGTGCTTGGCTACAACGTCCTGGGGACGAACGATCTGCTGCAGCGAACGGGCGGCGCGTCACCCTTCGAGAACCGAAACGTCGCCTACACTGGGCTCGGAGCCTACGACGCGGTGGTGAATGCCGGCGTGGGCCGGTTCGCGGGAAGCAAGCAAGCCTTCGACTACCTCAAGGCGTTCTACCAGCCCAAAGGGAAGCTGCAGACTCCCGTCCTGACCCTCCACACGACGCTCGACCCGGACGTGCCGTTCTCCCATGAGCAGCGGCTGGCAGACATCGTCAAGAGCGCGGGGTACTCGAGCAGGCTCGTGCAGCAGTCCTACAACCGGTACGGCCACTGCAACGTCAGCCCGGCCGAGGCGGCGAGCGCCTTCCTCCGGCTCGCCGACTGGGTCAAGCGCGGGGTGAAGCCCGTCGGGGGCGCCCTGGCGCCGTGAGGACCGCAAGGCTAAGGCTCGCCGGAACGGTCTGACTGCTCTCGCTGCTGTCCCGCTTGCCGTGGCGGCCGGGCTCGACCCGGCCGCCGTGGCCGACGCCCCCTGTACGAGGCGGTGGATCCCTGGGCGCGGGCCCGACGGGAACGCGCGCGGCAGCTTGCCGGCGCGGAGCTTCTCGGGGATCCGCGACGCCCGGCGGTCCTGGTCTAGTCTCCCGGCCGCATGAACGGGTAGCGAAAATCGGTCGGCGGGACGAACGTCTCCTTGATCGCCCGCGGGCTCACCCAGCGGAGGAGGTTCACGAGGCTCCCCGCCTTGTCGTTCGTCCCCGACGCGCGCGCGCCGCCGAAGGGCTGCTGGCCAACGACGGCGCCGGTCGGCTTATCGTTGATGTAGAAGTTGCCGGCCGCGTAGGTGAGCGCCTCCGCCATCCGGGCGATCGCCGCGCGATCCCGCGCGAAGATCGCGCCGGTAAGCGCGTAGGGCGAGCCCCGGTCGCAGAGCGCCAGCGCCTCGTCGAGCTCGGAGTCCTCGAAGACGTAGACCGTCAGCACGGGGCCGAAGATCTCCTCGCGCATCAGCGTGAGGTCGGGCCGCTTCGCCAGCACGACCGTCGGCTCGACGAAGTACCCCTTGGAGTCGTCCGCGCCACCGCCGGCGAGAATCTCGGCGTCCGGCGACCGGCGGGCGAAGTCGATATAGCCCGTGATCGACCGGAACGCGTTCCGGTCGATCACGGCACCCATGAAGTTGGTGAAGTCGGCCGGGTCGCCCACGCGGATCTCGGCGATCTCGGCGAGGAGCCGCTTCTTCACCTCGGGCCAGAGCGAGGCGGGGATGAAGGCGCGGGAGGCGGCGGAGCACTTCTGGCCCTGGTACTCGAAGGCGCCGCGTGTGAGCGCGGTCGCGAGCGCGGCGACGTCAGCCGAGGGGTGGGCGAGGACGAAGTCCTTGCCGCCGGTCTCGCCGACGATCCGCGGATAGCTCCGGTACGCGCGGATGCTCCTGCCCACGGTCTCCCACATCCCCTGGAACGTCGCGGTCGAGCCGGTGAAGTGGATGCCCGCGAGATCGGGCGAGGCGAGCGCCGGGTCGCCGACCTCGGCGCCCGCGCCCGGCACCATGTTGATGACGCCCGGCGGGAGCCCCGCCGACTCCAGAATGTCCATGATGACGTGGGCGGCGTACACGGCCGTGGAGGCGGGCTTCCAGACGACCGTGTTGCCCATGATCGCCGGCGCCGTCGGCAGGTTGCCGCCGATCGAGGTAAAGTTGAACGGCGTGACCGCGAAGACGAAGCCCTCGAGCGGCCGGTGCTCGACGTGGTTCCAGCTCCCGGGCGACGAGAGGGGCTGCTGGCGGTAGATCTCCTCGGCAAAGGCGACGTTGAAGCGCCAGAAATCGATCAGCTCGCACGCCGCGTCGATCTCCGCCTGGTGAACGGTCTTCGACTGGCCGAGCATCGTCGCCGCGTTGAGGACCATGCGATAGGGACCCGCCAGGAGCTCCGCCGCCCGGAGAAAGATCCCGGCCCGGTCGTGCCAGGCCATGCGCGACCACGCGCGGTGCGCCCCGAGCGCGGCGTCGATCGCGTGCGCGACCTCGGCCGTGCCCGCCTTGTGCCAGACGGCGAGGACGTGCCGGTGATCGTGCGGCATGACGGCCTCGGCCGTCCGTCCGGTCATCACCGCCCGGCCCTCGATGCGAGGTGTGATCTCGGCCACCTCGCTCGACATCCTGGCGAGCTGGGCCCGCACAGCCTTGCGCTCGGGGCTGCCGGGGGCGTAGGCCAGAACGGGCTCGTTACGCGGGGTCGGCACGGAGACGATCGCGTTCGGCATGTCGTCCTCCTTGCGCTGCGACGCGCGCTCCACGGTCATCGAGTCGTTGAGGGGCCGGGGCCCTTGCGGCCCGCGACGTACTCGGCGACGACCGGCACCGACTCCGGCTCGATCGCGGTGAAGCTCACCCCGGCGTGGGCGCCGCGCCGCCAGACGATCGTGCCCTCGGCGACGATGGGAATCGCGAGCGCGCCCTTCTCGAGGCGGAGCCGGACCGTGCTCCCGACCGTCCAGTCCGCCGGCACGTCGGCGAGCGCGAGCCCGCCCTCGCTGATGTCGACGGTCCCCACGCGGCAGACGAGTCCGGTGGCCGCGTCGGTGAGCGCCGCGGCCGCGTCGAGGACGGCCCGCGGGTACTTGCGGACGTCCGTCGCGAGCACGGCGTAGATCTTCACCGGCACCGACTTGCCCCGCACCGTCACCGCCCCCAGCTCCCGGGTCGCGACCACGCCCTTCACGTGCTCGTACGTGGACTCGCTGACGATGATCGAGGCGCCGTAGTCCTTCGTGATCGACTCGAGGCGCGCGGCGAGGTTGACGGTGTCGCCGATCGCGGTGTACTCGAAGCGCTGCCGCGAGCCGAGTATGCCGACGATCGCCTCGCCCGTGTTGATCCCGACGCCGTTCCGGATCGTGACGCCGAACTTCGCCTCCCAGCGCGCCGCCGCCGCGAGCGTCCGCTCCTGGAACGCGAGCCCCGTCCGCACGGCCTTGATCGCGTGCTCGGGGTCCTCGGACGGCACGTTGTAGAGGGCCATGACGCAGTCGCCGATGTACTTGTCCACGGTACCGTCGTGATCGAAGACGATCTCCGTCATCTCGGTGAGGTACTCGCGCAGCATCGCCGCGACCTGCTCGGGCTGGAGCTTCTCGGAGATCGACGTGAAGCCGCGCAGGTCGGAGAAGAGCACGGTGACGAGGCGCCGGCGCGAGCTCAGTTTGTCGCTGGCGCGGACGACCGTCCGCAGCACGTGTGGCGAGAAGAACCGAGAGAGCCGCCGCTTCTCGCGCTGCTCGCGCACGAAGTGCTCGACCACGGTCGAGCCGTAGCCGAGCACCAGGGCGATGGTGCCGGCCATGCCGCGCATCCAGACGTCGCCGAGGGCGAAGCCGGCGATGGCGCCCAGCGTGAGGATGCCCCACACGAGGACCGCGGCGCCGAGCGCGCGCAGCGCCCGGAGGCGCCCGACGAGCGCCGAGCCGAGCAGCGCGGTGACGACCGCCACGAGCGTGGCGACCCACCGGGGGATCTCGCGGATCGCGTCGCCGCTGACGAGCGTGTCGAGGGCGTTGGCGTGGATCTCGACGCCGGTCATCCCGTCGAGACCCGCGAAGGGCGTGGGGTGGAAGTCCTGCAGGGCCTTGCTCGCCTGGCCAACCAGGACGATCTTGCCCTGGAAGGCCTCGGGCCGGATCTCGCCCCGCAGCACCCGGTAGTACGGCAACCACGGGAACGTCCGCGGGCCGCCACGGAAGTTGATCAAGACTTCGGCGGCGGCGGGCAAGGGCGCGACGACCAGCCCCGCCCGCGCGGCGATCCGGTGGAGCGCGGCGTCGAACCCGGGGAGCGTCCGCTCGCCGACACCGACACGCAGCGGGACGCGCCGGATCAGACCGTCGGCGTCATAGAAGACGTTGACCGACCCAACGTCGGCCGCGCCCTGCCGGATCGTCGGTAGCGGAGGGTTTTCGTCGATCCGCTTGAGGCTGATCCCTTGCTGCTGGAGGGTCTGCGGGTCCACGGTAGGCGCGGCGGCGAGCACGACGTTGCCGGCCCGCGCGACCGCCGCGCTGAGGGCCCGATCGTCCTTGAGCCCGCGCGACGACGGCCTGTCGAAGATGAGGTCGACGCCGATCGCGAGCGGACCGCCCGCGCTGATCCGGTCGAGCACCGCGCCGTGCATGGCGCGGGGGAACGGCCACTGCGTGTGCAGCTCGGTGTTCGAGGCCTCGTCGATCGTGACGATGACGATGGGCGCGCTCGGCTGGCGGGCGCCGCGGAGCTCGAAGAGCCGGTCGAGCGCCCAGGTCTCGAGGGGCTCGAGCACGCCCGCATGGACGAGCGCGACCGTGACCACGGCGGCACCGATGCCGCCGGCGAGCTGCCGGGCCAGGCTCACCAACGATTCCCCGACTCGCGCCATTGTCGCCACTCTATCCCACAACGCGGGCGTTGACAGCCCGTCACAGTGGCGCCGTTGACAAGCCGTCACTATTGCGACGTTGACAACCCCTGGACCCGGGGCAATACTCGGCGCCTGCAGTCGAGCAACGGTCCCGGACGCGACCGGGCACAGCCCAGCGAGACTCGATGGTCTCTCGGAGGACGCAGTCATGGCGGGACTTCGCTACCGAACCCTGCCCCTCTTCGTTCTGCTGGCGCTGTGCTGGCCGGCGCTTGTCCAGGCCCAGGGAACCAAAGCGGGTGTGGTCACGACGCTCCAGGGGCGTGTCACCGCGGCGCGGGCCGCCCTTCTCCAGCCCGTCGCCCTGAAGTTCAAGGACGACGTCTTCCTGAACGACCGGATCGTGACGGACGATCGCTCGATCGTCCGGCTCCTGCTCGGCGGCAAGGCGCTCGTGACCGTCCGCGAGCGCTCCACGCTCACCATCACGGAGCTCCCCGGCCGGTCCACGATCGACCTCGACTCCGGGAAGGTCGCCGTCGCGGTCGACCTGGACAAGATGCGGCCGGGCGACACCATCGAAGTGAAGACGCCCAACGCGGTCGCCGCCGTGCGCGGCACGGTCTTCGTCGTCGAGGTCGCGCGGGCGGCGAGCGTCACGAGCACCTTCTACGGCTTTACCGGCCAGGTCCTGGTGACGATCGCCAATCAGGTCTTCACCCTGTCACCGGACACGTTCCTCAGTGCGACGGACTCCCAGCCACCGACGTCCGGGACGATGACGGCCGACATTCGAGAGCAGGCGCTGTCGGGGCTCCAGACCGGGGCGCAGCCGGTTAGCGCGGGTCAGGCGGGCGCCAAGGATCAGGCGCTCGGCTCCACGGTCACGACGCTTGCCGACGCCCTGCCCTCCGTCAGGACGCCGCTCGTCGTGAATCCGCTGACGCTGCCGACACCGCCGATGCGTGTGAACGTCCCCCTCCTGCCGGGCGGTGTCAGGGAGTTCCCCGTCATAAGAGGCGGTGGCGGCTGCGGGTTGCCTATTTGCGTCGACTGACCGTGGGTGCTTCAGTACGCCCGGATTCAGTACGCCCAGGAGAGGACGAGCGAGAAGACGTGGCGGTCGAAGTCGAACACCTCGATGTTCGACCGCGCGTTCGTCACGAGGACCTCGGCGGCGAGCGTGAAGTTGCCGGGCAGCGGCAGCTCGGCGCGCGCGACGTACGTGTACTCCTGGTCGGCGCGGCGCCGCGTGTCGGGCGCGTACGTCGGCAGGATCGAGCTCCGGTGCCGGTAGTCGCGCAGGTGCACGTCGAAGTCGTACTTCAGACGCACTCCGCCGACTGGTAGCGTGTACTGGGCGCCGGCGCTCAGCCGGTGGCCGACGTACTCGTAGTTCCGCCCGTCCGTCTGGTCCCAGTCGATCTGATAGCCGACCTTCACGAAGTGGCGGTCCTGCGCGAAGCGCAGGAGGTGGAGGAACCCCGCCATGTAGTTGTGGGCGTCGCGGACCTCCTGACGCGGCGGCGGCGGGACGCCCTCGTCGAAGTCCTTGTTCTGAAAGCGCGCGAAGGCCTGCGTGAGATGGTGCTCGCTCTCGACGACCGCGCCGGAGAGCGCCAGAGTGTGCCGCGTGAGGAACTCGTCGGCGTCGAGGCCGAGCCACTCGTAGGAGTACTGGAGGCCGAGCTGGGCCGGGCGCGATCCCAGCGAGAGCTTCCGGACGAGGCCCGCGCTCACGAGGTGGTCGAGGACGCTGAACCTCGGGACGTCGTTGTTGTACGTCGTGAAGAACGAGTAGCCCAGGGACGACTCCCAGTCCTCCGTCCGCCACCACACGTAGTCCGCGCGGACGGCAAAGAGCTCGCCCGTGGAGGTGTGGCGTGGGCGTCGGAGGTCCGCCACGAGCGGCTCGCGGCCGTTCGCGCTCGGCACGACGCGCACGTTGTCGTCGTAGGTGAAGCCCAGGCGCGCGTCGAGCGACAGGCGCCGCTCCGTCGCGCGCGCCGCCACAATCGTGTCGCGCAGCCGCTCGGCGGGGCCGGTCACCGCTGAGCCCGGCGCCAGGCGCAGGGCCTGCTCGACCTCGGCCGCCGCCTGCGTGGGCAGGCCGAGGACGGCGAGGGCGAGACCCGAGTAAAAGCGCGTGAGCTGCTGGATCTCCGGATCGCTCGCGCGGCCGGCGCGGAACGCGGCCAGCGCGCCCCGGTAGTCCTTAGCGCGATAGCGCAGGAAGCCGACGTAGTAGCCGAGGCCGTCGAGCTCGGGGTTGGTCTTGAAGACCGCCTCGAGGAGCGGCTGCGCCCGGTCGTATTGCTGCCGGGCGAAGTACGCGAGGCCGAGCTGGAAGCCGACCGCCGGGTCCGCGGGCGCCTTCGCCCGTGCCTTCTCGAGGAAGGGCACGGCGAGGTCTGGCCGGCGCTGCGCCGCGTAGACCACGCCCGTGTAGTAGAGCGCCTCGACGTGGTCGGGCTCGATCTCGAGCGCGCGCTTCAACTCGGCGAGCGCCGCCTCGTACCGGCGCTCGTCGATCGCGATGATGGCCTGCGCGACGTGCACGTCAGCCTCGGTCGTCTGGGCTCCGCCGCGCGCGACCGGCCAGAGTGCCTGCAGCGACGCCGCGAGGACGAGCAGGGGGAGGACTCGCCGTGGCACGCGCATCTCTCATGCATATCCAAAGACACCGGGCAGCGCAACGGCGATCTGACGCCGGGGCTCAGTGCTCCCGGTAGCCGACCAGCCCCGCCGCCAGCGAGCGCCGGTCGACCCGCGAGAGGCGCCGCTCCATCGCCCGCGTCAGGAGGCGCGTGTGCGGGATCCCGACCAGGTGCGTCGGGATGAACCACAGGTCGTCGGCGGAGGTCATCCAGCCGGCGTGCGTCCGGTCGAAGCGCGCCAGGCTCACGGGGCGGGAGAAGGCGCGGAGCGTCCGGTCGCCGCGGAGGTTCACGTAGCCCTCGAAGTAGCTCATGCCCAGCTCACGGAGCGTCCGGTAGACGGGCTCGCGGTAGCGGAGGCCCGAGAAGTTCGACTTTGCGATCGCCCCCCAGCGCCCGCGGAGCCGGAACACCGCGAGGACGTGGTCGGTGTCCTGCACGGCCTCGAGGTCGAGCAGGAGCGGCGGGAAGCCGAGGACGCGGAGCGCCGCCGCCGCAAAGATCGCGCCCTCGAGGCAGTGCGCCGTGCGCGTGCGCAGGACCCGCCGCGGCGACCACGCCGTGTCCGCGAGGTGATAGGGCATCGCGTCCAGCGCCCGCTGGATGCCGCGGGGCGTGCGGAGGGCGCGGAGCGCGCGCAGCTCGCGTCGGGTGAAGCCGAAGTCGGCCGCGGTCAGCTCCTCGTGTCAGAGGGACCGGCCAATTCTACTGGGCTCGCCGGTCGTGCGCTCGCGGAGCTTACGGCGCGACGAGACGAATCGAGTGGTAGTCGCCCGCCGGGTTC
>Ga0209157_1000689_pt1 | contig 28780 bp, 27 predicted proteins | sample GraSoiAngelo_135_FD_185892 | JGI IMG/M metagenome (GOLD analysis project Ga0209157, IMG submission 185892) | Grasslands soil microbial communities from the Angelo Coastal Reserve, California, USA - 14_0929_05_40cm (SPAdes) (version 2) | ecosystem: Environmental > Terrestrial > Soil > Grasslands ...
CGCGCCAGCACATTCCCCTCGCGGAGGTCCTGCGGACGGCGCTCGATCGAGTCGGCGAGCCAAAACCGCCGGAAATCAAAGCGGTTCAAGGGATGATCTCGAAGACGAAGACGCCGGAGCCGCTCGAGAAAGGCATCTTGCGGGCAAAGCACGACATCTACGTCTTCAAGGACGGCACCACGCGGTTCGACATGACGAACCTCCCTCTGACGCACTTCACACCAAAGGAGGCGGGCATCTCCGTCGAGGCAGCGCGTCGGCTCGGCTACGTGAAGGATCGGACCGGACAGCCGCTGGAGCGGGCCGACCAGATCCTCGAACTCCGTCCCCAAGACATCGTGGTCGCGAGGTCCGGCGGCAAATACTTGGTTCAGGTCGCGGCGTTTTTGGACGACCTCTTGGAGCGCCTCTACGGCCTCGAGGGTTTCTACGACGCGAAGGCACCGGAGGACCTCCTCGGCCACCTCGTCCTCACGCTCGCGCCCCACACGAGCTGCGGGGTCCTCGCGCGAATCGTCGGATTTACAGACGCGAACGCGTGCTTCGCGCATCCCTACCTGATCGCCGCCCGCCGACGGAACTGCGACGGAGACGAAGACTCCGTGATCCTGCTACTCGACTCCCTCATCAACTTCTCCCGCGCGTTCCTGCCGGACAAACGGGGCGGACTGATGGACGCGCCCCTCGTCCTCACGACACGCATCGATCCAAACGAAATCGACAAGGAGGCGCACAACATCGACGTGTTGAATGCCTACCCGCTGGGGCTCTACGACGCGGCCGAACGGTTCGCCCACCCGAAGGAGATCGAGCCCCTGATCGACACGGTCAGCAAACGGATCGGGAGCGTCCTCCAATACGAGGGGTTCTCGTACACCCACGAGACCTCGGACGTCGCGCAAGGCCCCCTCGCCTCCGCGTACGGCGAGGGATCGATGGCGGAGAAGATCGACAAGCAACTCGAACTCGCGCTCCGCATCCGGGCCGTGGATCCGAACGACGTTGTAGCCCGGATTGTCGTCCATCACTTCCTGCCGGACCTGATTGGGAACCTGAAGGCGTTCTCGAGTCAGCAGGTCCGCTGCACGAAGTGTGGCGAGAAGTACCGGCGAATCCCCCTCCGGGGGAAATGCCTCGCGTGCGGGGGCAACCTCACACTGACCGTCCACGAGAGTTCCGTGAAGAAGTACCTGGAAATCTCGAAGCGGATCAGTCAGCAATTCAACGTGTCGAACTACTTGCGGCAACGGATCGACCTGATCGAGGACGCGATCACGTCGTTGTTCACGAACGACAAGACGCAGGACCTGAAGCTCGACGATTTCTTCTAAGCGGCCGCGAGCCGGGCCTGTTCGCCTCGGATCTTGAGGGCGGCCGCTGCGACGAGGAGGATGCCGAGCCCAAAGGCGCCGAGGACCATGAGAACAAAGTTCGCGATCGTCAGGTTTGCGAGGTCCGTGGGCAACACTCCCGACCGCAACGGGAGCCGGTCGGGCCCGTAGACGTACGCGCCGAGCAGGAAAAGGCCGACGATCATGAACGCGAGGCCGGCCTTCGCCGCCGCGGGCGTGCGGAGCGTGTACCGGCAGACCGGGCACACCCACACCACGTCATCCGGTAACTCGGCGTAGCACTCGGGGCACCGGCGGGCCATCATTGTAGAGAGAAGCGCCGCGGAGAAATAGTTTGCGTCGACAGTTTTTCGAGCCGAAACAAAGGGTGCGGATACCCTTTAGTAGCGGGGCTCGGTTCGCGAGCAGATGCGGAAGTCCACCGCCCTCGGGCTGGCCGCGATTGCGCTCGGCTCGATCTCGGTCCGGCTCTCCCCGCTCTGGTCCTTTGTGTACTGGGGCTCGGACACGGGCGAGTACTTCTCGATATTCCGGACGCTCGTGCGCACGGGGCACGTCTCGACCCCGTATTACGGGTGGGGCATCACGTATCCGTACTTTCCCGGGATGTTCTACGTCCAAGCGGGCCTCGCCGATCTCGGAGGAGTCGATGTTTCGACGGTCCTGAACCTCCTCGTCCCGATTTTGGGTGCGCTGGCGGTTGGGCCGATGTTCCTCCTCGCCGCTCGAATCGTCACGGAGGACCGGTTCGCGCTCTTTGCTGCGGCCCTTCTCGCCGGTGCCAATCCGCACGTCTACACGACCTCTCACGCGGCGCCGGCGACCCTCGGCGATCTCCTCGCCTTGACCTGCCTTCTCCTCTTCCTACGGCTTCGTGCCGACCGGCGCGCGATCATCCCGCTTCTCCTGGTGTCGGGGAGCCTGGTCGTAACGCACCACCTGTCCCTCTACTTCCTACTCGTGATGATCGTCGGTGCAATCGTCGTGCGCGGCCTCGCCCGACCTTGGCAGGGAGGCGCGGGGACGCGGCGCGAGATCGCCTTTGCGTTCGTCCTCGCGGTGGGCACCTTCGCGTTTTGGTTCGGATACGCGACTCCCTTCCGGGACACGATCCTCCCCTCCGTGAACATCCAACCCTGGTGGGCGCTGATCCTCGCGTTCCCAGTCGGGGTCGCGATTCTTGCGGGAATTATCTTCGCCCGGCGACGGATTCCGTGGCGATACCGGCCGCGATATCCGAACCTGCGACGGCCTGCGGCCGCATATGTCGTAGGACTCGCGGCGATTTCCGTGGTCGGCCTTGTGACCGTGTTGGTCGCCGTCCCCGGAACCACGTTTCAGGAGTCACCCTCCACCCTCCTGTTTTTCGTGCCCCTCGTGGCGCTCCTGCCTTTCTCGGCGTCAGGCCGAAAGTTCCTCGACTTCTTCCGCGACGGCGCCGACGCGAGCGCATGGCTGATCGCCCTGCTGCTCTCCGCGGCCTTGGGCATCGTCGCCGCACCGCAGGTCCTCATCCCGTACCGCCACATGGAGTACGTGTTGGTGCCGCTCGCGATTTTCGCGGGCGTCGGGTTCTTCCGGCTCCTGGATCTCGCCGGGCTTCGCGGCCGGAGCCGGTCCGCCGCCCTTGCGGTATGCGGTCTCCTGCTGGTCGGAACCGCCATCACGAGCATCCCGCCCCCATCGGCGTTCGCGGGCTGGCACGAAGGCACCGTCCCTCAAGCGCTCGACCCCGCCTATTGGGCTCGCGAGTACGCGAGCGGACTCGTCGCAACGGATCATCACGGCTCGTCCACGGTCTTCGGATACGGCGGAATCAACGCGACGTGGGATCGCACGCGAGCGCCGTTCTTGGCGAACATGCCAGGGGACCCACTGAACGGCTTGGCGTCCATCGACTCGCCGTCCGGAGTGAAGAACGCCACGTACGTGTGGATCGACCGGGACATGAAGGCCGGTGTCCGTCTCGGTCCGTTCGAGCCGGCGGTCCCGATGCCCCCCGACGTCGTCGCGAAGTTCGATGGGTCCCCGTTCGTCAAGGTGTTCGACAACGGATACGCTCAACTCTACTGGATCGCTTGGGGTTGCACGACCGCCTGCTAGCGTCACGCTTTATGGTCGCGCATCCCATCATACCGAGCCCATGCGCGTTGCCGTCCTCCATGACCACCTGAGTTTCATCGGCGGCGGTGAGCGGGTCGCCCTGGCCCTCGCGGCGGCGTTCGATGCCGATCTCTTCGTGACCGACTTGGACCCCGGGTTGCCAACGCGTGCAGGATTGCGGACTGTCCGGGCGACGGAGCTCGGGAAGGCGCCTCGCACGCCAATCTTGCGCCAAGAGCGACAAGCCGCGGCATTCCGTCGCGCCGAGTTGCCGGGCTATGACGTATATGTGTTCTCGGGAAACTGGGCCATCGAGGCCGCGCCCCGACATCGGCCGAATCTCTGGTATTGCCACACACCCGCGAGGGTTTTCTACGACTTGCGGGAAGACTTTCTCCGCGACCTGTCGCCGCCGAAGCGCGTCGCTGCCCGGGCGTGGATCCGTCGTGCGCGCCCGCGGTACGAGGCCGACGTGGCCACGATCGGGCGAATCGTCGCGAACAGCCGAAATGTCGCAGGCCGCGTTGCGCGATACCTCCACCGATCCGCCGAAGTCGTCTACCCTCCGGTGGACACCGCGCGGTATCGTTTCGAAGAAGTTGGTGACTTCTGGCTGTCCGTGAACCGACTGTCACACGAGAAGCGGATCGAACTCCAAGTGGAGGCGCTTCGCCAGTCGCCTCGGGAACGGCTCGTCGTCGTCGGCGGACCTCAGATGGGGGTTGACGCGAAGAAGTTCCTCCGTTCCTTGCGACCGCCCAAGAACGTGGAGTTCCTCGGAGAAGTGGAGGAGGGACGTCTCATCGACTTGTACGCGAAGTGCCGCGGCCTCCTCGCGACATCGAGAGACGAGGATTTCGGCCTCGCCCCCGTGGAGGCGATGGCTGCGGGGAAGCCCGTGATCGCGGTCGATGAAGGGGGCTACCGCGAGAGCGTCGTCCCAGACCGGACCGGTTGGCTCGTCTCCGCCAATCCGGAGTCGGTGGCGCGTGCGATGGAATCTGCGGTGGGCGCCAACCTGGAGGGAATGCGATCCGCCTGCGAGGCGCAAGCACGCCGCTTCGATACGCGCGCGTTCATCGACGCGATGCAAACGCAAGTGCGGCGAGCCGCCGAAGGGAAGTGAACTCGGCTCGGACGTCCTCGAGCCGCGAGAGGTTCAAATGGCCCCGTCCACTACCGCCGCGGGACGATGGGCTCCCGGACGCACGTCGTGATTTTGAACTGGAATGGCCGACGATACGTTCAAGATTGCTTGGATTCCATCTTCGCGCAGACCTATGGGGACGCGAAGATCTTGGTCGTCGACAACGGGAGCACGGACGGGTCCGCGGAATTCATTCGGGACGAGTTCCCGGAGGCGGTCCTGATCGCACTGCCCGAGAACGTCCACTTCGCGCGAGGCACGAACGCGGGGGTGGAGGTCGCATTGCAGGATCCCGCGTGCGAGTTCGTGGTCACGTTGAACAACGACACTCGGTCGGATCCGGAGTTCCTCGCCGGCCTCGTGAAGGCGGCCGCAGAAGAACGGGTCGGGATGGTCGCCGCGAAACTCTTGTTCATGGACCGGCCGACGATCCTAAACACGACCGGCATTTGCCCGACGCGCGACGGGAGCGGCGTGGACCGCGGGTGGAACCAGCGGGATGACGGGCAATTCGACCGCGAGACGGACGTGTTCGCGCCGACGGCGGGTGCCGCTCTTTATCGCCGAACTCTCTTCGAGCGCGTGGGCCTTTTCGATCGGGATTTCGTCGCGTACTACGAGGACCTGGACCTCGCCTGGCGGGCGCGTCTTGCGGGTTGGGAGACGCGGTTTGCGCCTCGGGCCGTCGTGTACCACAAGTACTCCGCCTCCTCGAGCTACCAGTCCGCGTGGAAGACCTATCAGGGTGAGCGCAACCGGATCTGGAATCTCGTCCAGAACTATCCGATGCAGTACCTCGCGGGAGGGATCCCCTGGAACGGAATGCGGGTGCTCGCGGCCCTGCGCCGGCGAATCCTCCCGGGGCGGTATCCCTCCCCTCCCACGACGGGCGCGGGGCGCGGTCCGTCCTTCGCGGAGTTCGCAGCGGCCACTGTGCGCGCGCGCCTCGACGCCTATGCCGGCCTGCGGATGGCGTTCCAGAAACGACGGATGCGGCGGGCCTATCGGCGTGTCGACAACCGGACGGTCGGACAGTGGCTCCGGCACTACGGCGTGCCAATCAAATCGATGCCCGTGAATTGACGCGTCCCGCCACGCGAACCGCTACGGCCGGGGCGGCACGGGAAAGCAGGCGGTGCAGTGGGGGTCGATGTCCCCCAGGCTCTTGTGGTACTCGCAGAAACGAGCCGTGAGCATGAGTCCCGAACAGAATTCATTGACACTCGCGATTTGGTCGGAGAGCGTCATGCCGTTCGCGAGCCGATCCGCGAGTTCGTTCACGAACGCCTTGATCTCCGGGAACAGACGGAGCATCTCTTGGTCCACGCCCCGGCTCTGCGTGTTGTAGTGGCTCACGGCCGCCTGGGTGATGCCCATGGACCTCGCGACATCGACTTGCTTCATCTTGTACGTCCGCAGAAGCTCGCGGGCCAAGCGCGCGCGGATTGTGGGGAGGAGCTTGGCGACCACCAGTTCCTGAGGTTGAAGCATCCGTAGCGCCCGGCCTGTGGAGGCCCGAGTGAATACTGTATAACACGGTATTAGAATCTTGCTCAATCGTGGTTAGCAAGACCAGAGAGCACTTTCGCACACGGAAGAAACCAGACCTCCCGACGGTTTCGCGTGTCGTTTTTATCGAGCGAGATAGATGAATGGCCCGCTCGTGGCGACATGCCCGGCGTCACATGACGCAACAGCGGGGACTCGCCCAGTAGTCCAGGCCGAGCTGAACCAACGTGGGATCCGTTGAGGTGATGGCGTAGGCATCGCCGTCCAGGGTGCGCGTCATTGTGAGGACCTGCTGCGCGTCCACGATGATCAGTAGACAATTGCACACAATCGACCGGACCTCGGCGGCCTTTTCAAGATCTCTCTCGAGTTGAATGTCTGGGATCGCGAGCTTCACTCGAACGCGCCGCCGACTGGCTTTCCCGAGATCGGCCTCGACCTTGCGGAAGAACGGCTCGTCGGAGGCGAGGATCACGATCTCCTTCCGAGCGGAGGCGATAAGCGACTGGGCGCGGGCGACAATATTTGGTACGCCTTTCACAATGTACGCAATGTCCGTTGCCGGAGACTTGGTCGCGGCACGAAGGGGCTCCAGGAGGCCACCGAGCCGAGTTGTCGCGGCCCTCCGCCGCTCGTAGTCGGCATCGACGATCCGCCGGAGGCGAATCTCTACTTCTTTCGGCGGCACGACGCGATACGTCTTCGGCTTCCCCGCTTGAACCTCCACGAGACCTTTTTCCGCGAGTTCGTCGAGCGCGTAATAGATTTTCGAGTCCGGGATTCCGATCTTCCGGACGAGGTCGCCTGCAGTTGCTTCGCGCACCCGGACTAAGGCGCAAAACGCTTCCGCGGCGGAGCTGCTGAAGCCGACATCCCGCAGCGTCCCCCGGATTCGTTCCTCGGAAGGCCCGAGGGCGTCTTGGAGCAGAGCGTTCGCGCGCGCTTTGACTTCCGACATCTCTTAGCCAGAGGTAGGGAAGGTATTTGAGGTTGACTACTACTATTCGGTAGTAGATAATCATGGGCTCAGACATGGAGGCAATCCGCACGAAAATCCAAGAGCGGTACGCCCTCGCGGCAACCGGTGCCGGATGTTGCAACGGAAATGCTTGCTGCGCGTCCGACTACTCGGCCGACGAGCTGGCGCGAATTCCAGCGGAATCGGTTCTCGGGCTCGGGAGCGGGAATCCGGTGCGGGTTGCGGGCCTGCACCCGGGCGAAACCGTCGTGGATCTTGGATCGGGCGCCGGCGTCGATGTGTTCCTCGCCGCGAGCGTCGTCGGAGCTCAAGGCCGGGCCATTGGAGTCGACATGACACCCGCGATGGTCGATCGCGCCCGTGGCGCGGCCCACTCCCCCCGAGCCCCGAATACGTCGTTCGTCCTCGCGCCCATCGAACGGATTCCTCTCGCAGACAACATCGCGGACGTCGTCCTCAGCAACTGCGTGATCAACCTAAGCCCCGACAAGCCGGCCGTGTTTGCGGAAGCATTCCGCATCCTGAAGCCGAGAGGGCGTCTCGCGATCTCGGACATCGTGCAAGAACGAGATCTCGGAAAGATCGAGGATGATTGCGGATGTGTGGCGACGGCCATGGTCCGCGCGGAATACCTGAACACGATTCGCGACGCGGGGTTTCGGGAACTTCACATCGCCGAAGACCGGGCGTGGCGCACGGGGCCAAACGGGGTCGAGGCCTCGGCGGTCACACTCGTCGCTCGAAAACCGGGCGGGAGGTGAACTCGTGATCACGCTCAGCCTCGCACAGGCGCTTGGGGAAGAACGCGAGCAGCACGGGTGCCGGTGTGAATCCGCCTGCTGCGCAGATTGCTGTCGATCCGAATGCAAACGCCGGTAGGCGTTTCGTAGGGGCTCTCGGTCAGGGGGCCGCAGCGGCTACGGCTGTTCGCGGCAAGAGGGTCCGATACACCGCGGTAAGCTCCGCCCGCTCCGCATCTCCCAACCTCGCGTCCTGAATGTATTCCTCGTAGAGCGGAGTGACGTCATGCTCTCCGAGGCACGTGATCGACATGTGGAGGACGTACTCCGAGAGGATCCGGAGCGGATCCGCCGCGGGAAGAGGAGTCGAAACGACTGCCCTTGGCCCTCTCCGTGGGAATCGCATTTGTCGGCCCCTTCGGCTGCGGTGGAGGAGCACCGAGAGTACGTAACGTTTTTTGACCGATTATCGCGGGACGGACTGAGGCGGCGCACGAAACCGAGCCGGCGTGCGAACAACGCTCAAGTGTCCGGGGAGCGCTGTACCGGCGTGGCAATGTCCCGGGGAAACGACTCTCGGATCGGCTGCTACTTCGATGGTTCCTGCCCCGGCAACCAGTTCGGAGGGAGCAGACCGATGCGGGCTGCGTTCGTCGTGGGCGATACGAAAATCGTCCGTCAGGTGCCGGACTTGTCAACCGCGGACGGCCCCATTCGGAGCAACAACATCGCCGAGTACTTCGGTCTGATTTACCTGCTCCAGTACCTGAGTGATCTCGATCGGACACACGGTGAGCGGGGCTCGTATCTGATCTGCGGCGACTCCGAGCTCGTGATTCGGCAGATGCGCGGAGAGTACCGTGTGAAGGCGGCGCATCTTCGCGGCCTTCGCGACGAGGCGTCCCGTATTGCCGCAGGGCTTGAGGTCGAGTTCCGAGAGGTGCCCCGAGAGCGGAACCCGGCTGGGTTCCTTCTGGAATAGCGCAACGGCTCCGAGTCGAAGCCACCCGGGAGAATCGAACTCCCGACCTGCCGCTTACAAGGCGGCTGCTCTACCGGCTGAGCTAGGGTGGCGCAGCGAGCCCATGGAGGCTTTCGGTAAAAGGGTTTCCGCGAGAACCTGCGATACAAGTCGTGAAGAATCTCATTTTTGGAAATCATGAAAGAGCTTTTATTCGCGGCACCCGGCCTCCGCGGCGTTGCGTGACGGGCCTTCCTTGTCCCAACTGCGGTAGCGAACTCGCTTTGCTCGAGCAGTATCGCCGACACTATTGCTATGCGTGCGGCCAGTACGCGCCCCAGGGGTTCGGCGACGAAGGGGCGAAAATTTGTCCGTCGTGTGGCGGCATCCTCTCGTACGTCACCGAGTACAATCGTTACTACTGCTACCGCGAGAGCAAGTTCCCGGCCGAAGAGGCAGACCTGAAATCGATCTACGACGCGGTCTCCAATCCTCCGACGCAGGAGGCCTCCACGGCGCCCACGGTCCTCCTCACGGAACCGCCGAAAGTCGAGAAGCCCGCGGCGAGGGTCGTCGAACCGCCCGAGGAACCTGTGCAGGAGCACGCACCGCTGGCCGAGGAAGAAATCCCGCCCGACGAGCCGGCCCCAAAGCGACCGACACAACCGCTGAACCGTGTCAAAATCTTCCAAGCGAAGAAAACCACTCTCCTCGATCTGTGCAAAGACTACAATCTCGATCCGACGGGAACGAAAGAGCAACTCCGAGAGCGACTGTTGAGCTACCTCGATACACTCGAGGCCGAGGCCCAGCCGAAAGAAATCCCAGAGGAGGAGGTGTCGGCACAGCAGGGACCGCCTCCCATGGAAGAGATGCCCGCCAAAGAGAGCGAAACGGAGGCCGCCACCGCGGAGGTCCCCGACGACCGGGTTGTGGCGGAGGAGAGCCCGGAGGAGGAGGCCGCGACGGAGGTGCCCTCTCCGGCTGTCGCGGTAGCTTCGGCCGTCGTCGAAACGGACGAGCCCACGCAGGCCGTCGTCGAGGCCTTCTCCGCGGCGTCAGCCGTTACGCCTTCGGAAATGCAGCCTTCGGTCGCGTCGGCTTCTGTCTACCAGCAGGCGCGCACGATACATCCATGCCCGACCTGCGGCCGCGAACTCACTTACATCGCCTTGTATCGACGTTGGTATTGCTACCACTGTCGCGCGTATGCTCCGGTGAGCACGTCGAAATTCGCGTGCCCGAACTGCGGTTCGGCGCTCCGGTGGATCGCGCAGTACGAACGTTGGTGGTGCGACGCCTGCCGACGATATGCACCGGCGGACCTCCCGAAGCCGGAGGCGGAAGCGGAGAGCGTCTCCGCCGTCGTCGCACGGCCGGCGGCGCAAGTCGCCACGCTCTCGACCGCAACGGTCGTCCACCGGCACCGAAGTCCCGGAAGCGGGATTAGTCTCGTGGGGTTCGGCGTGATGCTCTTCGTCCTGTACGAGGTCCTCGTGGACCTGCCCAGCGTGTTGTCGTATCAAACCGGGATTGCCGTCGCACCAAATCTCGCGTTCGGCCTTCGCTTCTTTGCTTTCGTCCTCGTCGCGGTCGGGGCGATCATGGGCCTGTCCGCGGTCCGCGACCGCCGATAAACCGGCAAAGGTTTTTCCGCATCGGCCCGTTCGACGCCGGGCCATGCGACTCCAGGAAGTCGTGAAAGACGAGCGGCGCCCGCGGGAGTTCGATCCGCGGGAATACATCTCCACCTGGACGGAGAAAGACCTCCTCCACGGCAAGGTCGTCGACGCGTGGGTGATCATCTTCCGCACCCGCGGTTGCTACTGGGCCCGGGCCAGCGGCTGCTCCATGTGCGGGTACGTGAACGATGTGGCCCAGGAAGTCGCCCCCGCCGACATCGGGCACCAGCTCGACGTCGTCCTGAGAAAGCATTCGGGACAGCCGCTCGTGAAGGTATACACCTCGGGGAACTTCTTCGACGACCACGAAGTGCCGCCGGAGATTCGCGAACGGATCCTCCGGGAGCTCGGGGACCGATGTGACAAGGTGATCGTCGAAACCTTGAGCCACCTGCTGCGGGTGGATCAGCTCGAACGGGCCGTGCAACTTGCCGATCAGCTCGAGGTCGCATTCGGGCTCGAATCGACGAGCGAACGCGTCCTGCGGTACGCCGTAAACAAAGTGTGGGGCCTCCCGGAGCACGCGAAAGCCGCCGCCCTCTGCCATGAGGCCGGCGCGAGCGTCAAGACGTACCTCCTGGTCAAGCCGCCCTTTCTCACGGAGCGCGAGTCCATCGAGGACGCGGTCCAGTCCGGCCACGATGCGGATCCGTACAGCGACACGATCTCCTTCAACCCGGTGAACGTGCAAAGCCACACGCTTGTGGACCGCCTCTTTCGCCGCGGCGAATACCGGCCACCCTGGCTTTGGTCCGTCGTCGAGGTCCTCGAACGCACGCACGATCTGAAGGCCCACGTGAAGAGCCACCCCACCGCAGGCGGCATGGTCCGCGGGGCCCACAACTGCGGCAAGTGCGACCGAGCGGTCGTGAACGCGATCGAAGAGTTTTCCCTCGGGCTGCGAAAGGATTTCGAGGACCTCAGGTGCGACTGCAAGGCCGTTTGGAGCGCGTACCGGGAAGCCCAGGGGTTCATGCTCGGCCCTTCCGACCCACTCGCGATTCTGGAAACGTAACCTTCTTACGAATCCCGAAGTTCGGGGGGCCGGATCCGGATGCGCGATTACGAACTGAAACGGGGTGCGGGAAAGGTCCTCGAAGGAGAAGGCTTGCGCCGAATCGCCGCAGAGATGTTTGGGGACGCGGGAGTCGACGGCTCGAAGGTCACCGTGTCGTATGGAGCCGTCGAGAGAATGATTGCCTGGACCGACGGAAAGAAACTTTTCGTCGACATAACGATGAAGAGCGGCGTCTCGGACAGCGTGGCGACGGACACAATCAAGGCGTTCAACGCATTCCTCGAAAAGGCGACCGGCTTCACAGCGAAGGAGCGGAGCAAGCGCGCCCAAGACGCCGCGAAAAAGAGCCCGGCTTGATCGCCAGGCGTGCACGGCCCTGCGAAAAAAAGGGGAAGATTGACGGGACCGCTGCCCGGGGTTCATCGAAACCGATCCGGACCTCGCTCACCTTGGCGTACGGTATTGCCGGGACGTCTCCCGCGCTGACCGTGCCGCGGGAGGCCAAAGGCGCTCTCGCTAACCTTCCGCGGCGAAGGAAAAACGGGAGAGGGCGGTCCTTCGGACTTACCCGAAGAGCGCGCCCAGTCCCGCGGCGGCCTCTTCCTCGGAGACTTTCTCTTCTTCCTTCTTCTCTTCCTTTTTCTTCTCTTCCTTCTTCTCCGGGGCCGGCGCGGCCGTGGGAGCCGCGGCGGGCACCGCGACGGCGGCCTTGAGGGCCTCGTCGATGTTCACGCCTTCCAGCGCGGCGGTCAGCGCCTTCACGCGGGTTTCGTCGACCTTCACGCCGGCGGCGGTGAGGACCTTCTTCAGGTTCTCCTCGTTCACCGGCTTGCCGGCCGCGTGCAGGACCAGCGCTCCGTACACATATTCCATTCGTGTCACCTCCTGTTCTGTGGATCTCCCTCGCCGGCCGTACTGGGTACGCGGGCCGCGAGGGCGAGCATCTGAGCTTGGGCTTTCGCCAGGAGAAACTTGATCGACTCCTTCGTGGGGAACTCGGATTCGACCGCGAGGCCCAGAGCCTGGGCGTGGGCTTTCGCCAGGAGCGGGCCGATCGTCTCTCGTGTGACATACGCGATCTCGAGCGCCAGCGCGAACGCTTGCCGGCCCGCCTGCCCGATTTGGCCCCGAACGATCGCGTCGTCGATTGCGAGCGCCTCCCGGCGGAACACGGTGCCGGCCTCGTACGCGCCGCGCAGATCGAGCCCCACGACGAGCGGGAAGATCTCGAGCCGTGCGAGCTGCTGGGCAACGTCTCGCGGGATGCGTTGTCCGGTCTTCACCAAGAGCTTGTCCTGACGAATCACGACCTTGCCGCGTTCGATCGCCGCGGGGATGCCGGCCTTCTGAAGCTCCCCGACGACGGGCCCGGGCTTGAAGGGCGTTTCACCCGCGCGGACCCACAGATCCTCCGGGGCGACCTCGCCGCCGCGCGCCGGAGCGCGCGATTTCGTCGCCTCGAGTTCCTTGAAGAGCCGGAAGGGATTGATGTCGGCCGTCACGACGGCGGTCTGCCCTTCGATCGTATCGCTCAACTTGACGAGTTCCGGCTTCTTTGCGCTCGCTTGCTCGAATGCGAGACGTAAGAGATTGTTCTTGGCGACCGTGATCGTGGCGCGCCCGGACAACTTCTTGCGAATCGCCTGGAACTGAGGCGCGGGGATCCCGTGGATGTTCGCGACGCCGACGACGCGCGCCGCCGCGCATCGCGCCGCGAGGTCCTCGACGAGCTGTTTCTTGTACGGGGCGACGTGGGTCATCGTTACACCTCAGAGGTACCTCACGGAGGGACCCATGGTCGTCTTCACGTACGCCGACTGAATGTTGAATCGACCGCGCTCCAGCTTGCCGACGACGCGTCGAATCAGGGCGTCGAGGTTGTCCGCGAGATCCTCGGGAGGCATGTCCCGCGTTCCAATCGCCGCGTGGAAGGTCCGCTTGTCGCGACTCCGGACGCGGACCGTGTTGCGCATCGAGTTGATTAGGTTCGTCGGGTCCGCCGTGGGTGGCAGCGGCCGTGGCATCCTCCCGCGAGGCCCGAGGACGACGCCGAGCCGCTTCCCGATCACGGGCATCAGCGGCGCCTCGGCGATGAAGAAATCGTACGCGGCCGCAAGGGCCCGCGCCTTCCGCTTGTCGCTCGCGTATTCCTCGATCTCCTGCGGCTGGATGACGAGGTCCGCGACGGCCCGCGCCTTCAAGGCGAGTTCCCCGGAGGCGAACACGCAAACGCGAATCGGTTTGCCGCGCCCCTTCGGAAGGACGACTTCCTCGTCCACGCGATTCTTCGGCACGGACAGGTCGACGTCCCGCAGGTTCACCGAGACCTCGACGGACTCCTTGAACTCCCGGGGCTTCGCGGCCTCCAAGAGCTTCTTGATCGTCTCAACCGAATGCTTGTCCGCCAAGGGAAATCGCCTCCTGCAGTGCGCGCGGCCAACGGAGCCTCCTGCACGGGGGAGGCGGCGAAAGAGTGTGGCCCTAATAAGGCTTTGCGGGACTCGAGCCCTCCGGCGAATCGCGCGGCCGATGGGCAGCGGACGAGGGCCTTCCTCCAAATCGCGGTTCCTTCGCGGTGCGGGCCACGCATGAATCAAATTATCAGCGACTGGCTGATAACGCGCGCAACGCTTTTGTAGCGGGCTTCCCTAGCCGGCCCGATGCGGGAGGAGGACATCGGGCGGGCGCTCGAGACGCTCGGCCTCACCGGGAAAGAAGGGCGGGCCTATCTGGGCTTGGTGCGGAATGGCGTGTCGACGGCCCATCAGGTGAGTCAGCTCCTCGGCGTCCAGTATCCCGCGGTGTATCGCATCCTCCAATCGCTCCAAACAAAGGGCTGGATCGAAGTGTCCCGCGAGCGGCCGAATCGATACCGTGCCCGCGCGCCCCGAATCGTGGCGGAAGAGGCCCAGCAGACGAGAGGCGACGACCTGGTCGCCGCCGCGGAAATCGTCGGCGGTCTCAGGGAGAGCTCCCCCTCGAAAGGGCGCGCTCCCGAGACGGATGTGTGGATCTACAAAGGCGCGGAGTCGATCGGACGCAAGCTCCGCGAAGTGATCCTTTCGAGCAGCGGCCAGATCCTCTGCGTGAGTCCGTTCCCCGTGGCGCCGGAGATCCTGCACCTCCTGTTCGACGCGCTCGGGCGTTCGCGCCGTCTCGTTCGGGTCGTCCTGAACGAATCGAACCGGTCGGACTTGGCGGAGCTGAGTGGCCTCCTGGGCCGGACCACGCGCGTGCAGTTTCATTTCCCGGCGCGGCCTCTCTCGACGACGCGGCTCGCGCACACCTATGTCTTTCCAAGCGACCAGGAAGTATTCATCCTGAACTCGTTCTATCGAGACGGCGAGTTCGCGGCGGACAAGCTCCAGGGACTTTGGGTCGGCGACATGGACTTCGTCCGGATCCAGCTCGAGGCGATGCTCTTGGACCTCGCGCGTCCAGCACGGGCGGAGAGGAAGGTCCTGCCGAAGGCCCAATGACGTGTTACCCGAAAGCCGTGCGCGGTCGGCCTGTGCACGACTCAGGCCGCGAGTTGCCGGTCGAACTTGCCCGCCTGAATCTCCTTTGACAGCTCTTTCGCAGGCTTCCCCTCGACGGTCACGCCCATCGAGACCGCCGTGCCGACGACTTCGAGGACGCGCGCTTTAAGGGACTTCCCCTGCATCGCGTCCGCCTTCATGTTCGCGACCTTGATCGCCTGCACGAGGGAGAGATTGCCGACCCGCGTCTTGCCCGGGTCTCCCGATCCCTTCTCGATCTTGAGCTCCTTCGTAATCAGAGCGGACGTCGGGGGGGTCCCGACCTCAATCGTGAAGGCCTTCGTCTTCGGGTCGACGAGCAGGGTGACAGGGACTTTCATCCCTTCGAACGATTTCGTCTTCTCGTTGATCGCCTTGAGGATCTCGACGATGTTCACCCCAAGGGGGCCGAGGGCCGGGCCCAACGGTGGACCGGGTGTCGCTTTACCCCCGTCTACCAGGACGTTGAGTCTCTCGGCCATCGTGATGCGCTGTGGCGCCGCCCAAGCGAACCGAGTCGCATAAACGTTTCCTACCGCGAACCTACCGAGGAAGACTCATCTATCTGCCACTCCATCGATGCACGTGCCCAGCCGGAAGGGTCGCGTCATGGATGTCCGCGGCATCTATGCGGAATTCCCGACCCTAGATCCGGACGTCCTCCTCAGGTACCGGCGCATTGTCGAGCAAATCCCCTTCCGCGCCGGGATCCTTGAAATCGGCCGTGGGGAGGTCGGGCTGGCCCATCTGCTCGGAGCACCGATGGTTACGTGCGACATCCGCCCCGTCGCACGCCCGGCTGCAGGCGAATCCTTCGTCCGAGCCTCCGGGAATCAGCTCCCCTTCCGCGACGCATCGTTCGATGCCGTGGTGGCCGTAGACGTCGTGGAGCATTTGCCGAAGGACCGGCGCCCCTTCTTCGTTCGAGAGACCCTGCGCGTTTCTCGCGGCTTGGTGTTTCTCGCCTGCCCCACAGCGCGAAGCGAAAGAGCGGAGGCCGTGCATCGCAAGCTGTTGGGCGTCGTCCGAGGTGAGGAAAATCCGTGGCTCGAGGAACATAGCCAGCGAGGTCTCCCAACGGAGAAGGAAATCGTGGGATCAATCCCGGCCGATTGGCACGTGGATCGACTCCCCAGTGTCAACCTGCTTGCATGGAGTTTGAACCGGTTTCTTGTCGACGTCGTCCACATCTCGACACGACCGCTCGCCTGGCTCGGAAGCGTCGTCGACATCGGTCAGACCTACCGGACTGTTTTTGTCCTGCGGCGATCGTCGTTCGCCACGGCGAGTCCCGGCAAGAGGGGATAGCCAGGGAGCGTGCTGCTCTCGAGATGTCCGCTTGGCGACGCCCCATCCAACGGACGCCTATTTCTCCTCTTCCTTCTGGAGAACGCGGACGCTGTCGCCGCGAACGGTGACGGGGATGCGCACCATCGCCTCGAACAGCTCGACGGTGATCTCCTCCTTCGTCTCATCGATCTTCATGACGCGGGCCTTCTCGCCCTTGAACGGGCCCGCGACGAGCTCCACGATGTCCCCCTCCATGATGCCGCTGACGATCGGCTTCGGGGTCAGATACGCCTCGATCTCGGAGAAGGCGATGCCGGTCGACTCGCCCTCGCCCTTCACGACGCCCCGGGCCCGACGCAAACCGCGGACGACCTCCTCCAACCGGTCCGGGTTCATGCTCTCGACGTAGACGTATCCCCGGAAGTTCGCAGGGACGAGGATCGAGAACACCCCGACGTCCTTCGCCTTCGCCCGCGCGAAAATCGCGTCCGCCACCGCGCGCTCGTGACCGATCGACGACTTCACCGCGAGCACGGCCTGGCGCGCGCTGAAGCTCAACGTCTTGACGTCGGAGGCCCCCGGGTCGCCTTTCGAGATCGCGTTGACCACGACGTTCAGACGATCCCCGTATCGCGCGCCCTTCGGACACGTGACGGTGAGCGTGATTTCTCGTTGGCCGTCCGCGATCAACACGAACTCTTTCTCGGTGACCTTCGTGAATGTGACGTCCCACGCCTTCTCCTCGACACCAAACAGCTTGACGGTCCACTCGGGAGGGTCCGGCAGCTCCGAGTTGTACAGGAGGTCCACCTTGATCCGGACCGTGTCGTCTTCCGTCCCCGTGTTCGTGACGAGGACCGCGTACTCCTTCGTCTGCCCCGCGGTCAGGGAGACCTTCTCCTCCGTCAGGTCCAGCTTCACGCTGTAATGGCCGACCGCGGGCGGCTCGGGCTTGGGCTCCGGTCGCGGCTCCCGCTTCGAGAGGTCGTCCAGGAGTCCCATCGGCTCAGGTCCCCACAACGCCGAAGAGGCCCCGGAAGAAATTCGGCCCGTACCGCATGACGAGATAAATCACGAAGCCCAACGCGCCGATCGCGGCGATCCCGAGGCCCGTGATGAGGACGACCTTCGAGTACTCGTCCTGCGTCGGCTTGCGGGCCATCTTCAACACGCGGCCGTACCGGCCTTTCCCGAGGCGCTTCGCCCGCTCCTCGATCCGACGCTGTACGTCCCAGCTCTTGTCCACGATGTCAGCCATGGACCTCACCGCACGATGTCGACGCCCGGATGGGGCCGGACGTGCTCGCCAGGCCCCAGGATCTGCTTCGATCGGACGCCGGTCAGGATTAGCATGACCCGCAGCTTGTGTTCGAGGCTCGGGTCGACTGCGGCCCCCCAGATGATTCGGGCGTTCGGGGCGATTCGTCCCTGGACGATCTCCGCGACGCGCTCGGCCTCGGACACGCTCATGTCGTTCCCGCCCGTCACGTTCACGAGGGCTCCGGTCGCGCCGGTGATGTCGACGTCGATCAGGGGGGAGTTGATCGCCTCTTCGATCGCCTCCTCCGCGCGGGTGTCCCGGTCCGATTCCCCCAGGCCGATCATCGCGACCCCGCCGCCCTTCATGATCGTCTTGATGTCGTTGAAATCAAGGTTCACTAGTCCGGGCTTCGTGATGACCTCCGTGATCCCTTTGATTGCGCGCATCAGCACATCGTCCGCGACCTTGAACGCCGCATTCAACGCAAGACGCGGCACGAGTTCAAGGAGTTTGTCATTCGGGATCACGACGACCGTGTCCGCGAAGCTCCGAAGCTTCTCGAGGCCGTACTCCGCGTTCTCGGCGCGGATCGCGCCCTCCGCCCGGAACGGGAAGGTGCAGATCGCGATCGTGAGGGCGCCCGCCTCCTTCGAGAGTTGCGCGAGGACCGGCGCGCCACCGGTGCCGGTTCCGCCGCCGAGCCCGCACGTGATGAAGACCATATCCGCCCCTTGGACGACCGACCGCAGCTCGTCGGCGGCCTCGCGCGCCGACTCTTCGCCGACCTGCGGCAGGGCGCCCGCGCCGAGCCCCCGCGTCACTCGCCGGCCGAGGAGCAGCTTGTGCGGCGACCGGACGATCAACAGGTGCTGCGCGTCCGTGTTCGCCGCGAACAACTCCGCGCCGACGATCCCGGATTCCACGAGGCGGTCAATTGTGTTGCAGCCGCCGCCGCCGATGCCGACGATCTTGATGTTCGTCCGAAGGCTTGCGAGGATGCGTTCGAGTTCCGCGTCCTCCGCGCCGATCCCCGCCGTCTGCGTGGGGGACTCAAGGACCCGGGGTTCGACGCCCGACCGGGAGACGACTTCCCTGACAATGGAATCCATCGTTCGGCCTCCGGCTGCCCGAGGAAGCCAATGAAGCAACCGCGACGGCAGCGTAAAGGAGGAGCGTTAATAAAGGTTTCCGGATTGGCGCCATTCGCCCTCTCCTCCGTCGTTGTTGCGACGGACCGGCGCTCAGCGAATCACGTCGACGCCGACGCGGGCCCGCTCCTCCGACGGATCGCGGCGCCCGACAATCTGTTTCGACTTCACGCCGGTCGCCACGAGCATGACGCGCAACGTGTGCTCGAGCGACGGATCGACGGTCGCGCCCCAGATGATCCGCGCGGTCGGCGAGACCTTCGACTGGACGACCTCTGCAACGCGCTCCGCTTCGGAGATCGTCATGTCGTTGCCGCCGGTCACGTTGATCAGGACGCCATGGGCTGTCGAGACGTCGACTTCGAGAAGGGGCGAGTTGATCGCTTCCTCGATCGCCTCGACCGCCCGGTTGTCGCCGACGGCCTGGCTCTCGCCGAGGCCGATCATCGCGACCCCGCCGCCTTTCATGATCGTCTTCACGTCGTTGAAATCGAGGTTGACCAAGCCCGGCTTCGTGATGATTTCCGTGAGTCCCTTGATCGAGCGCATGAGGACCTCGTCCGCGAATTTGAACGCGAGGTTCAGAGACTGCCTCGGCACGAGGTCGAGCAGTTTGTCGTTCGGGATCGTGATGACCGTGTCCGCCGCGTCGCGCAGGCGCTCGAGTCCCCACTCCGCGCTCTCCATCCGCAGTTTTCCTTCGCCGCGGAACGGAAGCGTGACGACGGCGATCGTGAGGGCCCCCATCTCTTTCGCGAGCCGCGCGACGTAGCCGCAGCTGCCCGTGCCGGTGCCGCCCCCGAGCCCGCACGTCACGAACACGATGTCCGCGCCTTGGACGATGGCCCGGAGCTCCTCTTCGGCCTCGCGGGCGGCCTCCTCGCCGATCTGCGGCAGGGCGCCCGCGCCGAGGCCCTTCGTGATCCGTCGACCGAGCAGGACCTTCTTCGGCGATGCGATGTGCAGGAGGTGCTGCGCGTCCGTGTTGCAGGCGTAGAGCTCTGCGCCGACGATCCCTTCGTTATACACGCGGCCGATCGTGTTGCAGCCGCCGCCGCCGAGGCCGATGATCTTGATGTTCGTCCGCATCTTGCTGAGCATCTCTTCGAGCTCAGCATCGACCCTGCTGTCCTCGAACGCTGGGCCACTCCCTTCCCGGGCGAGCACGTCCTCTAGCATCGAATTCATTGCGCCACCGGCAGAACCTGCGAGGTCATCCCATCCCGCAAGATGGGCTCGTATCCGGCGGACGCTATTTAAGCGTTGTCCGACGAACGTCCGCCGTGTTGACAAACGACGGAATGGCGCGCGGTTTTCCGCGGTTCATCCCGAGAGCGTGGACGCCGACGCTTTGCGGACCGCCGTGACGGACGACGCGGGCGCCGCGACCATGACGACCCAGTCGACGACCTGCCGGACTTGGAGCGCGCGGCCCAGCGAGCTGACCTTCGAGAAGGGCTTCACTTCTCCGTCGTCGAGGATAGGGACCTCCGTCTTCGCGATCCGCGGTTCGCTCAGGAGGAGTTCGGGCAGCGGGACGTCGATGATGACTTGGCCCGGTTCGAGACCGGCCCGCCGCGCGATGCGATCCTCCACGCGGCGTCGCTCTTCCGGATCCTTGAACGACGCGAGGACGGAACGGGTTGCATCGGTGAGTTCGTCGCGGTCCGATGCGAGGACGCGCTTGTACAGCTTGCGGTACTTGAGCCGCAGCGCAATCTCTCGCTGGAACGGGCCTTGGTGCACGAGCCAATTGAGGAGTTCGTGGTCCACCATCTTTTGAATCTCGCCGATCGGCGCTTCGGACCGCTCGACGGCCCGAGACAGCATTTCCTCCGCGATCCGGACGGTCTTGTGGAAGTACACGGAGGAATACATCAGCCCGCGGGCCACGAGCATCCCCTCGAGGGCTGGCAGCCCTTTCCGATCGAGGGCAAGTTCCCCCCGGTAGGTCCGCAGGGTCTGTAGAAGCCGCGAGAAGTCGATCGTGCCGTGGGGGGCTCCCGTGTAGTGCGCGTCCCGCATCAGGTAGTCGATCTGGTCCGCGTCCATCGGGCTGTGGATGATCTGCGCGAGATACCGGTTCGATTCCTTCCGGGTTCCTGGGATGAGCAGGCTCGCACCCCGCTCCGAAGGCCCGCGGATGAGGGCGGCGACCGCCGACGGGTCCACGCCGTGCTTCTCGAGGACCTGATGGATCCGCCGGACGTCGGGGAAGGCCCTCCGGTCGTCCGGCGAGACGTTGTCGTCGTCGCCTGTGATGATTCGCTGCGTGAGGTGCATGTGGTCCACCGCGAGTTCGCGGCTCAGGACGTGTTCCAGGGTGTGGGAGAACGGCCCGTGACCGACGTCGTGCAGAAGCCCCGCGGCCTGCACCAGCTTCCGCTCGTCGGCCGACAGCTCGAGCGAGCGCGCCATTTCCCCCGCGACGTGACCGACCCCGAGGCAGTGCTCGACTCGCGAGTGGTTCGCGCCGGGGAACACGAGGTATGTGAGGCCGAGCTGGCGAATCGAGTTGAGACGCTGGAGTTCGAGCGTCTCGAGGAGGTCCAGGGTCAGCGGGTCCAATCGGATGGTCCCGTGGACCGTGTCCGTGATCGTCTTGAGATCCGCCATCCGATGTGCCAGCCCTTCGGCCGGATATATAGGTTCTTTGCGATGGTTTGACGCCAGCCCCTTCGCTGCGAACCGGTCGGGCCGCGGCGCCGCACCGACGTTCGCGAACGCACCTAGGCTTTCCACATCGGGTAGTACTCGAGCCCCAGCAGCATCGGATTGAAGTAGTAGCCTCGGACCCACGCGCGCTCGACGTGGAAGCTCGTGGCTTGGAACACCCAGAGGTACGGCACGTCGTCGAGGACCGCGTGCGCGAACAAGTCCGAGTACTCCTCGACCCGTCGCGTGTCGTTCAACTGGCCCGCGGCCGCGTCAATCAGCCCGTCCAGCGTCGCGTTCCCGTATCCGATCCACGTCGGGTACGGACTTCCGGTTCGGAGGAACGGGACGACGGAATCCGATGGGTCTGCGAAACGCGGCGTCCACACCAGCAGGGCCAGCGGGAGGCCGCCGGCCCGCAACGCCGAGTCATATTTCACGGGGTCGAGCGCCTGAACTTGGACGACGATTGCCCCGGGCGATCCTTTCAGCGAGTGGAGCGCTTCGAGGCCTCCGGCGAGCAACAACACGCCGGCCTGCTCGTACGGGTTCCCGTTGCGGTAGTACAGGGTGAGGTTGAACCCAGCGGCCCAGTACGTCGTGTTCTGCAGCTCGGCCGCGGCCTGCGTCAGATCGAACGGAACCAGAGGGATGCTCGCGTTGTATCCGAAGAGCCCCTGCGGAATCGGACCCCGAGGCTGAATCCCGTTGTCGTGGGTCACGTTCTGGATGAACCCGCTGTAGTCGAAGCTGAAAGCGAAAGCCCGGCGGATGTGCGTGTCATTGAAGAACGTGGAGGGAATCGAGATCGGATCCGGGACGGCGGTCGCGTTGAGCCTCTGGTTGAACCCCAGGAAGGCCATGGTGAACGCCGGTCGGTCCTTCACAATGCGCAAGGACGGCGATATCGGAGTCCCGTCTGGGTTCATGACGTCCCACTGGTGGTCCCGATCGATCGCGGCCGAATCCACGTCCCCGGCGAGGAGCATGAACTCGCGGGCCAATACGTCGCGGGTGGGGAGAATGTCCACCTCGCGGAGCTTCGCGCGGCCTTGCCAGTACGAATCGAAGCGGGTGAGATTCAGGACTTGGTTCCGGTACCAAGAGGAGAGCATGAACGGGCCACTCCCGCAATCGCCGCCGCTCGGTCCGGGATGGTCCAGGAACGGGTTCCGGGAACCCCAGTGAACGCCGCCGTTCGCGGCCAAGCAGACGTCGGAAACAACGGACGCAACCGGGGAAGCAAGGATGGGGAGGAACGACGCGTCCGACCGCAGCAGATGGAACACGACCGTGACGTTGTCCGTGGGCTCGACCGTCGAATCGCCCACGGCTCGGGCGACCGAATCGTTCAGCTGCGTCGTGTCCCACACCGGCTCCGGCGGCAACGCGGCGAGGATGTAGGTCGGCACCGCGGAGCGGGTGGGGAACGTCCGGTTCGCCCAATCTCCGATCGTGCAGTTCTGGACGCCGGCCAGGGTGGGATTGCAATCTGCGCCGGGGTATCCGCTGATTCCGTTCGTCAGAATCTTCGAAAGGATCTCGGACGGGCTGTTCAGGTCGTGAATCGCGATCAGGCGGTGGAATGTGAACGCAACGGCCTGCGCCGTGATCTTAGCGCGATTGTAATGGAACGTCACGTTCGAGAGCAGGTGAAATGTGTAGTTCAGCCCGTCCGGAGAAATCCCGCCGTTCGAGGTGGATGGGATCACCGTCGCGAGCCGGGGCGCGAGTGGTGCGACACCCTCACTCTTCAGAGGGTACGAAAGTAGGGTGTCGTACACGTTCTGAAGGACCTCACCGCCTGCCGATTCATTGTCGACCGCAGGGTCGAGCGAATCGGGTTCGCGGGCCGTGGCCGAGGCGAACACCGACGAGTCCCGCGGTTGGCCCGAGGCCACGCCGGTGACGACACGGATCGTGTAGCCGGCAAACCGGTTCACGCCGCCGGCGGTCGAGGTGAGTGACACGAAAGAGTTCCCGGACGACGAGAACGCATGCGTTGTCTCCCCGACCTGCGAGGGCGGCCCTTTTGTGTTAGTAGACCCGTCCCCCCACGAATAGTTGAACGAGAAGAGAGACGCGTCTTCGGAGGCACTCACGATCGTGAGCCGCCCTCCGGCCGACGGATTCGTGGCGTTGTTCCAGGTCCACAGGTACGCCCAAGACGCGTTTGCCGTGAAGCGAGCGACGGACCCCACCGAGGCCGTCGAAGTGTTCGCGGCGAGGACCGCGAGTCCTCCGACGACGCACCGCACCGGACAGCTCGCCGCCGATGGTTGGCTCGGCGGCTCGCCGTCGGCGTCACGGGCCAGAACCCGGACGAAAATCAAGCGGCCATCGTTCGTCGCAATTCCGCCCTTCCCGTCCGTCACCGTGAGGAGCGCGATGTATCGCCCGGGGACCGTGTAGCGGTGCTCCACCGAATCACCGGAAGAACCCGACCCGTCCCCGAAATTCCACGTGTACGTCAACGCATCGCCGTCCGGATCCATCGCTTGCGCGGTGAAGTTGACGGACGCAACGGGCGTCTGGCTTGGGGGCCGGAGCTGCAGTACGACGGTTTGCGCGTCCGCGGTGACCGGCCCAATCGTTGGAGCACGGTTCGGTTGTCGCACGGAGAGCGCGACGGCGGTAATCGTCACCATGGCGACGACCAAGACCGCCGTGATCCGGCCCCACGGCCGCTTGCGGGGGACCGTTTCCGTCGGGGACGCCTCGGCGGGTCCTTCTTCTTGTTCTGTTTCGGATTCCAGGCGGCTCCCCCCAGACGGAAACTGCGGCGAGAACAGGGCAGTCCACACTAATAGTTTATCAGACGATAGTCGAAGGCAGGGAGGGAAGGCCGCGTTGACGTACGATGGTGTCCGAGCGTTCGCGGCTCGCGCATGTTCCCCGGGCGAGAACCGCTTCACCGCGCATTTCGTGCGCGAGGAAGGAGCAGCCTCCTCAAAAGTTTCAATTACGCCGCCTCGGTTTGGCAGGGCGACTGCCGGGGTGACAGAGCGGCTAATGTGACCGACTGCAGATCGGTTTCCAGAGGGTTCGACTCCCTCCCCCGGCACTCCGGGAATCGCTCCAACCGGAGTCCGCGCACGTTCTTATAGAGACCGTCCTTTTCAATGAGCCGGCACGGTGGAGTCGCCCGAATGCGGTACTTCGAGAGCATCCTCGACACGATCGGGAATACGCCTCTCGTGAAGCTGCCGAAGATTATGGCGGACGCGCGGTGTCTCGTCCTCGCGAAGCTCGAAATGATGAACCCCGGGGGGAGCGTGAAGGACCGGATCGGGGAGAAGATGATCGAGGACGCGGAGGCGAAAGGCCTCTTGAAACCGGGGGGCACGATCATCGAGCCGACGAGTGGGAACACGGGCCTCGGGCTCGCCATGGTCGCCGCCATCAAGGGTTACCGCGCGGTCTTCACGATGCCGGACAAAATGAGCCGCGAGAAGATCGACCTCCTGAAAGCGCTCGGGGCCCGCGTCGTCGTCACGCCGACCGCGGTGCCGCCGGACCACCCCGAATCCTACTACCGGGTCGCGGAGCGAATCCACAAGGAGACGCCGAACTCGATCCTCCCGAACCAGTACGCGAACCAAGCGAACCCGCAAGCGCACTACGAGACAACGGGCCCGGAGATTTGGCGGGACACGGACGGGACCGTCACCTGTTTCGTGTGTGGGATGGGCACGGGCGGCACAATCAGCGGAGCCGGCAAGTATCTGAAGGAGAGGAACCGGAATGTACGGGTCATCGGCGTCGACCCGCTCGGATCGATCTTGAAAGACTATTTCTATAAGAAGGAAATTATTAAGGCCCACACATATAAAATCGAGGGAATCGGGGAGGATTTCGTGCCGGAATCGACCTGGTTCGACTCGATCGATGAGATCGTGAAGGTGGGGGACAAGGAGGCCTACCTGATGACGCGCCGGCTCGCTCGCGAAGAGGGAATCCTCGCGGGGAGTTCGAGCGGGGCTGCCTTGATCGCGGCGCGTCGGATTGCGGAGACCCTCGGGCCGCACGATGTGATGGTCGTCCTCCTGCCGGACACGGGGGAGCGATATCTGTCGAAGGCCCACAACGAAGAGTGGTTGAAAGAACAGGGCTACCTCGAGGAACCCGTCGCCCCGCTGATGGCCATCCTACGAGCGAAAGAACGGACAATCCCCGGCGTCATCACAATCGACATCGCCGCGAAGGTGCGCGAAGCGGCCGACATCATGCGCCAGTACAACGTGTCCCAGCTTCCCGTCCTAGACACCGGGATTTTGATCGGCAGCTTGCGGGAGGAGGTCCTGATGAAGGCGCTCCTCGAGAACCCGAAGATGTACGACGACTACGTTGCGAAGGTCATGGAGAAGCCCTTTCCGATCGTGGAGCCGGGGGCGGACCTCGAGCAGGTGTACAAGCTGCTGTTGCGTGGGAGCCCTGCGGTCATCGTCGGGAAGGAGAACCGATTGGAAGGCATCATCACCCGCATCGACGTAATCGAGTACCTTGCGGGCCGCGCGTAGCAAGCCTATTTACGGCGGGCCCGCAACTCCGTCTCCGGCGATCGAATGCGTTTTGCCACCACCGTGATTCACGCCGGACAGGAACCGGATCCGCGTACGGGTGCGGTCACCCCCCCGATCTACATGACGTCCACGTACTCCCGGAAGGAACAGGATGAATACGCCTACGCGCGTGGGGCGAACCCGACCCGCGACGCGCTCCAGAACAGCCTCGCGGCCCTCGAAGGGGCAAAGCACGCGCTTTCGTTCTCGAGCGGTATGGGCGCGATCACGACGGCCCTCACCCTCCTCAAGAAGGGCGACCACGTCGTCGTCACGGACGACTGCTATGGCGGCGTCTACCGCATGTTCACACGGATTGTGAACAACTACGGGATCGAGTCGACGTTCATCGACCTGCGCGACCTGGTGGATGCCGAGGACGCGTTCCGCCCGGAAACGCGGATGCTGTGGATGGAGTCGCCGACGAACCCGTTGATGAAGGTCATGGACTTGCGAGAGCTCGCGGTGATCGCGAAGGCGCACGACGCGCTCAGCGTGTGCGACAACACGTTCGCATCCCCGGCGCTCCAGAATCCGTTGGCGCTTGGCGTTGACCTCACGGTTCACAGCACGACGAAGTACATCGCGGGTCACGCGGACCTTCTCGGCGGAGCGCTGGTGATGAACCGAGACGACCTCCACGAGAAGCTCAAGTTCGCCCAGAACGCCTTGGGTGCCGTGCCGAGCGCGTTCGACTGCTGGCTCACCCTCCGCGGGATCAAGACCCTGGCGATTCGCATGGAGAAGCATTGCGACAACGCGGAAGCGCTCGCGAGGTTCCTTGAAGAGCACAAGGCCGTTGCGAAGGTGCATTACCCCGGGCTCGCGGGCGACCCGGGCCACGGAATCGCGAAGAAACAGATGCGGCGCTTCGGCGGCATGCTCAGCTTCGAGCTTCGGAGCGCAGCGCGGATCGTCGAACGACTCAAGCGCCTAGAGGTGGTCCTCGTCGCGGAGAGCCTCGGCGGGGTCGAGTCGTTGATCGAACATCCGGCTTCGATGACGCACGCCAGTGTGCCGAAGGAGCAGCGGGAAAAGCAGGGAATCACGGACGGGCTTGTCCGCTTCTCGGTCGGCATTGAGGATGTCCGGGACTTGACCGAAGACCTCGAGCGTGCCCTCGCCTGACGAAGCCCATCGCACGCGGAGCGGGGTCCAAGACCGGACTCGAGGCACCGCGGGGACGGCATGGGCCGTCATCCCGACGGCGATCAGCAGGTAGCCCGCCAGCGCCGCCGCGGGAAGAATTCCACGACCCACGCTCCAAGAACGGATGAACGATGTGGCCCCGGGGTTTTGCAAGATGACCGCGGTCGACACGCCCGCGACCGCGAACAGGACGAACGCCCCGGTGTTCACGACGAACCGCAACTGCGGATCAAGGAATCTCGCGACCCGCCCGAAGACGATTCCGTGGAGCGCCAGGATCGGCACGAAAGTCCAGCCCAGATAGGGGAACGCCGTCACGTAGAGGACCAGGATCCACGCCTCCGTGGAGGCAAACGTGTGATACTCGAGCGGCAGGATGATGATCGCGGCGAAAATGAGGACGAGCGTGAGGAGGAACGCGCGCCACGCGACACCGCCGTCGTCATTGTCCGGCTCACGGGCCCGCAGATCTCGGAGTCCGGCCCACAGATCCGGCCACGCGGACACGTGGAGGACGACGGCGACCCAGGCGAGGAGGAGGTCGAGGTAGATCGGGCCCACGTCCGGCACCGAGATGATCCACCGACCGGCCGCGAAGGAAGACCAGAAGACGGCGCCACTCAGGCCGAGGGTGACAGCCCCGCGCTGCAGGTCGCGGGGCCAGAAGGGGCGGCGCGAGGCCGCCCGCGGGTGGGGGAAGAATCCCGCCATGGCCACGGCGGCATTGTGTTCCGGAACTCGATAAGACTTCTGACGAAACGGCGGGCCGCGTTGACAAACGAACGGTTCGACGGCGGGCTGGTTCCCGACTGCTCAAGAACCTTAATACCGCGCCCCTTCATGCGGACGCCGCGATGGCCATTCAGGTGTACAACAGCCTCTCCCGAAGGAAGGAGGAGTTCGTCCCCCTCCAGGGAAACCGCGTGTCGATGTTCGTCTGCGGCCTCACGCCGCAGGACGAGACCCACATGGGACACGCGAAGACGTACGTCGGGTTCGACGTCGTCGCGCGGTTCCTCCATCACAAAGGATACCGCGTCTTCTACCTGCAGAACGTCACGGACATCGAGGACCGGATCATCGACAAGATGCGGAGCACGGGGCGCGGCTGGAAGGACATCGTGAATCAGTACTTTGGCGAATACCTCGAGGTGATGTCGGCCCTCGGGTGCACCTCGGTGGACGTGTACGCTTTCGCGACGGACTACATCCCCGAGATCATCGAGCAGATTCAGGGCCTGATGGAAAAGGGCCACGCCTACCTCGCGGACGACGGAAGCGTCTACTACGACACGACGACGTTCTCGGGCTGGGGCCGGCTGAGCGGACAGAAGGTCGAAGCGCTCCGGCCCGGGGCCCGCGTCGCGGTCGAGGAGCGGAAGCGCCACCCCGGGGACTTTGTCCTCTGGCGGGCGCAGAAGCCGGGGGAACCGGCATGGGACAGTCCGTGGGGAAAGGGTCGGCCGGGATGGCACATCGAGGACACCGCGATCACGATCCGTCACTTCGGACCCCAGTACGACCTTCACGGCGGAGCCACCGAACTCCTGTTCCCCCACCACGAGGCGGAGATTGCACAAGCGGAGGCGTACACCGGCGTGACGCCGTTCGTGAAGTACTGGATGCACACCGGGATGGTCATGGTCAAGGGAGAGGAGATGCACAAGTCGCTCGGGAACTTCTGGCCTGTGAAGGCCGCGTTGAAA
>Ga0209157_1000691_pt1 | contig 28772 bp, 28 predicted proteins | sample GraSoiAngelo_135_FD_185892 | JGI IMG/M metagenome (GOLD analysis project Ga0209157, IMG submission 185892) | Grasslands soil microbial communities from the Angelo Coastal Reserve, California, USA - 14_0929_05_40cm (SPAdes) (version 2) | ecosystem: Environmental > Terrestrial > Soil > Grasslands ...
GCGTAAGCTGGAAGGCGCGGGGCTGCACCGGTCCGTCGCTCAGGGCAACAGCTCGCAAATACTCGAGCGCATTCTGGCGGTCGCCCAGAAGCACCGCCGACCAGGCTGCCCAGAATCGACACATCTCATCCGTGTCGAGGAGCGAAGATACCACCGCCGAAACCAACTCGCGCCTCCCGAGCTCGCCAGCAGTGCGAAGGGCTCGCGCGCGAACCGCAGGATCCGGATCTTCGAGATAGCAGGCGGCAACCAGGCCAGGGTCAACGCGGTGGAGAGCGCTGGCTGCAATTCCCACCCTACGACACTTGGGGTCCGTCGAGCCCAGCAATCCTGCTACCACGCCACGCAAATGCTCTCTCTCCAGCCAACCGAATGCGGATCTGAGTCCGCTACCGCACTCAGGAACGGACTCTGTCAGCCCTACCAGTCGCTGCAGCCAGTCCTCTCGTCTATCCTCCAGCGCTCGCACCGTGGCCACGAACGTCGCACTCGAGTTCGGCACCTCCAGCGCAGCTTCGCACATCCCCACAGCACCCTCTCCGGCCACCGCTAGACCGTCGAGATGGGCCGCCAGGCGGTCGTCGAATCTCCGTAGGTGATGCAGTTTGACGTGTGGCGCCTGAGTCAAGGCAGTGCGAGTGGAATGCAGAATTGCGGCGTCATCGACGTGTTGCTGGATGACCGCGGGCACGATCTCGCGCGGGAACGAGACTCCACCCGTCGGCGGATTTGGACGAACCGTGGCCATCAGTCACTGGGTCCTGTCGAGCTCAATTTCACCGCCTCCGGAAACGTCAAGCGGTTGCTTTCATTCCCTCGGCGTCACCAGGCGCCGTCTCCTCGTTCCGCCGATCTAGAGCTGATGAAGGTCATTGAGCGCCATCATCCTGCCCGCGGCATCACCACTCAAACGGCCAGTCCGCGCCGAGCGGGGGCTGATCGATGGATCTCCATGCATGCCCGTCGAAGACCAACAGATCGTGCTCACCAACTGACAACAGCACTCCATCATTCGCGTGAAGCCAACCGGTTGTGACAGCTCGTTCACTCGAAAGCTGTACCGGCACTATGTCATCGTCATGCAGTCTCCACAGCGAACCGTCGCGGGTGGCTAAATACAGGTGGTCGTCGTACCACTCCATCGACCAGAAGGTCTGCTTCGTACTTGATTGCTCGACGATTTCAAGCGCGTCGGGTTGGCCGCGCAATAGTATGCCGCCGCCCCCAGCGATGTAGGCTCGACTCTCACTGACCCAGCGAACACACTCGAGCTTTGCATTCGTTGGTGAGGTCAGCCTCCGCCAACGACGCTCGTCATAGAGCCACAAATCCCCATAAAAGCCGACCGCGATATATCGGCCTAAGCCATCTCCGTCTATCGACTTGAAGCCCGCGATCTCCGCAGATCCTGACGCCACCCGTGCGCCGTCATCGATGCGCAGCCATTCTGAGGATTCCATCGCTCGGCTATAGACCATGCGGGACATGCCAACCGCCAGTACGTGATTACCGATTGGCTTGGCAAAGGTAATGTGCTTCAGCCGATCTGGACCGGTGGGTGATGGATCGATCGTTTCGACATGAACACCGTGCTCGTCGGAGACCTCCACATATCCGTCAATTCCAACGCAGAAGACCACCCGCTCGCCGTGCGGCTCCCCTGTGAATACACTGCACAGCCTCGTCGCGACCTGCCATAAGCCCCATTCCCCGTTGTCCCAGCGCACGACGACGGACTCATATTCATCATTGCTGTTTGCCTCGCGAGTCGCGCCGTAGAGATAGATGAGATCGCGCGAGTGGACCCACCCCTTACCGAGGAGGAACGGAATTCTTGAGTCCATCAGCGACGCCCGCTGATCACGCTGCCCCAATTCTGATTCGTGGTCTGCCTGGGAGCCTCGCCAATCGGTTGCCTGTCCTCGGGTGGATTCAACGGAGTATCCGGTGCGGCATTATAGAACGCGTCGATCTGCGCCTCCAGACAGGCCCGATCGCAAACGTCGTCAGGATTCTCCGAAGAAAATGTGGCTTCATGCGCATGAATGCCAGCTTGTTTTCCTTCCTCGTAGGTAAATCCACCGCTTGGGTGATTCGGTTGATGACGTGCTCCCCCCGGGCGGTATGATTCCTCCATGACACCCTGGATATTGTGCATCTCTTGATGGTCGCCCTCGGAGCGGGACTCATTGACGCAGACGCAGGGGGCATCATTCACCGTTCGCATCCCGCTTGCTCGATCCTGTTCTGTCAACCGCATGGACTGCCGCGGCGTGGCACGGTCGCTCCGATACCAGGAAAAGGAGGAATTGCTCTTAACCCAATGATCCTCGATGATGTGGTGTCCAGTGGTAGCCGGGTGACAACATCCCTGCTTGTCTTGATTTTTGGGAATCAGGATGCACTTCTGCTTCTTCTTGCATTCCTCTGAACAATTGAGACCGTCATCCTCAAGGTTGCCTCCGGCCGTCACTCTCGGGGGCCGCTTCGTCGCATCCTTGCACGCTTCGTTCGACTTTTCCGCCTGCTCGCGGCAGACCTCGGGCAAAGCGACCGCCACTTCATCGAAATATGCCATCGGGGGGGTATTCGGGCCTTGCGAGGCATGATTGTGCGTCGTCATATCGAGCGTCCGGACGACGTTCTCGCCTTCCACCTTCACGTCCATCGACCACGTGATGAAGTAAACCTTCCCCATGTTCGTGCTTGTCACGACCCCTTTCTTGGGAGCGCAACCCGCCTCATCGCCCATGCTCTTCTTGAAATACGATTTGTTCTTGAGCATGACCTCCTGCCCGGAAATGTTCACGGTGCGTGAGCCATCAGTGCAATCGGACGCCATCCCGGTATTTGGATATGGTATCGGAACACCTGCCGGCGTTACGGGAGTCAGCGGCGGGGTCATGCACACATCGGGAAATGCGCATATCGACTTACCGCTCGCGGCTTTGCAGGATACCTCCATCGTGTTCGCGAAGACTTGATTCGCCATCAGCTCACCCGATAGCGGAGCACCATCGCCGCCCGTTGACCATCATCGTCCGATGAATGCAACAGAATACCCGGCCCCGGGGCATAAGCTTTACGGCAAGCGGCAGCCGCCACGGCCAACATAACAGGACCGATCGCGCTGCCGGCCTCCCCAATACACTCGGCGGGATGCCACAGATCAAACTCTGCCTTTCGTTGGCGCAGCGTTCGTGACAGCGCCAGCGCCGCTTCCTTGAAGTAATATTGTTCACCGGAGATGTCGCTGATGCGAAAGTCGAGATCATGCATCTGACACTCCGCATCACGCAGCGCGATCTGAATCGCGCGCGTCAGTCCGTCAGCTCGCAGCGGCTCTCCGGCATCAATATGAGCCTCTTCAGCAGCCAAGCCCAGTCCTTCGATACGTAGCTGCGAATATGCCGGCGGCTGACCAACTAGCACTGCCGCACCCGCTTCACCCGGTATGAATCCATTCGCATTGCGTTCCCTGAGCAAACGCGCTCGCTCGTCGAATACCCGTAGCGTTGGCCAGGTCAGCAAGCTGTCCGTGCCGACGATCAGCGTGGCTGTCGCATGACCTTCATAGATGAACTGCCGCGCCCGCAGCAATGCGATCGCGGCACCGACGCGTCCTTGTGGAATTACGACTGACTCGGGTGCGAAAGAGGCGGCGACCAGTTGTTGGACTTCGGCGAGTAATTGATCCTCAAGCCCTTCGGTCCGACCCGGTCGTGACCGTTCTGCCACGCATAGCAGCAGAGGGATACGGCGCCAATTTTCGCGCGACGTGTCAAACAGGGTTTCCTCGATCGCCATTGCCGCCATGCGTGCCAGCTTCTGGCGGCCGCGCCACGGTTGTTCAAGCGGTACCGTGTGACTCATGATCCATTCGCCGCCGGCATTCATGAATCGTGTTTCCGTTGGATTCGTGAGACCTGCACGAATCGCTGCACAGGTAGCGGGCGCGCTCAAGCCGACCGCTGTCACCAGTCCTGTACTCAATATCGCGAGGGGCTCCGCGGTCATTCGCTTTCCTCAGTCGCCTCGCTACGCACGAATGACTTCACCACGGAGAGTTATCGGGAAGGAGACCTGCTCGCGCTGTTGCCACCAAGCCGCGCCCTTGCGCCCGACGAGCACCTGCGCTATCTCGAATATGTTCTTCTTCAAGGGTCGCGCGATTCGCCACGTCATCGTCACGCGCTCCAGATCAGGTTCAATGACGATCGTATCTAACGGAGCGGTCAGGTCTTCCCGTGCGCCTTTGGTCGGCAAAATGTGGAAGGGTGCTTCGAACTGCGGCAGTACGAAATCTCTCCGTCCATCCGGGGTCAGATTGAGCAGCGCGACCGGCTGCTCGCTGAGCAGTTTCGATAGCTGTTGATCAAGCGGTGCGGACTGGTAGTACTGCTCATCAAAATCAGCTGGTAGAAAGGGGAAAATATTGTCTATCCAGTTCTGATCGTAGGTGCCCGCGTATTTGTATCTCGGCTCCCAGTGCCTGCCTATTGGGCCGAACGCCATCGGACGGTAAGCACCGTCAGGCGTCGTGATGGGCTGCGTGAGTTCTTCGGTATTCGGCAGGGCGGATGCATGCAGCCACTTCGCAATCATATGCTTGTGGAAACCGCGGCCGCTTGGATTCAACATGAATGCCACGTGCTGCGCAGGTTCTTCATGACGCAAGTCCGCCCCGCCGAACGCGCGGTCATAGGAGACCGGCATGGTTCTGAAGGGCTTGGGCGCCGTCACGCGAACGCCGCCGCCTGCGGTGGACCAGAAGCGGTCACCGATCACGGAAAACGACTTGGACCATCCCCCAATTCGCACTCCGACCGTGACCCGCTCGACCGGTTTGTCGCCAGGCGCATAGGCCGAGCCGTTCAGAAGGACGTCGCAGCGATGTTTGCGCGGCGCGAAGTCCACCTCGTATTTCGGTGCTGAAAGCCCCGGCTCACCGAAGAATACGTCGCTCGTGACCAGCGCCACTTGTTGATCGTGTAGTGTGAGCGTCGCCCCCTGCTCAGTTGGAATGCGGAATGTGCCTTTGACGACAACGACGAGAAGTTCACGTCCACTTGGCTCCATGCCCATGGTGTATCCGACCACCATCCGCGTCGAGTTAATCAGTTCCACGATCGTCCTAGTTCAGCTGCACCGAGCTGCCCTTGATGCGCATGACGCCGGAGGAGCGGTTGGATACGTACGTCCCTTGAATCATAATCTTCCCCGCCTTGGTAAGGGTGATGCTCGCCTTCCCGCATTTGAAAACCAGTTGTTCCTTGGCGCTCAGGAGCAATCGCTCGCCGTCGGCATCGACTTCGACCTGGCCGGGCTGTTTGACCAGCGGCCAGGCTGAGGGGTTTCGTAGGAGGCCGATGATGATGGGGCGGGCGGGATCGCCATTCTCAAACATCAGCACCACTTTTCGACCGATGTGCGGACCATGCAGGTCCAGTACCGTGCCAGCAGCGATCGCAGGGGTGCCGGGCTGGTCTGGATAGGTGACTAGTGGCGTGCGGCCTTCGTCTCTGAATCCGATCAAAGCTCCGGTCACAACACTATCGATCCGCTCAGGAGCCTGGCGGGCTCGCTGGCGTTGAACCTGTGTTCGTTCCGCACGTTCGATGACGTCGATTTCTGCTGAACTCATCGTCGATCTCCTCAACCTTGACCGCTGTTCAAAAGAGCACTCATCCCGGTTCCGCTCCCACGCGAGGGACATCGCGACTCAAACCCACCGGCGGCAGTACACGCGGCCGACAAAACGGTTGACGGCGGACAGATGCGCGACGGCGGCGTGGCTTCCGGCCTCGCGGCGGGGCTCGAACAGAGTTTATCTCGCGGAGATCACAAGGGTGCCACCTCCCATTTCGCGACAGTGTCAGAAACCGCACAGCGGCGGGGGATCCGTTGGCACCTCGTGCAGCCGAGCTAGGCCACGTCGAGGGACTGGGCGCATGACCCGCGCGCCGACTGGCGATCGCGCGAGACGAAGACGCGTCAGGGACCACCCGACAAAATGGTGATGGGCTGCTGGCCCACCCTGCACGATGAAAATTAGGCTATCATCCCGGCGCGCCGCGCGCTCGGACACGTCGAATGTCCCTTTGACTACGACCACTGCCGACCCTCGCCCGTTTTTGTCGGTAGGTAGGAGATGTCGGCAAGCATCCCTGAAGTGTTCTGGCTGATCTGCATGATCAGAAGCCGCTCTAGTTCTGCAGGATCTTCTGAGCCTTCAGCGTCATCGTTCCGCTGGCCTTCTCCGTGATGTCGCCAGAGCCAGTCACGGTGATGTCCTTGCCCTTTATCGTGATGGTGCCATCCTTCTTCATCGTGATGCTCGAATCACCACAGGTAATCACGACCTCATCACCCGCCGTGATGTGGAGATTCTTGCCGACCTTCAGACTCTGATTCTTGCCGACTTCCGTGGAGCAGTTATCACCAACCTTCGTCGTACGATCCGTCCCCACGCTCGTCGTCTGGCTCTTGCCGTAGGTCTCCGTCTGGCTAAGACCGACCGTCTCTTGCTGGGCCGCGCCAACCGTCACCGCCTGCGCGCCGCCCACCGTCACCTCCCGGGCCGCGCCGACGTTGATCATCTCGTTCACGCCGACCGAGTGCGTGCGGGTCAGTGCCACGGTGACTATCTCGTTCTGCATTACCGTGCGGTCGCGATTGCCGCTGACCGTGATGCTCTCGTTCGCGCCGACCGTCTCGGTCCGGTTCGCCCCGATGTCGATCTTCTCGTTCACGCCCACCGTCTCGGTGCGGTTGTTCTTCACCAGCGTGGTCTCATCGTGATCGATCGTCTTCTTCCGGTCGTGGCCGGTCCAGTGCGTCTCGTCGTTCTCGACCTCGATGTCCTGGTTCTTCTCCGCGTGCAGGAAGACCTGCTCCGACCCCTTCTTGTCCTCGAAGCGGATCTCGTTGAAGTTGGCGGCCCCCCCGCCCTTGCTCGAGCGTGACTTGATGCCGGTCTGGGTGGCGTTGGCCGGCAGCGCATACGGAGGCATCTGGTCGGCGTTGTACACGCGCCCGGTAATGATCGGCTGGTCCGGATCGCCCTCCAGGAAGTCGACGATCACCTCCTGGCCCATGCGCGGAATCGCCATGCCCCCCCAGTTGCCGCCGGCCCACGGGTTGGACACGCGGATCCAGCAGCTCGAGTTCTCGTTCTTCTTGCCGTAGCGGTCCCAGTGGAACTGCACCTTGACGCGGCCGTACTTGTCGCAGTAGATCTCCTCGCCGCCGGGCCCAACGACCACCGCGGTCTGGGGTCCCCCCATGGTCGGGCGCGGCGTGATCCGGGCCGGGCGGAACTGCTGCTTGGCCTGGAGCACCTGCATCGTGCAGTGGAAGATCGCGTCCTCGTCCGTGTTGGTCTCGTACGTGTTGTTTTGCAGATCCCACTCGGCCTTGACGATCAGATAGTCCTTTTCCTGGTCCTTGTGCGGCGCGTTGGTGAGCTTGAAAGTGTGGCCCACGGCGATCTCGCGCACGTTGGACTCGGCCTCGGCGAGCTCGAACTCCGAGTGGAGCTCGTCGATCCGGACCCGGGCCAGGTGGTCGCCATTGTCGGTCTGGACGTAGTCGCCGGCGTAGTCGTAGATCTCGTAGTCCGCGGTCTCGTGCTTTTCGATGTTCTGCGACTTCACTCCTAGATCGGCTTTCGGCTTGGTGAAATCGTACGACCGGGTCGCCACCATACCCGGCTGGATTCGCTGGGCTTGCCGGAAGATCTGGATGAATTCCTCGTCGCCGTGCAGCGTCCGGCCGGGCAGATGACAGGCGATGCTCTCCTTGCCCTCGAGCTTCTTGTGCGCGGAATCGGCGTCGACCAGCTTGAGCGTGTGCTTACCGTCGCCGTGCTCGAAGTAGTAGTAGATGCCCTCTTCTTCCATGAGCCGGCTCACGAAGTCGAAGTCGGTCTCGCGGTACTGCACGCAGTACTCGCGCTTCGCGTACGTCCCGGTGAGCCCGTCGTCGAAGACCGCCATCGAGTGGTCGGCGAAGACCTCCTTGATGATGTCGGGGACGGTCTTCTCCTGGAAGATCCGGCAGTCGGAGGTGCGCGTGAGGAACCAGAGCCAGGCGTGAACCGTCATCCGGTATTCGTAGTAGCGGCCGAGCGTGTCGCCCTGGGCGAAGCGGGTGACGTGGCCGTTGAAGTAGCGCGTTCCGCCCTTCACGCGCTCCAGCTTCACGGTGATCTTCTTGCCCAGCAGATCGCTCGGCTTGATGTCGTTGCGAGTCGAGAGCGCCGCCAGCTCGAACTCCGAGGGACGGCCCAGCTCCTCGCGCCCGCGCAGCCAGCGGAAGAGCAGATCCTTCCCCAGCGGGCTCGAGAGCTCCATCATCCGCGGCATCACGGCGCTCATGCGATCTCGATGGCGAAGTCGCCGTTCCGGACCCCGAGGGTGATCGCGCCCAGTGCCCGACCGGCCACCATGCGGCCGAGGTACTCCTCGCTGATCCGCGGCAAGATCGTGTTGGTGAGGATCGCGTCGATCATACGGCCTCCGCTTTCCACCTCCGTGCACCGCGAGACGACCAGCTTCACGACCGCGTCGTCGTAGGTGAACGGCACCTTGTGCTGCTCGCCGATGCGGCGGGCGATCCGGTCGAGCTGCAGGCGCACGATGCTGCCCAGGATCGTGTCGGGCAGCGGGTAGTACGGGATCACCACCAGGCGCCCCAGCAGCGCCGGCGGGAAGACCTTCAGCAACGGCTCCCGCACCGCGCGCCCCAGCGCTTCGGGATCGGGCAGGAGATCGGGGTCCTTGCAGAGCGCCATCATCCGATCGGTTCCGGTATTGGAGGTCAGGAGGATCACCGTGTTCCTGAAGTCGATGTAACGGCCGTCGCTGTCCTCCATGAAACCCTTGTCGAAGACCTGGAAGAAGATCTCGTGGACGTCCGGGTGCGCCTTCTCGACCTCGTCGAGCAGCACGACGCTGTAAGGCCGCCGGCGCACGGCCTCCGTCAGCACGCCGCCCCGCTCGTAGCCGACGTAGCCGGGCGGAGCGCCCTTGAGCGTAGAAACGGTGTGCGCCTCCTGGAACTCGCTCATGTTGATGGTGATGACGTTGTCCTGCCCGCCGTAGAGCGACTCGGCCAGCGCCAGCGCCGTCTCGGTCTTGCCCACGCCCGAGGGCCCGACCAGGAGGAACACGCCGATAGGCTTGTCGGGATTGTCCAGGCGCGCCCGCGAGGTCTGGATGCGCCGGGCGATCATCTCGAGCCCGTGGCGCTGGCCTACGACGCGCGCGGCGAGCGTGTCGACGAGCTGCAGGACGGCTTCGACCTCGTTCTTGACCATCCGGCCTACCGGAATGCCCGTCCAGTCGGACACCACGGCGGCCACCGCCTGGCCGTCGACGCTCGGCAGGATCAGCGGGGCGTCACCCTGCGCCTTGGTGAGCGTCGCCTGCAGCTCGCGCAGCTCGGTCAGCTTGGCCTCGCGCGCCGCGGGCTCCTTGGTCTCGGTCTCGTCTCGAAGCTGGCGGCGCAGCTCCAGGATCCGATCGACCAGCGTGCGTTCCTCCGTCCAGCGCTGCTCGAGGCCGGTCAGCCGCTCCTTCTCGGTCGCCATCAGCGCCTCGGCATCGGCGCGGCGCGAGCCGATCGCGAACCCCGCGGCCTCCTCGCGCGCGATGATGTCGAGCTCGGTCTGCAACGCTTCGATCCGCCGGCGCGAGTCTTCGACCTCGGGCGGCGTCGCGTGCTGGCTCACCGCCACCCGGGCGCACGTCGTATCGAGCAGGCTCACCGCCTTGTCGGGGAGCTGGCGCGCCGGGATGTAGCGGTGCGAGAGCTTGACCGCCGCGTCGAGCGCTTCGTCCAGCAGCTGGACCCGGTGATGCTTCTCGAGCGTGGAGGCGACGCCGCGCAGCATCAGCAGCGCCTTCGACTCGTTCGGCTCGAGCACCTGCACGACCTGGAACCGGCGAGTCAGGGCCGGATCCTTCTCGATGTACTTCTTGTACTCCGTCCACGTCGTGGCGGCGATGGTCCGGAGCGTGCCGCGCGCCAGCGCCGGCTTCAGGAGATTGGCCGCGTCTCCCGTGCCGGCAGCGCCGCCTGCGCCGATCAGGGTGTGGGCCTCGTCGATGAACAGGATGATCGGCTTCGCCGAGGCCTGCACCTCGTCGATCACGGAGCGCAGCCGGTTCTCGAACTCCCCTTTCATGCTGGCGCCGGCCTGGAGCAGCCCGATGTCGAGCACCCAGAGCTGCACGTCCTTGAGCGACGGCGGCACGTCCCCGTTGGCGATCCGCAGGGCGAAACCCTCGGCTACGGCGGTCTTCCCGACGCCGGCTTCGCCCGTGAGGATCGGATTGTTCTGGCGCCGGCGCATCAGGATGTCGACGACCTGTCGGATCTCCTCGTCGCGGCCGGTGACGGGATCGAGCTGGCCCGCGCGTGCCCGTGCCGTCAGATCGGAGGCGAAGCGCCGGAGCGCTTCCTGCTTACCCATGGCCGCCGGCGGGATGGCCTGGCTCGCTTCGCCCGGCGTCCCGGGCGCGAAGCCGTCGCTCGCGCCCTGGGCCTCTTCGGGAGAGCCCTTGACGATGCGCGCGAAGTCCTCGGTCAGGGTCTCGACCTTGACCTTCTCGAACTCGCGCGAGATCCGCAGCAGCATCTCGCGCAGCCGATCGGTCTTCAAGAGCCCGACCAGGAGATAACCGCTGCGCACCTGCGTCTCGCCGAAGAGGAGGGTGGCGTACATCCAGCCTTCCTTGACCGCGAAGGGCAAATGCTCGGCGAAGTCCTCGATCGCCGACGCCCCGCGGGGCAGCCGCTCGAGCGCCGCCTGGAGGTCGCGCACGAGCCGGGCGCTGTCGACCTCGAAGCGGCGCAGGATGCGGTGCAGGTCCGAGTCCGGGAGATTGACGATCTGAAAGAGCCAGTGCGTGAGGTCGACGTGCGGGTTGCCCCGGAGCTTGCAAAACGTCACGGCGCCCTCGGCCGCCTTGAACATGAGCGGGTTGAGCTTGCCGAACAGGGTCGCACGGCTGATCTCGGCCATTGGTCGTCCTCTCCTACGCCGCCGCCAGATCGGTCCGCGGCGGCCGCGTGCGCTCCGGGGCCAGGGTCAGATCGTCAGCATCGGTGTCCGATTGCCGGGCGCCCAGCCACGTCGTCCACCCCAGCCGGCCCTCACGGCCCAGGCGGATACCGGGCACTTCGTCGCGCTCCAGGACGAGCTGAGCTTCCCAATCGAACTCGAACCCGACATAATTTCGCACCCAGTGCTTGAGCCGTTCCAGGCTCCGGCCGCCCGGCAGGAAGTCGCAGAAACGGTCGAGATCCATCGGGCCCATCACCGCTCGAAATCGGCTCTGGACGTCACGCACGCGCTCGCCCACGACGGTGCCGCGGCCGAGCACTCCGCTGAGCCTCGGCTCGCCGCCGAGGACGGTCCGCTGGTCGTGGGGAAGCTCGAGCCAGCCCAGCACGAACTGGTCCACACGCACGGGAAGCCGGAAAAAACCCTCCAGGATCGACGCGAGGCCTTCGGCATTCTTCGGGTTTCGCGCCAGATGGCCGACGAAGAACCGCTTGGCGTGATCGGGCACCACGTCGCGAGCCCGAGTGCCGGGCAGGCCGAGTCCGGCGAGCGAGCCGACGTAACCCGTGAATCGGTCCTGGTCGGGGCGGTCCTGGTGAACGGTCGGCCGCGCCTCGGCCCACGCCCGATAGAACAAAAGCCCCATCCGGTGATGAAAGAGGTCGAGGAAGCGCACCAGGGTCGCGTCGCCGTTGTGCAGCAGTCGCTCGCGCACGTATTCGGTGATGTGCAGCGGCAGCGGCCCGTTGGCGCCCAGCAGACCGAAGAACCGCTGCTCCAGTCTGGGCGGTCGCCCGTCCTTCCGATCGAACGCGGACAACGTCGACGGCGCGAACGAGACCGAAGCCTCCTGAGAGAGACGCACCGGCTCGTCCCCCGGGCGCAGGGCTCGTCCGAGCCTCGGCTTGTCGGCGAAGAGGCCTTCGATGCGACGCAGGGCCTGGAAGAAGTCGAACGTCCAGGGCGCCCGCGCGAGCGCCTCGAACAGCGCTACACGAGCTGACGCGCGGCCATTCGTGGCGGCCACCGCTTGATCTCCCCCCGGCGCTCGGATATCAGCACCAGCTCGGTGAACGTGTTCATGGACGCCAGACGCGCGAACACTTGCTCGAGCACCGCACCCAGCAGGAAGGCGCTCGCCCCCGCGAACGAGGTCTCGTCCACGGTCAGTCGAATCTCGAGGCCGCGACCGAAGACGATGGGGCCGGGCACCGGAAGCCGGCGCGTACGCGGGGCGACGGACACCCGGCGGACGCCCTGCGCTTGCCGGCGCGAGACGGCGTCGGCCATGTCGGCATCGACCAGATCCGCGTAGAGCTCCAGGAACTCACGCAGGGCCGCCGCGCCCTGCTCGTCGTCGAGGTCCGAGACGGTCAGGTAGTTGAGCGAGAGGTGGCTCGTGAGGCGCCAGGGGATCTCGCCGTCGACGACCGCCGGCCGCGGCCGGCTGGGTCCGCGCAGACAGCGGATCCCCTCGACAGGCGCCGAGATCGCCAGGCTGAAATCCCGGTCGCTCCCGATCGGCATCAGGAGCGGCAGGTCGCGGTTGGTCACGAGCACGTCCACGGCCAGCTGCCGGAGTGTGGCCGAATACGGGGCCTCGTGCGCATCCACGAGGGACAGCGACACCTCGCTGCCGACGTAGCTCGTCCGAGAACCGTCGCGGCGCTGCCGCTCGGACAGGGCGCGCGGCTCGCGCCGGAGCGTGAAGTAGCCGTGCGCTGGATGGATCGCGTCCGCGTCGACCGAGGCGTAGAGCGGGCGAAACTCCTGCTCGACCTCGAGCCCCCCCTCCCCGTAGCCGACGACGCGCTCCACGCCGTATACCTCGAAGTCCATCGGCTTCGTACGGTCGACGACGACGTGGTGCTCGGCCTGTTGATCGGTGACGTGGATCCGGTCGGCGCGCCGCGAGAAGAGATTGACGGCCGGCGTGCAGTGGAGCGCGAAAGCGCTCTTGTCGACGAGCGCGCCCAGCGCGCCGTCCGAGCGCGCCAGCGGGATCGCCAGCTCGAGCTCGTCCCCGGCGTGACGGCCGAGCGCCTTGCGGAGGCCGGCGAGCTCCAGGAACCGGAATCGCTCGGGGAACGCGAAGTATTCGTGGAGGAGCCGATAGCCGCTGAACGAGCGCGTCGTGTACGGGATCAACGCCTGGTCCCGCTCGAAGCCCACGGGCCGGATGGCGTCGCGGCCGAGCCACTCGAACCACGGAAGCGGACGGGCCGGTGGTCCCACGAGCACGCCGAGCCCGCTGCCGAGGATCAGCTCGTAGAGCTTCAGCGCCACCTCGTCGCCACCGGCGAGGAACAGATTCAGCCGGTCCATGCCGATCTGGTTGAAGACGTTCGGCGACGCGGCGCGCAGGCGCAGGCGGAGCACGGCCTGGACCGGTTCAGCCAGTCCGAGCGTGTTGAGGGGCAGGTCCGGCGCGAACGGCGCGTACCGAGCCTCGACGAGCTCGACAGGCCAGAGCGTCAGCTCGTGGGCCGTCCGGAACTGGCACGCCGTCACTTCCCCGCGCGGAATCTGGCCGCGCAGCACCGTGCCCCGCGGCACCGTGAACCCGGCCGTGAGCGAGCCCTCCGTCATGGCCGGCGTGAGCTGCACGATCGCCATGGACGGCGTCGGAGCAAGGTAGTGCGGGTAGACGCACTCGAGCAGATGCTGGGTGAAGCGCGGGAACTCGGCGTCGAGCTTGAGCCGCACGCGGGCGGAGAGAAAGCTGAAGCCCTCGAGCAGCCGCTCGACGTACGGATCGGCCACCTCCGTCGCGTCGAGCGCCAGGCGCGCCGCGATCTTGGGGAATGCGGCCGCGAACTCAGACCCCATCTCCCGCATGTACGCGAGCTCCTGGTTGTAGTAGCGAAGCATCCGCGCGTCCATCAGCGTCCCTCGGCCAGGCGGATCTCGCCGCTCTCGAGATCCATATCGGTCTTGATCAAGAACTCGAGCGGGTAGGGCTGAGACCAGAGCTCGCCCGTGATCTCGAGGGACATGACGTTGTGATGCCCCATCGGATCCTTGGCGGGAATGCCGCGGACCGAGAGCGATTGCGGGAGAATCCGCGGCTCGAAGCGGAGGATGGCTTCCTTGAGGAGCCGCTCGACTTCGGCGAACTCGAGGCCGGCGACCGGGTTACCGGCCAGCGCGGTAAGGCCGTAGTTCAAGGTGGACTGGGCGGCGTGCGGGTACGCCGCCAGATCGACCGTGCTCGAAAGGTTGGTCGAGTTGAAGAGCCAGCTGAGATCTCGCAGCACGGAGGCCCTCAACTGCGAGCGGCTGAGCACGCGCTCGTCCCGGCCCTCGACCTTGCGTCCTGGGTCGTGGTCGGTCAGTCGGTCGAGTAGGGCGGGCTGCAGCGCATCCCGCGCGCCGACCTCGACCATCTCACGCCTCCGAGCCTCCGAGCTCGATGCGCCGCACGCTCAGAAGGGCATACTCCCCGCCGGGGGTGGCGAACATCCGCTGGCCGCGACCGTGGAATGTCTCCGGCGCGACCTCGTCCCACTCGGTCTTTCGACTCAGGCGAATGCCGTTGTCGGGGTCCGCTCCCGAGCCCGGGTATCGGGCCGGGATGAGGGCCGCGGTGTCGCCTCCGTTGACGAGACGCAGCTGCGCGGGCATCCACACGACATCTCGCAAATCCGACGGCGCCTCGAGCGAGATCGACCGCAGGCGCTCGAACGGCACCCAGTAATACCGACCGTCGATGACCGCCTCGCACACGGGCCCCAGCCGCGAGTCGGCGTCGGCGATCCACTCGAATTTCTCACCGTCGATGGAGCCCGGCACCGCCTGGGCCTTCTCGAGAGCTTCCGATCGCAGCGCAGCGGCCGCGGCGCCACGGCCGTGCGCTGCTTCGGACAACGCCTGCAGAAGGAGGGCCACCCAGGGCAGCGGTTCGCCCAGGATCAGCGGCGTGCGGGCTCCGGCGAACACCTCACCGCGAAGTAGCTCGCAGGTGATGGCCGTACCGTACACGTGCACCAGCGGGAGCGATCCGGGGTTCAGCTCGCCCAGGACCTTGAGCTGCGCGCGCGCCCGCTCCCAGTCTCCGAGCACACACAGGAGCTGGAAGAGGAAGACTCGATACTCCGCGTTGTCGGGGGCCTTCCGAACGTGGTTCTGCAGCTCGGCCAGGGCCTCCTCGACGCGTCCCTCGCGCAGACTCTGCTCGGCCAGCATCGTGGATTCCTTCGCCCGCCTAGATCTTCTTGTTGGCCGCGATGTCCCAGCCCATCTTCGGCTTGGCGCCGGCCCCGCCCTTCGCGTCCTGCGCGGCGTAGTCGACCTTGACCCGGGCGAAGTTCAGCGTCACGTTCTCCGTCAGCCGATCCTCACCGCCCGACCCGCCGTTCGAGACCGAGCTGACGAGGACGTCTTCCATCACGACGATCAGGTACTCGAGCGGGTTCTCGCCCGCCTTGCGCACCACGAGCTTTGCTTCCTTCAGATGCTTGCCGTTGCAGCACGACAGGTACAGGTCAGGCGACGCCACGTCGATGAACTTCGTGAACGACAGGTCGTTCACGTTGACTTTGCCCGCGCCGGCCCCCCCACCCATGTGGGCCGAGCCCGATTGCGACATGCCCCAGCTCCACGACAAAACGTCGATCTCGTCCTTGTGCTTGTCGTCGGCCGACTCGCCCTTGATTCCGTCGATCTTGATGAACATGTCAACGGCCATCGATCGTCTCCTCTTCCGCTCGCACCGCGTTCCCCGCTAGTGAATCGTGACTGCTCCAGTGAATCGTGAGTCGCCCGAATCAGAACATCACTTCCCGCCCTTGGCCGACGGCAGCTTGGACACGAGCCGCAGCGAGACCGTCAGGCCCTCCAGCTGATAATGCGGCCGGAGATAGAACTTCGACGTGTAATAGCCGGGATTGCCTTCCACCTCTTCGACCGTGACCTCGGCCGCCGACAATGGGTATTTGGCCTTGGTCTCTTCGCCCGCCGACGCAGGGTTGCTGAGGACGTACTGCGAGATCCACTTGTTGAGCCACGCCTCCATCTCGTTGCGCTCCTTGAACGAGCCGATCTTGTCGCGCACGATGCACTTCAGATAGTGCGCGAACCGGCAGGCCGCGAAGAGGTAGGGCAGCCGGGCCGAGAGATTGGCGTTGGCGGTGGCGTCCGGGTCCGTGTACTCGAACGGCTTCTGCAGCGACTGCGCGCCGATGAACGCCGCGACGTCCGTGTTCTTTCGATGGAGCAGGGGCATGAAGCCGTTCTTGGCCAGCTCGGCCTCGCGCCGGTCGCTGATGGCGATCTCCGTCGGGCACTTCATGTCCACGCCGCCGTCGTCGGTCGGGAACGTGTGGACCGGCAGGCCCTCCAGCGACCCGCCCGATTCCACGCCCCGGATGCGCGAGCACCAGCCGTAGAGCTTGAACGACCGCGTGATGTTCACGCCCATCGCGTACGCGGAGTTCACCCAGGTGAACTTGTCGTGCCGGGCGCCTTCCGTGTCCTCCTGGAAGTCGAACTCCTCGACCGGGTTCGCCTTGCCGTAGGGGTAGCGGCCCAGGAACCGCGGCATCGCCAGCCCGACGTAGCGCGAGTCTTCGGCCTCGCGCAGCGACCGCCAGGGCGCGTACTCCGCCGTCGTGAAGATCTTGGTCAGGTCCCGCGGATTGGCCAGCTCTTGCCAGCTCTCCATCTGCATGACCGAGGGCGAGACGCCCGCGATGAACGGACAGTGCGCCGCCGCGGCGACCTGCCCCATCTGACCGACCAGCTCGACGTCGGGCGGCGTGTGGTCGAAATAGTAGTCGCCGACCAGGCAGCCGAACGGCTCACCGCCGAACTGCCCGTACTCCGCCTCGTAGAGCTTCTTGAAGAGCGGGCTCTGGTCCCAGGCCACGCCCTTGTAGCGCTTGAGCGTGCGACCCAGATCGGCCTTGGAGATGTTCATCACGCGGATCTTCAACATCTCGTCGGTCTCGGTGTTCGTGACGAGGTAGTTGAGCCCCCGCCAGGCGCTCTCGACCTCCTGGAAGGCCTTGTGGTGCATGATCAGATTGACCTGCTCGCTGAGCTTCCGGTCGAGCACGGCGATCATGGCCTCGATCGTGCCGATCGTGTCCGACGAGATCAGCGTGGTCGCGCTCAGCGCCTGCTCGGCCAGGGTCCGCACCGCCGTCTCGACCGCTTCCTTGGCGGCGTCCGACCGCGGCTTGAACTCCTTGTTGAGAAGCGTCTGAAGCTCAGAAGCCTCGAACCCTGCGCTCTGCCCGTCGGCCTGTTGCTGAGTCGACATAATGTGTCCTCGTCAATAGTGGTTTAGGACTTGGGCTGGGCGTCGGCCGCGGCCTCGTCGGGCTTCGGCATCGCCGCGACGGCCTTGAGCAGCGCCGGATCCTGCAGCAGCTTCTTGATCAGCTGCTCGGCGCCGCTCTTCCCGTCCATATAGGTCACCAGGCTCGCCAGCTGCTGTCTCGCCTCGAGGAGCTTGCTCAGCGCGTCGACTTTACGGGCGACCGCGGCGGGCGAAAAATCGTCCATGCTCTCGAAGGTGACGTCGATCATCAGGTTGCCCTCACCGGTCAGTGTGTTCGGCACCTGGAAGGCCGCCCGCGGCTTCATCGCTTTGAGCCGCTGGTCGAAGTTGTCGATGTCGATGTCGAGGAACTTCCGGTCGGCGACGTCGGGCAGCGGCTCGGCGGGGTTGCCGGACAGGTTCGCCATCACGCCCATGACGAACGGAAGCTGGATCTTCTTCTCGGCGCCGTAGAGCTCCACGTCGTACTCGATCTGGACTCGGGGCGCGCGGTTTCGGGCGATGAACTTCTGGCTGCTGGCTCGTGCCATGTCGAACCCTCCTCTAGGTCTTCTCGACGTCGCCGGCCAGCTTCTCGAGCTGCGAGAGGCTGTCGGGCATCAGATCCCGGACGATTTCCAGGAAGCTCTTCTTGATCAACCGCTGCGCACGCCGGATGAACAGCGGCGCGGGATTGCTGGGCTCGTGCCGCTCGAGGTAAGCGCAGACCAGCTCGAGCATCCGGACCGCGTCGTCGCGGCTGCGGATTTCGCCCGCGACCGCCGGCCGAGCTCCGTCTGTGGATTCCGTCCGACCGTCCTGCTGGGCTGCCTCGCCCTTCGTCCCGAGCGCGGCGTCGCAGGTGCCCAGGAGGCACTCGAGCGGTTGAATCAGCGGAGAGAAGTCGAGCGCTCGGGAACCGCCGACGCGCTCGTTGATGAGCGCCTGGATGGCCGTCAGGCGGTCGTGCGCTTCCCGCACGGCCGACGGCACTGACCGGTCGCTCGCGAACGCGGCGGCGATCTGCGCATGGATCTGACCGATGGGCCGGTTCGCGTCGGCGTCGGCCGCCCGGGGAGCGAGTCGCCCCATCGCGACTTCGATGTCGCGCGCCCGGAGCTGTCCTTGCTCACGGGAGCTCACGAGGTACGCATCGCGCAGGTCCTTGATGACCACTTCGGGATCGACGAGCGGCGCCAAGGCGTTCAGCCTCTCTGTCGGGTCGTCTCCTCGGTCGGCCTCGAGCACGGGATGAATTCCCTCCCAGTACCGCTCGAGCAGTCCGTGGATCAGGCTGAGGCCGGTGGCGAGCCCGGGGATACCTTCGGTGCACGTGAGGGCCCGGGTCAGGTGGACGGCGACTCGAAGGTCCTTGCTACGGTGCAGGATGGCCTGCGAGCGGTCGACGACCTTGGGCCAGTTCGGATCTTCGGCCGGCTTGACGGCGTCACCGGTGCGCTGCTCCGGCTTTCCCCGAGCCGCCTCCTCGAGCTCGAAGAAGGACAGGTCGTGCTCGAGATTGGGGCCACAGGGAGGAAGCTCCTTGGTCTCAGCCAGCACCGTACCGACGTCGAGCATCAGCACTCCAAATTGAGAAGATCAGCTGCACTCTGACTCGACTGCCGCGCCGTCTACGTCGACCCGAGGCGTCTCGCAGTGCAGATCCCAGGCCAATTGAGCCTCGCACCCATTGCGCGACGATTCGGCCGCCGAGAAAATGCTGTGAACCTATGCCTTTGAACCCGATCTGTCAATGACGAAATGTGCTTCGGCGGGCGCCACGAGACCAGAGGCAACGCGTGGCCGGGCTGGTCCAGAGCTCTTACCGTTCCGGAAGTCATTCAATCTATGAAATAAATCGGTAAGTCTATGAAGCGACCGGCCGGTGAACGGCATTGCCCTTGTGAAAGTCGGTGACCCCAAGCCGTCGCGGGATCTGATCCATCAAGGTCACAACGGCGGGGTCAGGCTCGACCGGCCAGATCGGCCGGAAAGGTATTCGAGGTGGTCAGTCGGCTGTTCAACTTTCGGGCGGTTCACCATCCCGGACCCGGGTGCTCTGCCCGAGCCTACTGGACCTTCACTCGAAAGTGCACGCGCCGATTCCTCGCGGCGCATGCTTGCGATTTGTCCACGCACACCGGGCGGTCTGAGCCGTAGCTGACGGTCAACAGACTCGTGGCGGGCACGCCCATCGTCACGAGAAATCTCTCTGCCGCCCTGGCTCGCAGCTCGGCGAGGCCAAGGTTGTCTTCGCGGCTGCCCTTGTCGCGCGCGTGGCCTTCAATGAGCACCAGGTAGTGACGGTCAGCGACCAGCCAACGGGCGAGCAGCCAGCGGGCGTTACCCAGCATGATGCTGGTCCCCTCACGAACGATGTCGGCGCGGTCGGGCTCGAAGAGCACGTCCTTGAGCGCCGGCTCGTCGGCATAGCCCTCCAGATTCGGCGGCGGAGCGGCGGGAGTACTCGGCGGCGGCGCCTCGGTGACCGGCCGCTCTTCCGGGGCAGCCGGCGGCGGTGGTGTCGCGACGGGCGCCTCAGAAGCGTGAGGCGCGGTCTTCGGTGCCTGCGGCCCGCATGCCGCCAGCGTCTGGAGCAGAGCAGCCACTAGCAGGACCGCGATGCTCGTCCGTCGCATAGCGGGCATACTACTCTTGCGGATCCGGACTCTGCAGCCCGAACTGCGTCCCACCCGGAACGACTCGCCTCGAGGCCACCGCCCTCGCGCGGATCCTGGCTTGGGCGCTGGTCGATGGGCGCGCCAAACTGATCGCGTGGGTGGTGGCAACGCCGAGACCGCCAACCGCGTCCAGTAAGGCAGCCCGCGAGGCCGACCTGCAAACGGACCGAGTCAGCGCCGCGCCGCACTCTCCCGTGTGCCCTGACTTGCCAGGGCGCCGTCAACGAGTGCGAACAAGGACAGGAGCACGAGTAGGCCGCCCCCCGCAAACCAACCGCTCACGCCGAATTTCCACGCGTGGTCAGTCAGCCCCGCAAGAAGCGCGATCAGGCCGCAGACAACACCGAGGATTGCGCCAATCCGGGCACCAAGGGTCCGTCGATGACCGACTGCCATGGCGACCTCCTTTTTGAAACGAGAACGTTGGGGCGCTGCTAATACCTCCCTTTCGAGCTATGAGCGCGGAATGCCTTCCTCCGCGCGTTGCAAACAGCCGCGAGCCAGGAGGAATAACGACCGGAACCAATTGGTGCCGATTATCGCCGGGCGGTCGGCCTTGTCAACAGTGGACTCGATAAGCCTTGGCAGGCGGTCCTTCGCCGGAACCCCGGCGATCAGGTCACGCGAGAGAATTCAGCGATCGCCGCGCCTTCCCCGCCGCGATCGGCTGAACGGTACGCGGCATCGACGATGGCGCTCCCCGGTTGGCGCTCCGGCTACGATGAAACCGCGGGCCCAATGCGGCGTCAGCCTCGTCTACACCGACTGGGTCGCCCGCGGCGAGCAAGTGGCAGAAAGACTCGTGCGAGTGCAATCGCAACGCGCAGGAGGCCGTGCCGACCCATCTGGCCGTCTCTTCGGACGGAGCCAGGCGCACGCCGAGCGATGCATGGCGGCGGGGGGGACGCGACGCGATGACGTGAGGGGCGCGCGAGACCGCAGCGCCCCGCGTCAGGAAATGGTGACCCCGGCGGGACCGGCTCGAATCTGGACGCGGGAATTTCAAGGAGTTGTGCCGACGCGCTGAGGCGCCCGGGGCCGGCCCTGCCCCGTCACCTCGGGGTCGCGTCGCCACCGCGTGCCACGGTCGAAGCTCGCTGGCCATGCCCTGACTCAGCCTCCCGTCGCCCCGGTTTGCCGGAGCTTCGTCAGTGCCGCTTTGAGTCCCAGCAGCTCCGCCCTGACAACCGCCCAGACCAGCTCGACGTCGACGTCGAAGTACGCGTGGACGATCCGGTTGCGCAGGCCGGCGATCTGGTGCCAAGGGATTTCGCCGTGCCTGGCCTTGAACTCGGCGGGAAGGCGCCGGGCCGCCTCGCCGATCACCTCCAAGCTGCGCACGACGGCATCGATGGTCTTGTCGTCCTGCACGAAGGCGTCGCGGTCGAGGCCCTGCGTGTACCGCGCGATGCGATCGATACGCTCCAGCATGTCCTCGAGGAGAACGCCGACCGGCCTATCGGACATCGACCAGGTCCCGCTCGATCCGCATCCAGTGTCTCGGGCCGATGGCCCGCCGCGACACCACGTCGGAACGAACGCCCAGGAGCGCCTCGATGCGGTCCGCCAGCTCGACGAACCGCAAGCCGATGGAGGGGTCGACCTCCACGAGCACGTCAACGTCACTGTCCTCGCGCTGGTCCCCGCGGGCGTAAGAGCCGAACAGGGCCAGCCGGGTGACCCCGAACTCCCGGGCGAGCTGCGGCCGGGCTGCGCGGAGAAGAGCCAGGACGTCCTGCGTGGTCCTCACGGTGTCGGCGGGAACAGGCTGGCCTGGGTCTCGCGCAACGCGACCTGCCAGGCCTCGGCCCTGAGCGTCTCGCGCTCGGCGAGAAGCGCGCTCACGAGCTTCCAGTCCTCGCCGGCCCGCGGCAGGATCTCGAAGAAGGCCTGGGCGAGCTTCCAGACGCGCGCGTCTTCAAAGAGCCCATGCTCGGCAAGATAGCGCACAAGGTCGGCCCGCCGCTCGTCCTTCCAGATTTCCACGGCCCGGTGGAGGGCGTCGATCAGCGGAGGGTCCGGCGCGGCACCCAGCGGCCGAGCGCCGCAAGAGGCACCCACGCCTCAGCCTCCACGGCGTGGTTCACCGCGGTGCCGATGGCGCCCGAGGAGATCGGGCAACGCGGCGGTGTCGGAAGGTCGGCGCCCGGGTCCGGTCAACGTGTGCGCGGCCGGGCTGAGCGATGAGTTGTATCGGGCGCGGCTCCATCCTGCTTCGCGAGGGGCGGCGGTGGCGGCGTTACCGCAGCCTGGAGGAGCTGCGCCATCCCCCCGAAGAGGGCGGCCAGCGTCGAGGCCGTCTCGGGAGGCGCCTCGATCACGAGGCCACCCCGGCCGGTTCGCTGGACCGTCAAGCCCGAGAAGAGTCGCTGGACGTCGGCGGCCGACGGCGTCGCCTCCGGTGCCGTCGGAGCCGGCGCGTCACCCGACTCGTCTCCTGCCGTCACGAGAGCTTCGATCTCGCGCTCGGCGGGATCGTCCTCCGCCTCGGCGGCCTCCCTGCCGCGCGGCGGCACGGGCCCGAGCGCCGGCGCCACGATGCGCTCGATCCGAGAGAGGAAGCCCCCCGACCGCTCGAACACCACTGCGTCGGTCGTCCCGTCGAACAGCCCATTGAAGAGCGCCCGCTTGGACCCGACGAGATCGGCGATCCGCGACTCGATCCCGGGTTCGCCGACGAGGTTGTAGACGTCGATCGGGCGGCGCTGGCCCAACCGGTAGATCCGACCGATCCGCTGCTCGAGCACCGCCGGGTTCCACGGCAGCTCGACGTTGATGCACGCGCTCGCAGCCCGCTGGAGGTTCAGGCCGACCCCGCCGGCGTCCGTCGCGAACAGCACACGACACGCTGGGTCGTCGTGGAAGTCGACGATGTTTTGCGTGCGTCGCTTTTGACCCTCCTCCCCGGTGAAGAACGCCGCGCGGACGCGCTCGCGCGCGAGCTCTCCACGCGTGGCCCAGTGCGCCAGCCGCAGCATCCGTCGCCACTGGCTGAACACGACGACCTTGCGTGCCTGCGCGAGCACGAGCTGGCCGATCAGCTCGCGCAGCTCTAGCAGCTTCGGGCTCGCCAGGCCCCGGAGGGTCGACTCCGTGGGCCGCTCGATCCGCGAGAGGTCCGGCCAGATCGCCTCGAAGCGCAGCTGCGCCAGGCCGTTGGAGATGATCCGCTGGGTGGTGAGGAGCGTCATCAGGCGCAGGAACTCGGCCTGGGTAAGCGGACGCTGGCGCGCGCGCCCGAGGAGCTGCGCGATCGGCATGTTGAGCGCGTCGTGCTCTTCCATTTGCTCGGCGGTCATCTCGACAGGGACCCGGGTGTCCGTCCGCGTCGGCAGTTGGGATAGCACCTCGGCGCGGACGCGCCGGATCATGCAGCCGGCGAGACGGGTACGCAGCGTGTCGAGGTTCCTGGCGCCGCCGACCTCCGCCTTTCCGTCCACGGGCGTGGTGTGCCACGGCGCCAGGCGCCATTTCGGCTCCAGCGCCAGGTCGTCCACCCACTCCACGATCGACGCGAGTTCGTCGAGCCGGTTTTCCATCGGCGTGCCTGTCAGGACGAGCCGGTACGCCGGATCCAGTCGTTTCACGGTCAGTGCGGTCTTGGTCGCCCAGTTCTTGATCCGCTGCGCTTCGTCGAGCACGACGATGTCCGGGGTCCAGGCGCGGACGACGTCGAGGTCGCGAATGAGTTGCTCGTAGTTACCGAGGAGGAATCCCCGGCGGCACCCGTCGAACGTCGCGCGGCGCTGGGCAGGTCCGCCATCGATGACGGTCGCCGGAACATCCGTGAAGAGCTGCCACTCGCGAAGCCACTGAGGCTTGAGCGCGGCGGGGACCACGAGCAGCCCACGGCGGACGCGACCGGCGCGCCAGAGGACGTGGCACGCGGCGATCGCTTGCGCCGTCTTGCCGAGACCCATGTCATCGGCAAGGAGGAGCCGCCCGCGCAGGAGGAACCGCCCGACTCCCTCGCGTTGGTACGGATAGAGCGGCTGCTTGAGGCTCCGCAACGCCTCGCGAAGCCGTGCGACGCTTCGGGCGCCCTCGATCTCGCGCGCAAGGCGGCGGCGGTCTTCCCGGAGCAGCGCGTGCAGCGCCGGCTCGGCGTGCCCGTGCCCGAGGTGGCCCAGCAGTACGTCCACGACCGCCAGCCGCGTTTCGGGCGTCGCCGGAACGTCGAGCGTCCAACGGTCAGCGGTGCCGGGACGGAACCAGCGGCGCAGACCCCGGTCCGGCGGACCGCCGATCCAGCCGACGCGAGCCAGCCAGTCGCCTGAACCCGTCAGCGGTCGGACCGGATCCCAACGCAGAGGTGATGAATTCGGGATCGGCTCCCGCCCCGTCTCGTTGAGGCCGCCGCGCCTCGAGGCCACATCCTCCAGCACCGTGAGCAGATGCTTGCAGAGCCCGAGGGAACTCCGGAGGAAATCGGCACAGTCACAACTGCCCTCGAAGGGCTCGATGCGGCGTAGCAGGGTGCGATATGGGCGTGCGGGTGAGCCGGGGCGGCGGGTCGCGTAGAGTCCGAGGCGCCGACCTTTCGGGGGGCGTGCGACGATCTGGAGCTGATCCGCCCGACCGAACGCGAAGCGGCGGAGCAACGCCTCGAGCGCGTCGCGCTGGACGGGCCAGTCGGCTCCGCGGGTCATCGACAGGATGTGGCGAGCGATCAGCTCCGGCGGCAGGCGTCCTGTACGGCGCTGAGCCCGCGCCAGCAGCGTTGGATACGCCTCGGTCATGCTCTCGAGCGTGGCAGCGGCCGGAGGAGGGACCGGCATGGCGGGCGCATTGTACGATGGGCTGAGGCCGGTGTTGTGGAGTCCACGCTAGCGTTGGAGCTCCTTGCCAAGCTGCAACGGTTCGGCAGGTATGACGCAAGAATCCTCGAAGACGTCGCCCGCCGGATCCGCGCCGCTGCGTCGAGCAAGAACGGGGAAAGCCCGTCGTGAAGAACGTGATGAGCGTGCGGGTGAGCTCCGAGGGGCGGCTGCCGGCTTCGAGAGCTGGCTCGCCGGGAGAAGGAGGAAGTGTCCACGCTGGCGCGGGAGCTGATGGATTACGGGTGGGTCTTCCTGATGCTGCGCGACTACCGGGCAGGCCGGGTCTCTCTCGGCACCTTCGCGCAGAAACCGGACATCCCGCTCTCGGAGGCGATCGACCTCCTGGCGGAGCTTGGTGTTCGCTCACCGGTCGAGTACGACGACTACCTCAAGGGGCTCTCGACGACGGCGGCGTTCGTGAAGACCTCGAAGGCGTAGGGCCTTGCGGCCCCTGCATACGTTTTCCTGCGCCAGGTGCTGGAGTGGAAGGCGCGCTTTGGGTGCAACGTAAGGGCCCTAGGTGGTTTCGAGCCGTCCCCAGGGGTCGAGAATCCCGAGCGAACGAGGAGAACGAAATCAATTTGGTGACCCCGGCGGGTTCGGCTCGAATCTGGATGCCGGAATTTCAAGGGGTTGGCTTCGCGAGGATGTAGCAGGTTGGTGACCCCGGCGGGATTCGAACCCGCGATCTCGACCTTGAAAGGGTCGCGTCCTGGGCCAGGCTAGACGACGGGGTCAGCGACCGTCAGTATACCCGAGCTAGGGCTGCACCCTCAGATTCGGGTGGCGCAGCCAGAAAAAGCCCCCCATCGCCGTCGCCGCCAGCAGGTTGGCCACGAGGATCGCCGGCCACGCGAGGGCCTGCAGCACGGGCGCGGCGAACAGCATCGCGGCCGCGATGAACCCGAACTCGAAGAACACGAAGAGCATCAAGATGCCGAAGCCCACGTTCTGCTGTCGCTCGGCGAGCGCCAGCAAGCGTGCGACGACGACGCCGATGACCACGAAGGCGAGGCCGTGGACCCAGGTGAACATCAGCACCATCTCGAGATTCGGCACCGCGTCGAGCCACGGCGCCGCGCCGCGATGGAAGAGCGCGGCGCCGAGGATCGTCGGCGTGTAGAACGGGCGGCCCTGGATCGAGTCGATGATCAGGAACCAGAGAGCCACGGTAGCCGCGCCGACGAGGCCTGCGATCAGGCCCTCCTGATAGAGCCGCGTGACGTCAAGCGATGCGAGAGAAGACTCCTCGCTGTGGGAAGAACGCTCGGTGGTCGCGCCGGTCTGAGCGGTCATCACCCTCTCCTTTCTGGGTGGCGAACCGACCCGTTCGACGGATACCCGATTATACCGCCGGGCTTCTAGCGTGTGCTCTGGCGCGGGGGAAACGCGGCCGGCCGGCTGCGCCGGTCAGGGCGCATCGCGGGTCGAGGCGAAGCGGAAGCTGTTGATGCCGACGCGGTAGCCCGTCGCGCCGGGCACCACCGGGACGCGCGCTTTGAAAGGCGCGCTCCCCCGCGCGGGCACCATGCCGACGTACGGAATGCCCTGCGCGATTACTTTGCCGGACTGATCGACTGCCGAGGCGTTCACGTAGACGTCGACCACGTCGACCCCGCCGTCGTTGAAGACGCGGCCCGACAGCTCGGCGGAGGTCGGCCCCGTCTTGTCGACGGTGTGGGTCACTCGCAGACTCGACGGAGTTTGCGCGGCCACCGGGATCGCGGATGCGGCGACGACGACGGCGCAGAGCACGAGGCGGCGCCACGCTGCGCTGAACACGATACGGAGCATCTTACGTCAGGCAGTCTCCTCTGGCGCGGCGATCGCGCCCGTCGCATGATAGCGCAGGTCGCTCGCCGGTCGGCGTGGTACGCTGGGCCCCGAACGGGCCGAGCGGTTCCGCGGGGAGAACGACAATGGCCGATGGCGAGCCGGAAATCCTTATGCCGTCCGAGGATCATCCGACGGGTGAGTTCGTCTCTCAGCCGGCGAAGCTCCTGCGGATCGCCGCGATGATCCGCGAGCTCCTGGAAGAAGTCCGAAAGTCTTCCCCGGACGAGCCGGGCCGCAAGCGCCTGAGCGCGATCTACGACAAGGCGCTGGCGATGTTGAAGGAAGGCCTGTCGGAGGATCTGCAGAAGGAGCTCGAGACGCTCACGTTGCCCCTCGACGGCTCGTCAAGCGAGTCCGAGATCCGCCTCGCGCAGGCGCAGCTGGTCGGTTGGCTCGAAGGGTTGTTTCACGGCATCCAGGCGGCGCTGTGGGCCCAGCACGCGCAAGCGCGCGCGGGACTCGAAGAGATGCGCCGTCGCGGTTTGCCTCCCGGCCCGCAGCAAGGCGGCGACGACCGGCGAGGACCCGGCCAGTATTTGTAGCGTTCGGGGAGTGGTGCGATTCGCCTGGCGGGCCCGCGCGGCCAACGCCCTCACCTGTTCGCGGTCATGCTGTCCACCTTCTTCCGGCCCCGATGCTCATGGCAGAATGCGCGGCACAAGCGAAGGCCCCCAACGCGAGGAAGACGGCGATAGCCGACAAATTGACGCGAATGCGGGAGATCCAAAACTGGGGAAAGTCGTTTGGCATTCGCACCCCAGACGCAACGAGCCCGAACATGTGCATCGCAGCCGCCAAATTCCTTGTCGGGCGGCTCTCCGGGCTCTATCCGGAGTCGGCCGGGCACCTGAACGTCTTCTTGCGCTCTGCGCAGGCCAAGAACCTCGCGCCCAAGGTGAACATGCAGCGCCTCATGGCGCTGTGGGGTCACCCTGAGCACGCGTTCGATACCGACGTGGTGAACGACTTCAACACGCTGGTGCTGCCCGCGCTGATCGAGTGGGGGGGGAGCCAAGGGGCTCGGTAAGGTCAAGTTCGTCCCTCTCAGAAATTGCCCAGCCAACAAGGGCGACGCACTTCTGCGGCAGCAGGTGCCGCTCGTCGTCGGGGTTTACTATTCCGACGCGAAATATCGAGGGACTGGACGCAACAACCACTACGTCACGATCGTGAAGGGAGCCGGAGGGGACGTGTGGGTAGTCGATTCCTGGGGCTCGGAGGACGAAGACGCCGTGAAGCGCGTTCGGTCCACCTTCGCGGCAAGTTTTCAAATTCCGTTTGTTTTGAACCTGAACGTCAACGGGCCCAAGGGATATACGGTGATCCCGGGCAGGAATCCGTTTGTCGGCTACTACGAGCAGGATGGCAACCCAACGAAGTTGGCGATTTCACTCTGACGGAGACACAGGCGCTAATAACTGAGCGCGATCCCCAAGGCGCTCATTCCGACGAGGATCGCCAGGAAGATGAGCAGCACGAGCTTGATCTCCTGCAGCGTCATGGGTTGGCCTCCAAGCCCCACTCTACGACCTACGGCTTGACGCGAAAGTGGGTAAAACCAGCAGGTCCGGGTCAGTCGGCGCCCGACACACCGGCGCCGTCCACGCCACCGCCGCTCCGTGTCCCTCCCGACGAAGCTTCAGCTCAGTGAAGTCCTTTCGGATGAGCGCCCAAGTGGCGTCGGTTCGTCCGATCGGACTCCCCTACTCGCCAAGAAGGAGCCGCCTTTGGGGGTGTGCAGTAAGTTTCACACAACCTATAGGACTTGTTAATCGGAAACTCCTCGACTAGGCTCTGACCTCCAAAAAGGTCGCTCGGAAGAGTTGAATTTTTGACTCGATAGGGGAGCCCCAAATGAACGACGGAAGCCCTCAGGCGCACGCCTTCCGGATGGTCATCGACTATCGGTCACGCGGCCTGCGGCGATCGCGTTTGACGAGGCGCCCGGGTGTTGTCTGGTCAGCCTTGAAGGGAATTTGCCTGTCCGCGCTGCTCGGAATCGGACTGTCTCCGGCGACGGCGGCGGCCCAGAACAATCCCATCGTGATCGAGAATCAGCAGCCCGGGACGAGCCAATGGCAGATCAGCGGTGTGAGGGCGAC
>Ga0209157_1000693_pt1 | contig 28731 bp, 21 predicted proteins | sample GraSoiAngelo_135_FD_185892 | JGI IMG/M metagenome (GOLD analysis project Ga0209157, IMG submission 185892) | Grasslands soil microbial communities from the Angelo Coastal Reserve, California, USA - 14_0929_05_40cm (SPAdes) (version 2) | ecosystem: Environmental > Terrestrial > Soil > Grasslands ...
CGGATCCACGCGATCCTTGCAGGGCTCCGCGGCCGGCCGGTGTTCGTCAACTTCTGGGCGACTTGGTGCGTGCCGTGCGTCGAGGAGCTTCCGGACCTGGCGGCCCTGTCGCGCGAGGACGCCGTGCGAAGGGCCGAGTTCGTCGGCGTCTCCCTCGACGCCTGGGTCACGGGGAACGGCAGCGAAACCGAGGAGAAGGTGAAGCGCGCCCTGGCCGACGCGGGTGTGAACTACCCGAACCTCATTTACCAGGGAGATCAGGACCCTCTCCTCGAGGGGTTTCAGCTTCCCGGACCTATCCCGTACTCGGTTCTGTACGACGGGCAAGGGAAGCGGGCCGCAAGCTGGACGGGGAAGGCGGCCATCGAGGAGGTGAGACGGGCGATCGCCGCGACATCGGAGCGGAGCCGGGCATCCGCGGCGGCTCGGCCTCAGGGACGGCGGGGCGGTCGCTGACCACGCGCTCGACCGGCAGCGCCCTCGTCTCGGCTCTCACCCCGACGCCCGCGGGCAACGAGCGGCGCGGCCGGTAGTAGTCCCGAAGGGACTTGACGCTGACCGTGGTTTTCTCCGGGTAGCGCAGGGCCGTCAGCGTCCCGCCGTATACGCAGCCGGTGTCGATGTTCACCGTGTTGCGGATCCACTCCGGCTTCCGGACGGGCGTGTGCCCGTACACCACGAGCGTCCTCCCGCGATAGCCCGCCGCCCATTTCACCCGCACCGGCAGCCCGAACCGATCCAGCTCGCCGGTCGTCTGTCCGAAGATGGCGAAGCGCCGCGCCGCAGGCGATGTCCGTCCGAGATGGCGGGTGGTGATCCCGGCGTGCGCCACGGCCAGCCGGCCTTTGTCGAGAATCAAGTGCGGCGGCAGGCCGCGAAGGAAATCCTGGAACTGCGCGAGAAAGCGCCGCCGTGCCGGGCCGGAGAGCGCCTGGACCTGGCGGATCGTCTTCAGCGTGCCCGGGCTGATGCTGCCCGCGTCGTCGTTCAGCCCATCAAGGAAGGACATCTCGTGATTCCCGGGAACGCAGAAGGCCGTCCCGGCCGTCACCATCCGCATGGCAATGCGGGCCGCCTCGACGATGCGTGGGCCGCGGTCCACGAGATCGCCGACGAACACCGCACGCCGGCCCCGCCGGTGCCGGAAGGGTGCGCGCGGCGACGTTCTCCGGTAGCCCAGCCGGCGCAGCAGGCGGATCAGCTCGGGGGCGCAGCCGTGGACGTCGCCGATGATGTCGAACGGTCCCTCGTCGTCCCTGAGGTCGCACCTTGGGGACGGCGAGGCGGAGACCCGCGCCCGGCCGGCCTCCCGGGCGCCGCGGATGAGGTGCACCACGGCGAACCCTTCCGATCGCAGGTTCTTCAGGCCGGCGGCGAGGCGACGCGTCTGGCGCGCGATGACGGCGCGGCCGACACGGCGCGGGCGCCAGCGGTCATGAGCGAGACAGTCCAACAAGGGCAGGTGGAGGACGATGGCTACGGCGGGCACGCCGTGGCGCCCGGCCATCGCGACAAGCGGCCGGCGGGCCCGGGCGTCGATGCTGGTGGCGTCGAACACGGTCAGGCGCCTGCGCCGGAGGCGTTCCCGGGTGAGACGGTACGCCAGGGCGAACGCGGCGGCGCTGACCCGCTGGTCGGCCGCGTCGCCCGCGATCAGGGCGCGGCAGACGTCGGTGCTGACAATCTGGCGCGGGCGAAAATTGCGCCGGCAGAAAGTGCTCTTGCCGGATCCGGCGGGTCCCACCATCACCACGAGGGACGGCGACGGCACCCTGAAAATCGTCGTCCGCGGCATGTACTCTCCGCGAAGGAGGCCGGTCCCCCGGTCCCGGTGGCCGGCCGGGGGGACAGTCCGGCTCAATACTCCAAAAGGTCTTTGACAGCTCCCGCGATCTGCTCGACGCTGGGCAGGACCGCCGCCTCGAGGTTGGGCGCGAACGGAACGAACGAATCCTGGGCTCCGATCCTGCGGACCGGCGCGTCGAGGTATTCGAACGCCCGATCCGCGATCCGGGCCGCGATCTCTGCGCCCATGCCGGCGAACAGCGGCGCCTCGTGCGCCACCAGCGCCCGTCCGGTGCGGGCCACCGACTCGAGCACCGTCTCGATGTCCATCGGCACGATGGTCCTCAGATCGATGATCTCGACCGAGGGCTCGCCGCCGGCCGCGGCCGCCACCTGGCTGAGCGCCTGCTGCACCATGTGCACCGTCCGTCCCCACGCGACCACGGTCAGGTCGTCGCCCCGCCTCACCCTCCTGGCCTTGCCGAAAGGAATGAGGTAATCCGGCCCCGGCTCCGGTGTCTTGGTGTACACCTGCCGGTACAGACCCTTGTGCTCGAAGAACAGGATCGGGTCCTCCATCCTGCAGGCGGTCTTGATGAGGCCCTTGGCGTCGGCCGCGTGGCTGGGGTAGGCCAGGAGCCAGCCGGGTGTGTGGGCATACAGCGTCTCGGGCGTCTGCGAGTGGAACGGGCCGCCGCGGATGTAGCCCCCGACGGCCACCCGCACGACCAGGGGGCAGGTCCACCCCGCGGCGCTGCGCCAGCGGAGCGTCGAGATTTCATTTCGCATCTGCATGTAGCCCGGGTAGGAGTAGTCGCCGAACTGGATCTCGACCACCGGCTTCCAGCCGCCGATCGCCATCCCCTGGGCCGCGCCGACGATGGTCGCCTCGGCAAGGGGGGAATTCACCACGCGCCCGGGGAACGCCTCGGTCAGCCCGCGCGTGACCCCGAACACGCCGCCCTTCGGATCCTGGATGTCCTCGCCCCACATGATCATCTTGGGATTGCGCTCCATCTCTTCCCGCAGGCCGTGGTTGATCGCTTCGACCATGGTGATCGGCTTGTCCGAGAGGTAGCGGGGATCGGATTCCTCGGTGACGATCCGGTTCGGAGAGACGATGTCGGCCACGGCGGTCGAGGGATCCGGGTACGGCAGGGCGTCGATCTTCCGGGCGGCTTCCTCCACCTCCTTCTGGATGCGCGCGCGCCACTCTTCGATCTCCTTGTCGCTCAAAAGACCCATCTCGCGGACGCGCAACTCGGAATGCGCCAGCGGGTCCTTGCGGCGCGCCTCCTCCATGTTCTTCGGGTCGCGGTACTTCGTCTGGTCGTCGGAGGAGGAGTGGGAATCCAGCCTGACCACCATGGCCTCGACGAAGAGCGGCCCCTTGCCCGCGCGCAGATCCTGCAGGAGCGGGCGCAGCGTGTTGTACATCTCCGTGAAGCGGGTGCCGTCCACGCGCACCGACCTCATACCGAAGCCCGCCGCCACTTCGTAGATCTGCGAGTGAGTCTGCTGCTCCTGCGGCACACTGATGGCGTAGCCGTTGTTCTGGATCAGGAACAGGATCGGAAGCCGGTCGTGCTGGGCCTTGTTGAGGGCCTCGAAAAACTCCCCCTCGGACGTCGATCCTTCGCCGCCGGAGACGTACACGATCTCGTCCCTCTTGTCCGCCTTGACCGCCATCGCCATGCCGACGGCGATCAGGAACTGGGTGCCGGTGCAGGCGGTCGGCGAGACGACGCGCAGCGCGGGCGAGGAGAAGTGCTCCGACATGTTGCGGCCCAGCGAGTTGATGTCACCCTCGCGCGACAGCATCCCCTGGAAGATCTCGTCGAGCGGCATCCCGAGGCCGACCATCAGGGCCTTCTCGCGGTAGTAGGGAAAGAACCAGTCCTTACCGGGCTGCAGGAGCATGGACACCGCGATCTGGACCTTCTCGTGCCCGCGGGCCGAGGCGTAGAACGAGCACTTCCCGGCGCGCACGAAGAGCCGGCACTGTTCCTCGACGAAGTAGGCGCGCAGCATCTTCTCGTAGAGCTGCAGGAACAGATCCGGCTTCACGCCGGGCGCGGCGGCCTTCGGGCGCGGTCGTTCCGCGGGCAGTTTCCGCACAGCCATCTTGAACCTCCGAGTCCCGGGAGCGGGCCGATCCTACACCTCCACCCTGTGGAACGCCAGACGCTCGGCCTGCCGGGCGGGAGGCCTGATGGCCCTTGGGCCTCACCCTCTCCGGGCCGTCTGCCAGAGGATTGACGGGCCGCCCGTGCCGAAGTGTTCCCTTCGTGGAAAGGCTTGCGGGCCGCGGGCTCGAACCTTGCCGGGAGTCCGCGCGGTCCCTATATTCCGAGCGGTTCTTGCGGTTCTTCGATTGAAGCCTCAAGAGATGCACGCAGCGGGGTAAGCGTGTTCGGAAAGAAGAAGCGCAAATCGAAGAAGCAGGCCGGATCGGTGGACCCGTCCGCCGCTGGAGCGGTCGAAGATCCGGACGGCCAGGAACCGGCACCTGGCCCGGCGCCAGGCGAGCCCGGCTCGCGCATCGGCCGCTACACCATCGAGTCAACGCTCGGCCAGGGCGGCATGGGTAAGGTGTACCTCGCCCGCGACCCGGTGATCGGCCGCAACGTCGCCCTCAAGGTCATCACCATCCGACCGGATCTCTCCGACGAGGAGGCGGCGCAATACCGCGAGCGCTTCTTGCGCGAGGCCCAGTCAGCGGGCGCGCTCGTCCACCCGAACATCGTGGCGGTGCACGACATAGGGAAGGACCCGGCGACAGGCAGCCCTTACATCGTCATGGAGCACGTGCCCGGGCAGGATCTCAAGAAAGTGATCCTGTCCCGCGCTCCGCTGCCGGGCACCGAGGCGGTCGGGATCGTCCAGCAGATCGCCGCGGCCCTGGACTACGCGCACCGGCGCGGCATCGTGCATCGCGACATCAAGCCGGCGAACGTCCTGATCACCGAGCAGGGACGGGTCAAGATCACCGATTTCGGCGTGGCGCGGCTGGCCGGTTCGGACCTGACGCGCTCCGACCAATTCGTCGGGTCGCCCGGGTTCATGTCGCCCGAGCAGCTCAAGGGCGGCCAGGTCGACGGCCGCTCGGACCTGTTCGCGCTTGGCGTGATCCTCTACCAACTTCTGACCGGCAAGGCGCCGTTCGAGGGCGACAGCGTCTCGGAGGTCCTGTATCGGATCTCGACGCAGCCGGCCGAGCCGCCGAGCGAGACGCACACCGACGTTTCGCCTGATTTCGACGCGATCCTCGAGAAGGCGCTCGCCAAGGATCCGGATCAGCGCTACCAGACGGGACAGGAGATGCTCGCCGCCCTGGCGCACCTGGTCGAGGAGGAATCGCCGGCCGCGGGTGCCGAGACGCCTGCCACCGAGGGCGGCCGGGAGGTCACGGTCGTCGCATCGCCATGGTTCACGCTCACGAGCCAGTGGCGCCTGGGGGCGCTCGTGGCATTCCTGGTGATGGCCCTCATCGGCGTGAACTGGGCCATCGTCAGCCTGTTGCATGGCCCCCTCGGAAAATCGGTGCGGCTCGACGGCGACCTCGGAGAGCCGGCCTCCGGCGGGTCGGGCCACCACGCGCACCGGGGGACCATCAGCATCGCCGGTGCGTCGGTTCCGGCCGCCTCGGAACGGGCGGCCGGCTGGACCGGAAGCCCCCGCCAGTCTTTCGACGCGGCGCGCGACGCGCTGAAGGCGGCGCGGCAGGAGATGTCCATGCCCGAGACGGAGACCATCGGGTCCGACAAGCCGATCAAGGCGCTGTGCGCCATGTCGTACGCCGGACCGGCAGAGATCGGGCACATCCTCGAGGCGGCGCGCCGGGCGCGCGCGGGTCGGGCCGTCGGCGCCAGCTTCACCTCCGTGGATCGTCCCACCGGCAGGATCCGGGTCGAGGTGAAGCACCGGATGAAGGCGGGACGCCTGATGGTCCTGGTGGACGGCAAGACGGTCCTGTCCAAGCCATTCGAGTCAACGAAGGGGAAATCGGGCACCGTCACGCACGTCCTCTCGGTCCCGGCGGGGAGGCACGGCGTGGAAGTGCGGCTGCTGGAGGAGCAGGGTGCGTTGGCCGCGAAATCGAAGATCACCGGGACCGTCGTGAAGAACGAGATGGCGCTGCTCGAGGGCGAGCAGCGTTCCGGATCCAAGAAGTCTCTCGGGCTCGACTGGCACGACTCCAACTGACGGAGAGGATGACAATGAGCACACCGACGAATCACCTCGGCGAAGTGACTCCCAGGATGCGCCGCTCGACAGGTTCCTGGCTGATCCGCAAGGAGAAGCCGGTCAACCCCCAGAGGCCTCCGAAACGCCCGCCCTCTTCCGGCGGGATCAACGCTCCGGGCGGCAGCGCCAGCGGCGGCATGATCTGCCCCGGCACCGATGCGTCGGCCCGCCGCCGGCACGGTGGAGGAGGCGGCGCGCGAGATGAGCCGGCGGCTGTCGGCCGGGGCCCGGGGAGCGGAGACATTCCTGGCCGGCCGCGCGGCGGAGGAAGCCCTGCTGGCCGGCGATGCGGGGGGAGCGGGTGCGATCGACGAGACGGCTCTGGAGAGCCCCGCGCAACGCGTCCTTCGCAAACCGTCGGCGCTGGGAGGGAAATCGATCTACCTCACGGTCATCGAAGGCGATCTGAAGGGGAAGTCGTTCGACGTCACCGGCATCGGCACGTACACGATCGGCCGCAAGGACTGTGACATCATCCTGGACGACGAGAAGGTGTCGCGCAAGCACGCCTCGATCGTCATCATCCGCGAGGGGCAGTACGCGGTCCAGGATCTCGCCAGCAGGAACGGCACCTTCGTCAACGGCGTCCGCCTGACGCGCCGCAACCTGCAGCACAACGACCTGGTGCGAATCGGCAACACGACGCTGCGCTTCACCGTGTTCGACGGGCCGTTGCCGGTGGAAAAATGACCGGCGGCATGGGCGCGTCGAGGAGGTCCCGATGAACATCCGGGGGATCGAGGACATGTCCCGCGACCAGCTGCAACACGAGATCGAGCGGGGCGGCAGGTTCGTGATCTTCCAGTATTGCATCTCGATCGTCGTCCTTTCGTTCAAGCGGGTGTCCGACATCCGCTTCATCAAGGGGGACGAGAGCGCATTCCGGAAGGGCGCCGCCTACTCCCTGATCTCGCTCCTGCTCGGCTGGTGGGGCATCCCCTGGGGTCCCATCTGGACCATCTCCAGCGTCATCACCAATTGCCGCGGCGGCCGGGACATCACGCCCCACGTGGTGCAGGCCCTCTCGACCAAGGCCGCCTGACGTCCGAGCCTGGGCGTGCGATCGAGATATCCCCGCTCAGGGAGGCCAGCCGCAGCGCGTCGCGCCTCACGCTCGCTCGCGCGCCGGTTCTGCGTTGCCCATCTCGCGCGCATGGCGCCGCTCGAAATCGGCGCGCCGCGCTGCGGCCGGCCTCTTAGCTCAAGTCTTCAAACCGTTCGCCGTCATCCCGCGTGCGTAAGGGGGTCGTCTCTCTGGGCGCGCCGGAGCGTCGCGGGTGGTTCTTCGATGGACCGGAGCCCTGGAACAAGCACGGCACGAGGCGCCGCGCCCGGGCGGGCGCAGGGTCGGCGCCTCGAACCAGGGGTACCTCGGCGTGTGACCCTTGCACCTGCCCGGCCGCTCCTGTAGCCTTGCCTCCTCATGTCTACGATCAAGGGTGAGAACCGCCTGGCGCGTGAAACCAGTCCCTACCTGAGACAGCACGCCCACAACCCGGTGGACTGGTACCCCTGGGGAGACGAGGCGCAGCAGCGCGCCCGCACCGAAGACCGGCCGATCTTCCTGTCGATCGGCTATTCCTCCTGTCACTGGTGTCACGTCATGGAGCGCGAGTCGTTCGAGGACGCGGGGATCGCGGCTCTGATGAACGAACGGTTCGTCAACATCAAGGTGGATCGGGAGGAGCGGCCGGACCTCGACGAGATCTACATGGCGGCCACGCAGATGCTCACCGGGCAGGGCGGCTGGCCGAACTCGGTGTTCCTGACGCCCGATCTGAAGCCGTTTTTCGCCGGCACCTACTTCCCGCCGGCCTCCCGCGGAGGCCGTCCCGGTTTCGCGGACGTCCTGCGAGCGGTCTCGGAGGCCTACGGATCGAAGAAGGACGACGTGAAGCGCATGGCGGACGAGGTGGCGGGGCAGATCGCGCGCCTCTCCGAAATGGCCCCGTCGAATCAGGTCATGACCATAGCACTCCTCAACCGTGCGTTCGGCGAACTGGCGGGACGTTTCGACAACGCGGAGGGCGGCTTCGGCGGCGCGCCCAAGTTTCCTCACAGCATGGACGTCTCGTTCCTGCTGCGCTACCACCGTCGCACCCGGAATCCCGAGGCGCTTCGCATGGCGGTCCTGAGCCTCGAAAAAATGGCGCGCGGTGGCATGTGCGATCAGGTCGGCGGCGGCTTCCACCGCTATTCGGTGGACGCGAAGTGGCTCGTGCCCCACTTCGAGAAAATGCTCTACGACAACGCGCTCCTGGCGCGTGTCTACCTGGAGGCGTCGCAGGCGGTCGGGCCGCTGCCGGTCTCGGCCTCCCTGCCCGCGGGCGGGGCCGCGGCGGCCGCCTTCTTCAAGGAAGTGGCGCGCGACACGATCGAGTGGGTGTTGAGGGAGATGACATCGCCTTACGGGGGTTTCTACTCGAGCCTCGACGCCGACAGCGAGGGCGGGGAGGGGACGTACTACGTCTGGACCCGACAGGAGATCGCGGAGGTGCTGGGCCGGCAGGAGGCCGGCCTGTTCTGCGACGTGTACGGTGTTCTGGAGGGAGGGAACTTCGAGAACGGCAGGAGCGTGTTGCACCTCGAGGAATCGCTGGCGCAGGTCGCTTCCGCGCTGGGTATGGAGGGGGGAGACCTGCGTCTCCGCATGGCGTCGGCCCGCGCCAGGCTCATGAGGGCCCGCGATCGGCGCGTCCGCCCGGGGCGCGATGAGAAGATCCTGGCCGACTGGAACGGCCTGATGATTTCGGCGCTGGCATTCGCGGCTCGCGTCCTGGACGAGCCGCGCTACGCCGAGGCCGCGCGGCGGGCCGCCCGACTCGTCCTGGATCGCATGGTGCGGGACGGCCGGCTGCTGCACTCCCTGACGGAGGGCCAGGCGCGTCATCCGGCGCACCTCACCGACCACGCCTTTCTTCTTGCCGCCTTCCTCGATCTCTACGAGGCCACCTTTGATCCGGCGTGGATCGTCGAGGCGCGCGCCATGGCGGCGCGTCTGGTCGATCGGTTCTGGGACGATCGCGGCGGCGGCTTCTTCTTCACGGCCAGCGACCGCGAGGTTCTGATCGCCCGGACTCGCGAGGGAAGTGACGGGGCCGTTCCCGCCGGCGCCTCGGTCGCGGCGCTGGCCCTGCCACGCCTGCACGCCCTGACAGGCGACGAGGCGCTCCGCGCGAAGGCCGAGACGACGCTGCGTCTGTATCGCGATCGCGTGGAGCGCTTTCCGTCTGCCTTCGGGATGATGCTATGCGCGGTCGATCAGCACCTGGAGGGCGTGCGGAGCATCGTCCTCGCATCCCGCCGCGACGATCCCGGCTTGCGCGCGTTCCTGCAGGCGTTGCGCGACGCCTACGAACCGAACGCCCTCCTGGCGCTCGCCGATCCGGTCGCGGCGGAGGCCTCGTCCCTGTTCGCGGGCAAACATCCGGTGGGTGGCCGGGCGGCGGCCTACGTGTGCCAGGGTGGCACGTGTCGCGCGCCCGTCGTGTCGCCTTCGGATCTGACGATCGGGTCCCGGGGACCGTTAGGGTCTTTACCCTAATTCGATTCTGGGGGGTTGACACCGGAAGGGGCCGCCCCTAGAGTTTTCCCAGCAATGCTGACACCCCTTTCCAGAGGCGTCGGGCGGTGTGCGGCCGGGAAGGGCTGGCTCGTTGGGCCAGGGCCACGCTTTGCCGCCCTCTCGTAGCAACGTTGTGGGGAATCGGTTATGGCTCGCGGCACGATTGCGAAGGTCGTTCGGGATCGTGGGTTCGGGTTCATCCGGGGCAACGACGGGAAGGAGGTCTTCTTCCACCGCTCGGGGCTCATCGGTATGAACTTCGATGATCTCGAGCAGGGCACGGTGGTCGATTTCGAGGTCGAGAAGGGCCCCAAGGGTCTTCGCGCCGCGAACGTGCGCAGCGCCGCGGGCAACGCCCCGGCGACAGCGCAGTAGATCACCGTCCCTCGGCTGTACCCCGGGCGAAAAATTCCGGAGCATGTCCCGCCGACGCCGCGGGCGAGGGCCCTCCGGGATCAACCGCCCGACAATCGGCGCGTGAAGTCGCTGTAGCGCGCCCGTTCTCTCGTGACCCTCGCCAGGTTGAAACCACCCAGGGCAATCCTGTAGACGGCGGAGCGGCCTCCTCCGCTTCGCTTCTCGACGTCTGCGCCCAGTCCCGTGACCAGAAGGATCGAGCTGTCGTCGAAGGGGACCGGCTCGGCCGCCCCGTAGGGCAGCGTGAGCCCGTCCGTCACCTGGCGCCAACCGCCGCTGGCGCCGGCGCGACCAAGGACATAGAGCTGCGGCACCCCCCCCTCGGGTTTGCGGCTGAATACGATCGAACCGTCCGGCAGAAAAACCGGACCGTGGTCCGCGTAGCCGCGCGCTCCGGCGGCGTCCGGCGAGCGGGGCGGCCCGAACTCGGAGAGGCACAGGGTACCGGCCTCGGGATCCGCGGCATCGGCGTCAGGGATCAGGTAGATCCGCGTCTCGCCCGAGCGGTCCGAGACGAAGACCACGGCGCGGCCGTCGGACGAGCCCCACGGTTCGGCGTCGTCGGCCGGGTGGCGCGTCAGGCGGCGCAGGCCTCCGTCATCGAGGCGCATCACGTAGAGATCCCTTGGCGCGCCTCGCGACGTCCCCGGCTCGGTGCGTGCGAAGACGATCCGATCACGCCCCAGGGGCGCCGGCGCCGAGTCGTCGGCCGGACTCGCCGGCGGGTCCGAAGTGAGACGTCTCACGACGCCGTTGGCGGAGGCCAGGTAGATCTCCGGGTTACCGTCGCGGTCCGAGACGAACACGATTCCACCGTCGGGCAGCCGCGCCGGCATCGTGTCGGCGTGGGTCACGCCGTCCGCGTCCCCCACGACGCGCGCCGCACCCTCCCCGATCTCCTCGTAGATCCGGAAGGCGCCGCCGCGGTCCGAGACGAGAAGCGTGGGCGGCTGCGCGGCCGGGGCCCGGGCCGGCCCGCCGCAGGTGGTGAGAACCAGAAGACATGCCGGACTTACGCGGGCGATTGCGGAGGAAAGGGCCACCCTCAGTCGCCGTGCGGAGCCGCCCGCGAGGCGACATCCTCCTCGAGGACCAGGCGGCGCAGGGCGCCCATCGGGACGGCGCCGTACGACAGCACACGGTCATGGAAGGCGCGAAGGTCCAGCGAGGCGTCGTCGGCTCTGGCTTCCGCGTCGCGGCGCAATCGACGCCAGGCCTGCCAGCCGACGAAGTAGGTCGGGAGCTGGGTCGATGACAGCTTGGCGCGCCGCAGCTTCCCTTCCGCCTCGGGGCTCTCCTGGAAAGTGTCCTTGATCATGAGATCGAGAGCCTGCCTGTCGGTCATCCCGAGCGTGTGCAGACGGACATCGAGGATGGCGTTGGCCAGGACGCGCAGTTCCTCCTTGCGAAATGTGAGCGCCATACGCGGGTCGGCGCCGTCGTGGAACCCCTGTTGCTGCATCACCTCCTCGGCGTATTGGGCCCAACCCTCGATGTAGGCGTTGTTCCCGTAAACGCTGCGAAGCACGCGCCGCCACTCCGGCTGCACCCGATTGGCGTACTCGAGCTGCGTGTAGTGGCCCGGCAGGGCCTCGTGGATCGAGAGCAGCAGCAGCTTGTAGCGGTTGTACTCGCGCAGCTTCGCCTCGGCCTTCTCGGCGGGCCAGTTCTTCGGGATCGGCGTCACGTAGTACAGCGATTTCAGGGTCGGCTCGAGGGGCGGCGCGGCGTTGAGCCCGGCGACGCTGTAGATGCCGCGCAAGAACGGCGGCGTCTCGATGATGGCCAGATTGTCATGTCGCGTCCGGGTGAGGATCGGGCGCGACTCCAGGAATGCCGCGATTTCCTGCACGTCCTTCTCGATGGCCTGGAAGAGCTGATCCCGCGCCGGGTGATCCCGTCCGATCTTGTCGAGGGTCTCGCGCACGATCGTGTTGGTGCGGGCCTCCGGGTCCTTCATCGTCTCGTGCCCCTGATGCCCGGGGTACCACTGATCGTGCAGTGGCCGCGCCAGCCCCAGCATCTCGGCGCGTACGCGCCTGATCCCGTCCTCTGCCTCCTTCAGGACGCTCGCCGGGTCGAGGTCCTCCTGGAAGTAGGCGGAGAATTTCTCGCGGTACAGGGCCTTGCCCAGCCGCCAGTCGCCGGTCGAGCGCCTCTTGAGGTCGGAGGACAGGAACCGGCCCAGCCTGTCGATCGCTTGCAGGGCCGGCGCGCGCGCCTTCTGGAAGCGCGCCTCCAGGTCCGATCCTTTCTCATACAGTCCGGGCAGGGCGTTCTGGATGACGTCCCGATTGCCGTCGTTCTCCTCGATGGCGACTTCGGTGTAGATCGGGGCGCTGCTTTTCAGGGCCGCGATCGCCTGGTCGACGAAGACCGGCACCCTCTCGAGGCGGGCGACGAGATCCCCGCCCCGGTCGGCGGCGGGCGCGTACTCGAACACGACCGGGAAGAACAGCGCCGTGCCGATCGACTCGACCGACGCCGTCGGGTTCGTCTCGATCGACCGCACTCTTTCCAGGTCGAGAAGGGCCAGCCGGCACTGCGCCGCGATCATCTCCCGGTCGATGCTCTCCTGCTCCGCCAGGGCCCCCTCCGGGAACTCGTGCTCGAGGGCCTCGAGGGTCTCGCGGTAGAAGCGGATCTTCTTCGCGGTCCCCTCCGGGGAGTAGTCGTCCAGCTCCCGATCGAGGTTGATCTCTGCGCTCGATTCCGGGTCGCGGTGCCGGTGCAGGCCGGCCAGGGTGGCGCCCGGCGGCGACAGGGCGAGCGAATCGAGCGTGAACCCCTCGGCGAATTCCGCGAAGCGTACGGAGCCGCCCGCCCCCCGTCGCCCGCCCGACTCCGCCAGTCCCGGCGGCTGATCGGGACCGCGAGCGGGCCGCTGCGCGCAGGCCGCGAAGGCCAGACCGGCGGCCGCGATCATCAGGATGCGCATCGGACGCGGGGCGACGGGAAGGGTGGAGCGCAAGACGTCGGGCGCGATCGTCATCGAGGACCTCCGTTCGAGGCGCGTATCTTACATCCGGGCTCCCCCTCGCGACCTCCGGCCCTGGCCGATCTCCGGTTGCGAGGCGAGCCGCAGCGCATCGCGCCTCATGCTCGCTCGCGCGGACCCGCCACTGCCCTTCTCGCGCGCATGGCGCGGCTCGAAATCGGCGCGCCGCGCTGCGGCCCGCCTCTGAGACAGGGTCACCACTGCGTGCGACGTGGTGCCAGGTGTCCGTTCGAGTGACCAGACTACCCACGCTGGAGGGTCGCGTTGACCTTCGCGCCGGGCCCCGCTAGGATGGATCCGGAAGGGTGGGGAAGGAGACCATCGAACCTTGGGTGACGAGCAGAGACTCGACCGCGCAGTGCAAATCTTGAAGGAGGCCTACGGGCGGCAGATGGCGGGCCAGCTCGACGAGGCGGTGCGCCTGTACCAGTCGTCGATCGCCGAGTGCCCGACCCCCGAGGCCCACACCTTCCTCGGCTGGACCTTGAGCCATCTGGGGCGCCACGAAGAGGCGATCGAGCAGTGCAAGATCGCGATCACGCTCGATCCGGAATTCGGCAATCCCTACAACGACATCGGCTCCTACCTGATCCACCTGGGGCGCGTCGATCAGGCGATCCCCTGGCTGGAGATGGCGAAGAAAGCGCCGCGGTACGAGCCGCGCCACTTCCCCTACCTGAACCTGTACCGGGTCTACTTGAAGCTGGGCGAGCTCGACAGGGCGCAGCGCGAACTGCAGCAGGCGCTGTTCATCCAGCAGGCGATGGAACAGCAGACCGGCGTCGCCGAAGAAGACAAGGGCAGCGGCAGCGTGAACTGACCGCCGTGTCGCTTCAGGCGGCCGAACGTCCCGGCCGCGCCGTCCTCAAGGAAAAACGCCCAGCTCCATGTAGCTGCGCGCCACTTTGCCGATGGCCACCGCGAAGGCGGCGGTGCGCAGGTCCTCGAGGCGCGGGTCTTTGTCGAGCGCCTCGCGGATCTCCCGGTAGGCGTTCTGCATCGTCCCCTCCAGCCCGGAGTTCACCAGGTCCACCTCGTCGGCTCCCTTGAGGAGCTCGCGCCGCTGCCTGTCCGGGACCGGCTTCCCGGTGACCTGCTCGATGGTGGAGACGAGCCGGTCGCGGAAAATCTCGTCCAGGCGCTTCTCCATGCGGCCGTAGCGGATGTGCGAGAGATTCTTGGTCCACTCGAAGTAGGAGACGGTGACCCCGCCGGCGTTCAGATAGATGTCGGGGATGACCATTACGCCGCGATCGATCAGCTTCTCGTCCGCCCCGAGCGTCGTGGGACCGTTGGCGGCCTCCGCGATCATTTTCGTCTTGACCCGGTCGACGTTGTCGAGCGCTATCTGGTTCTCGAGGGCCGCCGGGACGAGGATGTCGCACTCGATCTCGAGAACGTCGCGCGGCCCGGACAGCTCCTTCACGCCGGGGAACCCCTTCAGGCCGCCGGTCTTGTCGCGGTACTCCGCGAGTTGCGCGACGTTCAGCCCGTCGGCGTTCCACACCCCGCCGCTCACGTCGCCGATGGCGATGACGCGGCAGCCGTCCTCTTCGGAGAGGAACTTCGCCACGTGGTAGCCGACATTGCCGAATCCCTGGATGGCCACACGCTTTCCCTCGAGGCCGCCGGTGAGACCGAACTTCTTCATGTCGGCCTTGATCTTGAAGGCCTCGCGGATGCCGTACTGCACGCCGCGGCCGGTCGCCTCCCTGCGACCGCGGATGCCTCCCTGGGTGACCGGCTTGCCGGTCACGCAGGCGAGCGAATCGACCTGGCCCGACGTCAGCGCCTCGTAGGTGTCGGCGATCCAGGCCATTTCCTGCTCGCCCGTGCCGAGGTCCGGCGCCGGCACGTTGATGCCGGGGCCGATGAAGTTCTTGTGCACCAGCTCGGCGGTGTAGCGCCGCGTGATCTTCTCGACCTGCTCGCGGGTGTACTTCTTGGGATTGAAGCAGACGCCGCCCTTGGACCCGCCGAACGGCACGTCGACGATGGCGCACTTGTAGGTCATCAGGGCCGCCAGCGCCATGACCTCCTCCTGCGTCACCATCTCGCTGTAGCGAATGCCGCCCTTGGTCGGCTTGCGGTGCTGCGAGTGCTCGGCGCGCCAGCCCTGGAAGAGTTCGTAGCGATCCCCGATGCGCACCGGGAACTGGACGTAGTAGACCGCATTGCAGGCCTTGATCTGCTCGAGCAGCCCCTTCGGGACGTCCAGCCTCGCGGCCGCCTTGTCGAACTGCAGCGACACGATGTTCCAGAGATTGAGGTCCTCGCCCCCATTTCTGCGGCGGTTGTCCATCGGTCGCCTCCCGGATCCCCCGTTTCGTCGTGCGGGGTATCCTTGCACAACGGGCCACCCGGTCTCAAGGCGCTATAATGCCCGGGAGCCCGTCCGGGTACCGGATGTTGCCGCGCGCCATCCCCAAGGGCCCATAGCTCAGTCTGGTAAGAGCAGCTGACTCATAATCAGTTGGTCCCTGGTTCGAATCCAGGTGGGCCCACCGCGACGCTTCCGGAGCCGGTTCTCCAGGAGGGCGAACGGATGAAGGAGATCGGCGGCCCGTCCGAGGTCGCCCCGATCCGCCGCCTGCTTCTCAAGCAACCAAGGGACGCCTTCGTCGACGAGCGCCGCATCGAAGCGCAGTGGCGCGATCTGCATTTCACGGCCCGGCCTGACTTGAAACGGGCCGCCGCGGAGCACGAGCGGTTCGTCGGCCTGTTGCGCGGGCCGGAGACTGAGCTGCTGTTCCTTCCGCGCGACGACGCGGCCGGCCTGGACTCGATCTACGTCCGCGACGCCGTCGTGGTGGCGGACCGCGGCGCGATCCTCTGCAACATGGGGAAGGCGCAGCGCCGGGGGGAGCCTGCGGCCGCGGCGCGCTTCTTCGAGGGTGCCGGCATTCCGATCGCGGGCCGGATCGAGGGGGAAGGCCGGCTCGAAGGCGGCGACGTCGTCTTCCTGGATGAGCGCACCGTCGCCGTCGGGCAGGGTTACCGGACGAACGCCGAGGGGATCCGCCAGCTCCGCGCCATCCTGGGCGACGATGTGGACGAGGTGATCCCCGTGCCGCTGCCGCACTGGAACGGCCCGGAGGACGTATTGCATCTGATGTCGCTGGTGAGCCCGATCGACATCGACCTGTTGCTCGTGCACTCCCGCCTGCTGCCGGCGCCGTTCCGGCAGTGGCTCCTGGCGCGCGGCATCGAGCTTCTCGAAGTCCCCGATGGAGAGTTCGCCACGATGGGATGCAACGTCCTGGCTCTCGCCCCGGGACGTTGCGTCCTGCTCGAGGGGAACCCGCGAACACGGAGGCTGCTCGAGGGCGCGGGCTGCGAAGTCCGGACCTACGAGGGGAGGGAGATTTCGCTCAAAGGGTCGGGGGGGCCGACCTGCCTGACGCGGCCGCTGTCGAGAGGGTAGGGAACGGCGCGACCGCCGTCAGCGCAGGAGCTTCGTCTTCCAGTCCTTGAGGATCCGCTGCGAGGCGTTGTAGCCGGGAGCACCGGTGACGCCGCCTCCCGGGTGGACCCCGGCGCCGCACAGGTAGAGCCCCCGGACGGGCGTGCGGTAGCGGGCCCAGCCGGGCACGGGTCGCCCGAGAAAGAGCTGACCCAGGCTCAGGTCGCCGTGGAAGATGTTCCCCTCGGTCAGCGCGAAGCGGCTCTCGAGATCGACCGGGGACAGGATGTCGCGCGCCATGACCGACCTCTTGAAGTTGGGCGCGACCTCCTCGATGGCGTCGGTCACCCGATCGGCCAGCCGCTCGCGCTCGGTCGCCCAGCTCCCCTCTTTAAGATGATACGGGGCGTACTGCACGAAGGCGGTCAGGACGGCGCGGCCCGGGGGGGCGAGAGTCGGGTCGATGTGCGTGGGCACGACGCAGTCGACGTACGGTTGCGTCGAGGCACGTCCATGTTTCGCCTCATCCCAGGCGCGTTCGTGGTACGCGAGGCCGTGACACACGGTGAAGTCGGATTTCTGCGCCGGGGTCGGGTCCTTCGGCCATTGGGTCAGGACGGGGCCCTCCGACAGGGCGAAGTTGATCTTGGCGCACGGTCCGGCCATCTTGATTCGCCGGATGTCCTCGAGGAAGCGCCCTTCGAGCTGGCCGGCCTCGATCATCCCGAGAAACGTCCGCTTCGGGTCGGCATTGCTCGCCACCACGCGCGCGCGGATCTCGTCCCCTGACGCCAGCGCGATCCCCACCGCGCGGCCGTTCTGGATCAGGATCCTCCGGACCTCCGCCTTCGTCCGGATGACGGCGCCGAGCGACCGGGCGGCCGTGGCCAGGGCCTCGCTGATGGTGCCCATGCCACCGTGCACGTGGCCCATGTACCCCTGCGACAGCTCGTCGCCGCCCGACATGCTGTGGAACATCAGGCCGGAGGCCGAGCAGGGGGTCATCGGCCCGTTGTGAGCGCCGAGGACGTTGGAGCAGGCGATGAGGTTCTTCACCTCGTCCGTTTCGAAGCGCGCGTCGAGGAGGTCCGCGACGCTGGCGGTCAGGAAGAGCATCAGGCGCCCGGCATCCTCGTCGCTCAGTTTCCGCATCCGCAGTCCCAGACGCGCCAGGTCCCTGAGCGAGGCGAGGCCGCCGTTGAGCGCCGGGGGAGGCTCGAGGAAGAACGGCTCGAGGTGGGCCGCCAGCCTCTTGATCTCGGCGTCGAACTCGATGTAAGCGCGGGCGTCGCGGCGTGAGATCGTCTCGATCCCGGCCGCGGTGCGGCGCGCATCCTGGTACATGAAGAGCGGCCGTCCGGTGCGGCTCGGCACGAACAGGAGCGGATCGCACGGGGTCATCTTCAGGCCGAACTTCGAGAGACCCAGCTCGCGGATGACCTCCGGCCGCATCATGCTGGCGATGTACGCCGCGGTGGAGGCGCGAAACCCGGGCGCTATCACCTCGGTGACGCAGGCGCCGCCGACGATGTCGCGCCGCTCCAGGACACAGACCCGGAGCCCGGCGCGGGCCAGGAAGCCCGCGGTGACCAGACCGTTGTGTCCGCCGCCGATGACGACGACGTCGAAAGAGCCGGGTCGGCCCGAGTCCGCCATCAGGCCATGATCGGGTCGTCTTTGTACATCGACCGGAGGAGCTGTCCATTCGCGAAGCGCTCGAACGACAGCGGGCCGATGTCCAGGCTCGACGTTCCGTCCAGGATCAGCTCCGCGATGAGGCGGCCGGTGACCGGGGCCTCCTTGAAGCCGTGCCCCGAGAAGCCGTAGCAGAGGATCATCCCCTCGACCCCCGGCGCCTTTCCCATGACCGGGTGGAAGTCTGGCGTGCCCTCCAGGAGACCGGCCCAGCCGCCGCGCGGCGTGCCGCTGGCCAGGCGCGGCATGGCGCGGGCCAGGCGCAGCGACACATCCTCGATGGTGCGGTCGGACGGCTGGGTCGGGTAGGCGTCGGGGTCGAGAGCGCCTTTGAAATAGGTGCTGCCCTCGGCGACGACCGTGTGGCCGGTCCCCTCGGGACGAAAGGAGAGTCCGTTGACGAAGTCATACACGCTGGGCGTGTGGATCGGATAGGTGTCCGGCTCCTGCACGTGGATGACCGCCTCCTCGATCAGCTCGAGTTTGAGAGGGAGATCCAGGCCGACCCACCGCCCGATCCGGTCGGCCCACGGGCCCGCGGCGTTGACGACGGTGCGCGTCGCGATGGTCTCCTTCGGGGTCACGACGCCCAGGACGCGCTCCTTGTCCATTTCCAGACCCAGGGCCGGCGTGTTCTGGAGAAGGGTCGCGCCCTTGTCCTTCGCGCGGTTCGCGAAGGCGATGGTCGAGCCGTAGCCGTCGCCGTAGCCGGCGTTCTCCTCGTACGCGAACGCGACCGCGCCCTCGGTGTTCAGCCCCGGCACCCTCTCCCGGGCCTCCGTCTCGTCGATCAGCCCCGTCGGGACGCCGTGCCTCCGGCCGAGCGCGACGTTGTGCCGCAGCGCCTCGACGTCCTTCGCGGTCACCATGTAGACGAGACCGCACTCGACCCAGCCGGAATGCCCGCCGACGACCTGGTCGAAGGTCGCGAAGAAGTCGCGCCCCTGCCGGGCGATCTCGGTGACGAGATCGGTCGAGTAGTGCTGCCGGATCATGCCGCCGGTACGCCCGCTGCAGCCGGAGGCCAGCGTGTCCTTCTCGAGGACTACGACCTTCGTCAGGCCGCGCTGCGCCAGATGGTAGGCGATGGACGCCCCCTGGATGCCGCCCCCGATGATCACAACGTCCGCCGTGCGCGTCACCGCGTCCGCTCCGTGGGAGGCGAAAGAATATCACGCGTTTTGCTATGTCAATCAGGGTTTCAGGATGTGGCCTTCGCTCCGGGTCACGCAGGCCGCCACCGTCACGTCGCCGGTGACGTTCAGTACCGTGCGGCACATATCGAGCAGACGGTCGACGCCGAAGATGATGCCGATCCCCTCGGGGGGGATGCCCACCGTCACCAGCAGGGCCATCACCAGCGGGAGCGATCCGCCCGGAACGCCCGCCGTGCCGATGCCCGAAAGGATCGACAGCAGCACCACGGTGATCTGTCCTCCGACCGTCAGGTGGATATCGAAAAACTGCGCCAGGAACAGGACGGTGATTCCCTCGTACAGCGCGGTGCCGTTCTGGTTCAGCGTCGAGCCGAGCGTCAGGACGAAGCCGGCGATCGAGCGCGGGATTCCCAGCTCCTGCTCCGCGACGCGCAGGGTCGTCGGCAGGGTGGCGTTGCTGGAGGACGTCGAAAACGCGGTGAGCATCACCTCGCGCAGTCGCCTGAAGAAGAGTTGCGGTGAATAACGCACGACGTACTTCAACAGCAACGAGTAGGTGCAGAACTGATGCAGCGCCAGCCCCAGGAGGACGGTGAGGACGTAGAGGGCAAGCAGTTTCAGGACGCGCAGGCCCGACAGGGCGGTCACGCTGAACAGGAGGGCCGCCACGCCGACGGGGGCCAGTCGCATGGCGAGCGCGATGACCTTGAGCACGACCTCGTACAGGGCCTGCAGCCAGAGAAGGAGGGGCTCGACGGCCCTGCGATCCACCGTCGTCAGGGCGATCCCCAGGACCAGGGCGAACACCATCACGGCGAGCATGTCGCCGCGGAAGGCGTTGACCATGGCCTCGACCGGGTTCTCGGGGATGAGGTCGAGAAGAATCTGGAGCCCCGTCTTCGGGGGCGGCGGCTGCTTCACCGAGCCGGCGTATTTCTTCATGACCTCGAGAAGCTCGGCGCGCGACGCTTCCGGCATCCCGGCGCCCGGACGGATGACGTTCGCCAGCGTCACGCCGATGAACACCGAGACGCTGCTCAGGAACAGAGTGAACGCCAGCGTCCTGAGGCCGATGCGGCCGAGGCGTCGCGCATCTCCCAGCTCGGCGACGCCGAGAATGATGGCCGACAGGATCAGCGGGATGACCACCATGAAGATGAGGCGGAGGAAGATCAGGCCGACGGGGTACGACACGTTCTTGATGAAAGAGTCCAGTCCGGCGGTGCCGCCGAACCGGAGGTTCGCCGCGACGCCGAGGACCGCGCCCGAGATCATTCCGAAGAAGATCTGCGTGTGGAGGGGGACGCTTCGGCCTGGGGGCGTAGGCGCGCCCGATCCTGCGTGGGCCTGGGTCACCGTGTTCTCCTGCGCCGTCCGGATGATGTCCCGTCCGGGTGCGGCACGCGTCGCCCCTGCGGGCGCGGGATGCTAACACGCGCGTGCTATAATCGGGCCCCTTCGGCGAAGCGCCATCCCCTGGAGCGTCCCGTGAAGCCGTGTCCGCCCGCCGCGCTGTTGATCGGGAGGTCGGCCATGCCCGACCGCCCGCGGAGTGTGGCCCGCGGGTGCTTTGCCCCCGGGGTGCTTCCTTCCGGAAGCACCTCTTTTTTTATGTCCGTGGGGTTCATGGCATGAACGACAACCTTCAGCGGCTCGTCCGCGTGCAGGAGATCATCACCGCCGTCGATGCCGCGCAGGAGAGGATTTCCGCCATCCCGGCCGAGGTGGCTCGCCTGGAGAAGGAGCTGCTCGCCGCCCAGAAGGAGATCGAGGCGGAGCGGGCGCGCGTGCAGGAACTCGGCAAGGACCGGCGCCGCCTGGAGATGGACCTGATGGGGGTCGAGGCGAAGATCACCAAATACCAGGCACAGCTCCTCGATGTGAAAACCAACAAGGAGTATCAGGCGATGCTGCACGAGATCGAGGCGTGCAGGGCGGAGCGCGCCGCGCTCGACGAAAAAATCCTCCTGGAGATGGAGGAGAGCGAAAAACGCCACGCGGCCGTGCGTGGCCTGGAGGAGACGCTGGAGCGCCGGCGACGCGAGACCTCGCAGGGAAAGGTCCGGCTGGACGCCGAGACACAGGAGCTGAAGGGCCGGGCGGAAACCCTGGAGGCGGAGCGTCAGAGCCTCGAGGCGGGCGTTTCCGCCGACTACCTGCAGCCGTTCCTCAAGGTGGCGCGCCAGCGCAAGGGGCTGGCCCTCGTGGCGGTGCGCGACGAGCGCTGCGGCGGCTGCCACGTGCGCGTCATGCCCAAGCTCATCCAGCAGGTCCGCCGGGCGACCGGGCTCATCGCGTGCGACTCCTGCAAGCGCTTCCTGTACGTGCCGGACGAGCCGTCCCGAGCGAATACTGTCGCCGCCGAGTCGCCCGCGCAATGACGCGGCGTCGCGCTCCCCGCCGGTCCGCCTCGGCCCGGAAACAACACGGCGCCCTGGTGGCCCACATCGACGGTGGGGCCCGAGGCAACCCTGGCCCGGCGGGGTACGGCGTCCATGTGAAGGATGAGGCGGGACGCGTCGTGGCGGAGTTGTACGGTTACCTGGGCACCGCCACGAACAACACGGCGGAATATGCCGCGCTTTTGGCGCTTCTGGAGTACGCCCGGAAGGAGGGCGCGGCAACCCTGCGCATCCTGTCCGATTCGGAGCTTCTGGTGCGCCAGATCCGGGGCGAATATCGCGTCAAGCACCCGGGTCTGCTTGTGTTGCACGCGGCCGCACGCCGCCTGATGGCGTCGCTCCCGTCCGTCGTCGTCGAACACGTGCCTCGCGAGCGGAACGTGGAGGCCGATGCCCTCGCCAACCGCGCCATGGACCTTCGCGACAGCTCCGGCCCGCTGCCGCAGGCGTTGCGCGATCTGCCGCCGCTTCCGTTCCAGCCGCGGCTTCATTAGGAGGCGGTTCCGCCAGGCGGAGGGACCCGCGCCGCAATTGCGTGCGCATCGGCCCGCAGGGTCCCCGTCCGGGCGCGTCGGCCGTTTGACAGACAGTCAGGGCTCACTATATTTGTTGCGTATGCCGGCGGGCGCGATCGCGAGCAAGGTGGAGCGGGTGCGGGAGCGCATGGCGGCCGCGGCGCGCCGGGCCGGGCGTGATCCGGAGTCGATCACCCTGGTGGGCGTGAGCAAGACGGTCCCGCCGGAGCAGATCCGGGAGGCGATCGAGGCCGGCCTCGCCGATCTGGGAGAGAACAGGGTGCAGGAGGCGCGCGACAAGGCCGGGCAGCTCACCGGGCCGATCCACTGGCACCTGGTCGGGCACTTGCAGGCGAACAAGGCGAACCACGCGGCCCGCCTGTTCGACGTCGTGCACTCGCTCGACTCGATCGACATCCTCGAGCGCCTGGAGCGCGCGGCGGAGCGCGCAGGTCGCCTCGTCATGGCCATGATGCAGATCGACCTGGCGGGCGAGCCGACCAAGTCCGGCGCCAGGGAGGAGGATCTCGACCGGCTGCTCGAGGCGGCGGCAGGCTGCCGATGCGTCCGGGTGCGCGGGCTGATGATCCTGCCGCCCTATGACCCGGATCCCGAGAAGAGCCGGCCGTACTTCCGGCGGCTGCGCGGGCTTTTGCACGAGGCGCAGGGGCGGCACGCGGCGCTCGAGCTGACGCACCTGTCCATGGGCATGACGGAGGATTTCGAAGTGGCGATCGAGGAGGGGGCGACGATGGTGCGCGTCGGGCGTGCCCTCTTCGGAGAAAGGAGAGCGACATGAAAATCACCCCGATCGATATCAGCGGCCACCGCTTCGCGAAGCGGATGCGGGGCCTCGACCCGGAAGAAGTCCGATCGTTCCTGAACCTGGTGTCGGGCGAGTTCGAGAAGCTGGTCATCGAAAACAACGCGCTCAAGGAGGAGCTGGCGCAGATCAAGGCCGGCCTCGCCGACTACAAGGAGCGCGAGCGGATCCTGAAGGATACCCTGGTCACGGCCCAGAAGCTGGCCGAGGACATCAAGGAAGAGGCGCGGAAGGAGGCGCAGCTCGTCGTCAAAGAGGCGGAGATCAGGGGTGGGCAGCTCCTCGACCAGGCGGCCCGCAAGGCCGGCCAGATCGAGGGGATGATCCAGAACCTGCGCGTCGAGCGCGACGCCTTCGAGCAGCGCGTCCGGTCGGCCGTCGAGCAGCACCTGAGGCTCCTCGACATGCACAAAAAGGAGGAAGAGATCGAGGACCGGCTGCGTTTCATGAAGAAGCCGCCCGCCGGAGAGGCCCGCTGAAGCCGGTCCCTAAGCCCGCAGGTCGCGCACGCGACGGCGGAGCCGTGCCGGATGTCTCCCGATGATCGACGCGGATCTGGCGATCGTCGACGCCTCGGAGCTCGTGACCGTGCGGGGCGCAGCACCCCGGCGCGGCGCGGCCCAGGCCGACCTCGGGATCATCGAGCATGGGTGCCTCGCGGCGCGCGACGGCCTCATCGTCTTCGTCGGGGACGAGCGCGACTATCGGCGCCAGGTGCGTCTCGGACGGAGCGGCGTCGAGATCGACGCCACCGGACGGACCGTCCTCCCGGGCTTCGTCGATCCCCACACCCACCTGCCGTTCGCCGGCAGCCGTGAGCGCGAATTCTCCCTGCGTCTCCAGGGCACCCGCTACGAGGAGATCGCGGCACAGGGAGGCGGCATCCTCGCGACCGTGGAGGCCACGCGGCGTGCCTCTTACGACGCCCTGGTGGAGCTGGGGAAGGCGCGCCTCAACCGCATGCTCCTGCACGGGACGACCACGATTGAGGCCAAGAGCGGCTACGGGCTGACCCTGGAGGACGAGATCAAGCAGTTGCGCGTCCTGAGGGCGCTCGACGGCATCCACCCGGTCGATGTCGTGCCGACGTTCCTGGGGGCGCACGCGGTTCCGAAGGAGCACCGGCGCGATCGCGCGGGCTACGTCCGCGAAATCGTCGAGCGGATGATCCCCGAGGTGGCGGGGCAGAACCTGGCCCGCTTCTGCGACGTGTTCGTCGACGAGATTGCCTTCACCGCAGAGGAGGCGGAGACGATCCTGGGGGCGGCGGCGCAGCGCGGCCTCGGCCTGCGCGTGCACGCCGACCAGCTCTCCGACTCGGGGGGCGCCCTCCTGGCCGCGCGACTCGGGGCCGCGTCCGCCGACCACCTGGAGCACGCCACCGAGGAAGGAATCCGCGCCCTCGCGAGGTCCGCGACCGCCGCCGTCCTCCTTCCCGGCGCCGCCTTCTTCCTGCGCGCCGCTGCCTCGACGCTCGGCCGCAGGCTCGTCGACGCGCAGGTGCCGGTGGCGCTGGCGACCGACTTCAATCCGGGGTCCTGCCCGACGGAAGCGATGCCGGCGATCCTTCCGCTGGCTTGCCTCAATTTCGGACTGTCACCCGCCGAAGCGATCGTGGCCGCGACCCTGAACGCGTCCTACGCTCTCGGTCTCGCGGCGCGCGCCGGCAGCCTGGAGCCCGGGAAGGCGGCCGACGTGCAGGTCCTGGACGTTCCCAACCACCTCCACCTGGTCTACCATTTCGGCGTCAACCACTGCCGGACGGTCGTCAAGAGCGGGCGGCTGGTGGTCGAGGAAGGCGCCCTGGCGGGGGAAACGTGGCGCGGACATTCCGGCAAAGGTGCTGTGGACAAGGCTTCCGGCTGATTCGCACCTTGACACTCCGGGGACAGGGTCGTAGATTTCCATGCGGACAGTCGGTCGCGCCCTGCGGAAATGGATCGAGAGGCTGGCGCGCCGAACGCGCGGGGAACCGACGATGCTTTCCAGGATGACGCTCGAGCAGTTCGCGGAGGCGCTCGCCGCCGCGACACCGACGCCGGGGGGCGGCAGCGCTGCGGCGCAGGCCGGGGCGATGGCGGCGTCGCTCATCCAGATGATGTGCGGCCTCACGGCCGGCCGCGAGCGGTACCGTGCGCACGACGAGGCCGTGCGCGCCATCCGCGCGCGGGCCGAAGGGCTGCGCAAGGATCTCCTCGCCCTGGTCGACAGGGATGCGCAGGCCTACGACGAGGTCGTGCGCGCCCTGCGCCTGCCGAAGGGCACGGACGCCGAGAAACAGGCCCGTTCCGAAGCTCTCCAGCGCGCCAATCTGTTCGCCATCGAGACGCCCCTGGCGATCGCCGACGCGTGCGCCGCTCTCATGGGCCTGGCCTCGGAGATGACCTACATGGGGAATCTCAATGCCGTCAGCGATGTGGGGGTGGCGGCGCTACTGGCGTATGCCGGCCTGCGGGGAGCCGTCCTCAACATCCGCGTCAACCTCAAGGGCGTCGCTGACGAGACGCACGCGGGGAAGCTGCGCGAACGGGTGCGGCGCCTCGAGGTCGACTCCGAGAAGCTGCGCGAAGAGGCCCTCACGGCCGTCTACGCCCGCACCAACGGGCGCTGACCTCCGGCCGGCCGCCCGCGCAACCCCCGATTTAGCTCCGGAATTGCATTGGCGCAATGACAAATCACTATATCGAAGCGGTGAAACTCTCTGAATTCCAGCACGTTGTTGCCTTGCTATATTAGCATTTCTTATCGTGAAACACGCGCTCACAAGCCAAAAATCAGGTTGACAACCCCCGCGTCGCACCGTATCAGATAGCCAACTCACGACTGTGGCCTGTCCCAAGTGAGCCGCCCGTGCGTGACGCGGGAGACTCACGGGGACACGACGTAAGGTTTGAGTAGCGGGATTTTTTGTCTTTTAAGAGGAATCAAAATCATCCACCCTTGTGAATGGGCGCCTGCGCCCCCTGCCAGGCGTCTCTTCCCATCTCGGGAGGTTCTCTGATGAGCCGCAGGACGTTCCGTAACGGCATCCATGGCGTTCTCGTCGCGGGTGTGATCATCTCCCTGCTGCTGCTTGCTCCGGCCGTCTTCAACTGGGCCGGCCGTGGCGGGCACCAGACGCAGACGCAGAACTCGGCTGCCCAGATGGACGAGAGGGCGAACCAGAGATGGTTCCGAGGGCATCCACGCCTGACGGCCCAGCCGCGTCCGGACGGGCTGACACCGTTCGGGCACGATTTCAAGCCGGACACCCCGCGCGACGTGCGCGGTCTCGTCGCCACGCCGGTCGGCTACGTCAATTTGAAGAAGCCCGCCGCCGTCCTCGACCGCGTGCCGGCCGAGTTCAAGACGCACGGCCCGAGCTTCAAGAGCCACGGCAAGGGCGGTCTGCAGGACGGGGTGAACATCATCCAGATCGGCGAGGCTTCTCTGAACAGCATGGGTTACGACCGGATCGCCTCCGAAGCGGGCAAGTTCGGGCGGGTCCTGGGCGCGATCCCGGACCGGGGCATCCTGGTGAAGGGGAAGGCGGCGGACCTGGCCCGGCTGGCGGCGCAACCGTTCGTCGAGGCGACGGGGGTGCACTACGGAGCCTACCGTCTCGATCCGCTGATCGGACAGATGCCGTTGATCCAGAAGAGTCGCGCGCAAAGCCCGGTGCTGGACCTGCAGGTGAAGCTCTGGCACGGCGAGGACGCGCAGGCGGCGAAGGGCCGGCTGCAACACCTCCTGGGTGCGGAGAACGTCAGCGACTACAGCATGGACGGGTCGGTTCTGCGCGCCAAGGCGAAGCGGTCCGACCTCGCGAAGCTGGCCGACGACGAGTCCGTCGAGTTCGCCACCGAGGTTCCCGAGTTCATGTTGAACAACTCCGAGGTGCCGGTCATCCTGATGATCGGCAACACGGAGGAGAGCTTCAACCTGGCCCGGCCGTTTCACGAGCTCGGGATCGACGGCGGCGGCAGCGGGGCGCTTCTCTGCACGAACAACCCGACCCTGGCCTGCACGACCGACGCCAACTGCACCGGGGGGGGTCTCTGCCGTCTGCAGCGCCTCAACAACGGCACGGCGCAGGTGCCGCCGCAGATCGTGGCGGTGACCGACAACGGCATCACGGCGGACGCGGTCCATTTCTCGCAGACGGCCACGCAGGTGGGGGACTTCAGCCATCCGTTCCCGTCGCCCAGCCACCGGAAGATCCACGCGGTCCAGAACGTGGAAGACGACGGATCGTCCTGCGACGGTCTCCTGTTCGGCTCCAACACGCACGGCAACGTCGTGGCCGGCATCATCGCCGGCGCTCCGGGTGACTTCGGTCTGACGTACGAAAAGGCGATCGATCCGGCGGACGGCGTGCCGCTGCAGAACATCAGCCTCGACGCGCTGGCGCGCGGCGCGCGCATCATCATGCAGGACGCGGCGCTGCCGAGCCGGTGCATCTACACGGAGCTGGTCGAAGTCGGCGGCAACGTCAATCCGGGCAACCTGGCCGACCGACTGAACCTGGCGATCTGCCCGCGCAGCGGCGGCACAGGCAGCTGCATGAATAAGACGGGCGGAGGCGAAGAGGTCCACCTGCACGTCCTGCCGTTCGGGGTACCGCCGTTCGACAACCTGCTGGGCAATCCGGAGAACGGGCTGTACACGCTGGAGGCGCAGCAGATCGACACGTTTCTGGTGAACAACCGGGACTACATGGTGTTCAGCCCGGTTGGCAGCCAGGGCACCGATCCGGGCGAGCCGAGCACCAACACCATGTGGCCCGAACTGTTCGACGGCACGACCCTCGACGATGATCCGAACTATCCGCGGCCGCCGCAGATCCCGCCGCCGGCGACGGCGAAGAACAGCATCACGGTCGGCGGGACCTTCGACGACATCTGGACGGAGAGCGGCACTCTCAACCAGGAGGAGAACGACTACAACATCACTTCGCACGGTCCGGCGACCGAGGCGTCGCTTCGCACCACGCCCCTTTTGATGACCGTCGCCGTCGACGGCTCGGGCCTGTTCGGCTACCCGCTGTTCCAGGCTGCGGCGACCAATCGCAGCCACGACAACGACAATTTCGATCCGGTGGAAAATGAGATCGACGACCAGAACTACGGGACGTCCTTCGCCTCCGGGTACATGACGGCCGCGGGCGCCATCGTCCGCGACTACTTCGCCCTGGGCTACTACCCGACGGCGACGCGGCAGACGGGCGACCGGATGCCGAGGCTGTCGGGAAGCCTGGTGCGCGCCGCCCTGGTCGCGAGCGCCAATTTCCTGGAGGAGTTCTCCGTCCCGAACAGCCCGGCGACCACCACGAACGACAGACTCCTCGGCAACACGCGCGGCACCAACCTCGGCACCGTGGCGGGGGCGAACGTCGGCGTGATCGGGAACAATTCCCAGGGTTACGGGCGGCCGGTGCTGGATCAGGTCCTGCCGCTGACCAACTACCCGCCGACGCGCGGCATCGGCGCACCGGACACGATCGAGTACCCCGCCGCGGGCCTCATCGTCTACGACATGCTGGGGACCGGCGAGGCACCCATCAACAACACCTCGCCGATCAATTGCGCGACCGGGGCCGGGTGCACCGAGAAGACCTTCGTCGTGGACGCCGTGAACACGATCGGCCATTGCAGCAACGACGCGACGAGAGTTTGCAGGAGCAACGCCGATTGCGGCAGCGGTAACACGTGCGGCGGATCGAGGCTGATCGAGAACGGGCAGCT
>Ga0209157_1000700_pt1 | contig 28549 bp, 32 predicted proteins | sample GraSoiAngelo_135_FD_185892 | JGI IMG/M metagenome (GOLD analysis project Ga0209157, IMG submission 185892) | Grasslands soil microbial communities from the Angelo Coastal Reserve, California, USA - 14_0929_05_40cm (SPAdes) (version 2) | ecosystem: Environmental > Terrestrial > Soil > Grasslands ...
CGTCAAGGTGGACTTCGTTTCCCAGCAGACGCAGGTTCACGAGGAGGACGGGACGAGAATGCCGAAGCTGGTCATCCAAGAGCCGCTGATGCTTGAACTCAAGGAATATCTTGCGGCGATAGATGAGAAGAGGCAGCCGTTGGTCAGGGGGGAGGACGGCCTGATGGTGACGAGAATAGCGGAGGCGGTACTCGCGTCAAGCCACTCGGGGACACCAATCTTCATGAAACCATAGGTGAGAGCGTGGGGAGGACCAGGGGTGGGGAGCCTGTGAACTTCATCGCAGTCGATGCCAGGATTGGGAGGGGTGTCCTTCTAGAAGCCTCTTAGTGTCGTTGTTGTTGTGCCGACGGGGACCAAAAGACGAACTGGGCGCGATCCTGCTAGCTAGGAATCTCACTCAATCAGCCGGTGGATTACCATAGGTTGAACTTGTTAATTCTATATCCAGTCTTCTTGACTCAATAGCCTCCTTCATCTTTTCCGGGACACGCGTTTTCAGTAATCTGTCTAGGTTGGAGTGCACCACGAGCGACTTTCCTAGCCGGCCGTAGAAAACGAAAGAGACACCATAGGAGATTACTGTCGCCCGCGGAATGAGTTGGTCTGTCGGCGTCCCGAGTAAGATGGGAAGTGCCATCCGTCCTCTTGGGATCCCTGAAATCCAGAAAGTGTGAGAGAACGAGTGGTTGTAGTAAACCGTTTCAACACGCCGAACGTCAGCCCAATTCAACAGGAGGTTCTCTCCCTTGTACAGCCCGTTATCGTCAAATGAATACATCGTCCTCCTCAGGAACGCTATTGTCATTCCTACAAAAATCGTTATTAGAGCTACAGAGGCGAAGGCCGCAGTCGACGCGAGGAAAGCGCCCGAGATAATTGCTTCCAGAACCAACAAACCAAGCACGGAGGCACCCAACCGGCGCGGCTGCAGTGACGACGGGATTTTCACCGTCAACCTTTCAACTAGTTTCGAGAATTCAATTTAAGAATTTCCCCGCTCGAAGTCTCCAGATTACTGTATCGCCATAGTGGATCCGAGCTGCCAGGCCCCCCCACAACTAGAGCCTAGAAGTGAATGATGAATGACACTTCTAAATATGGGCTAATGATAGATGGAACGACGTCAACCTGTGGCTTCACAAGATGAGGCGATGAGCTCCAAGAGGCGCGCGCCAATCATCAACTATATCTCCCCCTCGGCTCGGATTGGAAATCACGTTCGAGTATGGCACTTCTCATACGTCGGCTCCAAATCGGTGATTGGGGACAACGTATCAATCGGTTCGCTCGCCCATATCGATTATGGGGTCAAGATAGGGGAGAACACACGTATCGAGGGGAGTGTCTACATCCCGCCCCTCTCAAGGATAGGGAAGAATGTCTTCATCGGCCCCGCCGCCGTCCTGACGAACGACCCCTACCCGCCGAGCAAGAGACTCATCGGAGTCGTCGTCGAGGATGACGTGGTGATTGGGGGTGGTGCGATGATCAAGGCGGGGGTGAGGATAGGGAAGGGGAGCGTGGTCGCGATGGGTGCCGTCGTAACGAAGGACGTACCCCCCGGGAAGGTTGTCCTCGGCGTTCCCGCGCGGGTCGTCTATGACAGGAAGAAGTACGACGCCAGGAAGGCTAGCTGGGAGACCGGGCGGCGCCTCTAGACCTGACGTAGAAGTACCTGAGCAGGAACATTATCGCGAACCAGGCGACGCCGAGGGCGAAGGTTAGGCCGACCTTGAGGAGCGCGAGCAGGGTGAACGCGCCTATCTCATGGATTTTCGGGAAGGGGACGATGAACTCGAAGAAGACGTACGACTCGACCAGGATGAGGAGCCAGGCGACGGAGGTCATGATCATCAGCGGGGCTAGTCTCATCAAATCACCCATGTCAGAATGGAGGTGACCGCAGAAAGGAGACACGCAAACGCCGTGAGCAGCAAGATTTGCCGCACAAGCTCCTTCTCGGAAAGAGGGCCGTCGAATAGAAGCATCCTCACGAGCGTGGAAGGCGCGGAGGGTTCCTTCGACGCGTGGAGAAGGGCGTCTTCGCCGAGGTAGGTCGGTCGTGCGTCCATCTTTCTCCTCTCGACGAAACCCCTGACACTCGAGAGTATGTAAAAAGAATTGAGTATGGCGGGTACGATCGCGATTATCGCCGCGAACTCCACACCACCCGTCACCGCCACCACGGCGTACATCGCCCCGAACGCGAGCGCTCCGCTGTCGCCGTCGAATGCCTTCGCGGGATACCGGTTGAAGATGTAGAAGGCCAGGGAGACGGCAGCGAGCGGGACCGCTATCGCAAGTCTTTCGGTGGCTAGACTCGGCGAGGTGAAGACCCGCAATCCGATTCCGAGGATGAGAGCCAAGGAGGTGAGAAATGTGAACCCAGAGATCTCGCCGTTGAAGGAATCCATCATGTTGTAAGCGTTCGCTACTATCGGCATCGAGGCGAGGAGTAGGATGGAGAAGATTGTGAAGTGCTCCCCAGTCGGACCGAAGATCGGAAAGTAGAGCCTGGAACTGTAGACGGTGGGGTTGAAGAGCTCTGCGACCACCACGGGAACTCCGGCGAGGATCAGGAGCAGCGGCTTCTCCTTCCCACCCAGCACGAAGAGGTCGTCGAAGAGTCCAACGAGCCCGGCGATGAGAACAACAGCGGCGATTACGAGGGGAATTATCGTCGGGGAGATGACGAACTCAACGACCTCTGCGACGACGAGCGAGAGAATGAGGAGGGGTCCTGCCGGAGAGGGAACCTTCGGGGCGCCCACCTTGTGGACGTCCTCGACCACCATTCCCCTCTTGGCAAGGAACCTCGCGTAACGGGGCATGAGGGACAAGACAATCAGGAATGGTACGGCGAATGCGACGGAGAGGCTCAGCAGGTCTCTCGCAGTAGGAAGCAAGGAAGAAGACTCTCGCGGCCCTCGAGAGTTTCCACTTAAAGAGTTGTGAGAGGATGAGAGGGAGGCTCATTCGCTTCAATGTTAAATAGACGCCATGAAGGACCGAACGCTACTGAGAAGTTGGACATTAAAGACCTCAGGGATGGAATGAGACGAGTCGACGCGGAGGGAGAGATTGTCGACATTTCTGAGCCTCGGAACGTTAACCTCAGGACCGGGGGAGAAGCGAGGGTGGCCGACTGCACGTTGAGGGATTCGACGGGCTCAATCAAGCTCTCTCTTTGGGACGACCAGATCGACGCGGTGAAACAGGGCGCGAAGGTCAGGGTTACCAACGGCTACACAAACAGCTTCCGCGGAGAGGTTCGTCTCAACGTCGGTAGGTACGGTAAGCTCGAAGTCCTAGAAAGGTAGCCTCCCGCGATAATGCCAGATCTCCTGCTCTGGATACTCGCTTCCCTCGAGCTAGTTATTGGGCTCGGATGGGTCTTCCTCCTGTTTTACAACGCCCGGGAACTCTCGTCATACCCCAATTTCGTTCTGGAGGGTCCGACGACGAGGAATGAGGAGGAGGTCGTAACCGTAATCGTCCCGACAAGGAACGAAGAGGCGACAATCGCGAGATGCTTAACGTCGATAGCAGGACAGACACACAGAAACCTGGAGTTCGTGGTCGTCGACGATATGTCGACCGACAGGACTGCCGAGAAGGCAGCCTCGGTCGTGGAAGGGGACGGGAGGGGTAGGATGGTTCACGGCGAGGAGCTGCCTGAAGGCTGGGTCGGAAAGAATTGGGCGTGCCACCAGGGCTTTCGCATGAGCAGGGGCGAGTGGCTTCTCTTCGTAGATTCGGATTCAATCCTGGCAAGAGACGCGGTGGAGCGCACCCTCTCTCATGCGAAGCGAACCGGAAAGGACGTGCTCTCCGTCTTCCCGAGAGGGGAACTCCGGGGATTCTGGGCGAAGATGGTCTGGCCGGTTCTCGCGTCCGTAATCAGGCTTCTCTACCCGCTCAGAAGCGTCAATGACAGTAAAGGGGGCAGGGCCGTCCTCTTCGGTGCCTTCATTCTGATCAAGAGAGGGGCGTACGAGAGGATAGGTGGGCACGAGGCGGTAAGGGGTGACTTCGTCGAAGACAAACAGATGGCAAACAACCTGAAGGCGAAGGGAGTCCCCTTCGAGGTGCTGCTCGACGGAGCGGTCCTCACGGCGGGGCTGGCGTCCGGATTGACCGCCGTCTGGAGTTCAATCAAGAGGATTGCGAGCAACCCCCTGAGGGAGAGGAAGCTCACCGGCTTCGGATTCGTTCTTGCCGGTCTCGCACTCTTTGTCTTTCCCCTGCTCACCCTCGGCGTGTCGGCGATTAGCGGGACGGCGACAACCTTCTTCATCGTCGCGGCCGCAATCTCGGTCCTTTCCCCTGCCGCGATCGTGGCTTACGATGTCCGGAACACCACATCACGCTCGTACGGATTCACGCTGCTCGCCTTCGCCGGGGGCACGATGATAATGCTGGGGGTCCTGAGACAGCTCCTCGGGGGGGCGAGTTTCACATGGCGAGGAAGGACTTACCTAACCCATACGAGAAAGCCCACAGGCTTCAGCCGTGGGATGAATCGCGTTGGTGCTTAAATGGATCGACAACTAATAATGGATGTGGACCTCCACGCAGGGCTGGACATGCCCGAACTCAAGCCTGTGGAGACTGGACCTCTGCCACCCCTGACAACCGGGGCCACAAGCCTTGTCGAAGAAGCAGGAACTATACGCCATGGAACAGGGGCTGGAAGCCCACGACCTTCAGTTGCGGGAGGATGTCACAAGGCGCCGAGACGGCCGGATGGTTGAAGATGGGCACGGGTGGTCTCTTGCTAAGGAGATTGAGGGCAAAAGTCTCGAACATCCCGACGAACTTCGGCTGGGTCAACCGAGGAAAGCTCGCCGCATCGGGGATTCCTTCGTCGAGAGACCAGGTGGAGTGGCTCGCCCGCCACGGCGTGAACAGCGTCCTGACCCTCACCGAGGCTCCCCTGCCTGCAGAGTGGTTCGAGGGGTTGAATATCAGGGTGAGGCATCTTCCCATGAAGGACCACGAAGTGCCACCGGTCGGGGCTCTCGATGAGGCCGCTACCTACATCGACCAAGAGGTGAAGAGCGGGAGGACGATACTGGTCCACTGCCTTGCGGGAAAGGGGAGGACAGGCTCTGCGCTCGCCGCCTATCTCATGAAGACGAAGGGGATGAGCGCGAAGGAAGCGAGCGAACTGCTGAGGGAGATGAGACCGGGCTCGGTCGAGAGCAGGCAGGAAACCTCACTACGGGAATACGAGAAGTCTCTCAAAGGCTCCTGACCCCCGCAAGAGAGGAGTGACCCCTATCCTCGGTCGGCCAGCTCTCGCCGTGAGTAGTTTAATAGGGAATTGGGTTTGGAGCTGCTGTCCTTGCAAGACTACATCATCAGGTATCACGACGACGGACCGAAGGTTACGAAGGGGGCCATGGTCTGCGGCCTCCCCGACAGCGGCCTCGTCGCGAAGATCGCTGTGGACTACCTGATAGACCAGTTGAAGCCAAAGCCCATCGCGGAGATATACAGCCCCCACCTGCCGCCTCAGGTCCTGATTCGTGAGAACGGGGTCGTCGAGCCGATGAGTCACAGGCTTTACTACGCTCCCTCCGAGAAGCTCCTAATCTACACGGGGGATTCTCAGCCGGTCGACCCGAGAGGTGCCTACTCGCTTTCCGAGCTGGTCGTCGACCTGGCCGCTCAGAACTCGGTCGGGGAGCTCCTGATTCTCGCCGCGATGATCAAGGGAGCTCCCGTGGAGGAGCCGAAAGTCTTCATCTCTGCGACCGACGATGAGCTTGCCAAGGAGTATGAGGCGCTCGGCGCGAAGAGGACGACGATGGGGGCGATCACTTGGATGCATGGATTGATCCTCGGGGGAGCGCTCGACCGGGGCGTTAGAGCAGTCTGTCTATCGAGCGAGACCCAGGGGGATGTTCCCGACCCGGTGGCGGCCGAGTTGGCTCTGAAGATGGTCGGTTTGAGGCTGAACCTGAAACTCGATACTAAGAAGCTTCACCGAAGGAAGAAGAGCCTTCAGGAGCTCGGCGCAGGCTCACTCCCCTCTGTTCAAGAAGCGCAGCAGGAAAGGAAGCGAGAGCCCACCTATATCGGCTGACCGAGGCGGGCGCGGGGTACCATCCTATATTCGCCCTTCGGCGCTCTCGAGTCGCTCCTGGAGCCAGGGGATTGCCTCTGTGACGAAACTCGGGCCGTGATGTGCGAGGAAGTCCAACGGGCCAGGGGTCAGAAAGTAGTTTCCGTTGCGGACGAAGCCCGTCTCTCGCCAGCCGCGTCGGTCGATCAGCTCCTCCAGCTTTCGGGGAACGAACTTCGAGAACATCTTCGCTTCATAGAGGAATACGTCGGGGTCTTCCCTTGGAATCTCCCCGAGCGGAGGCGTCAGCCATTCTGACCTCACGTCGCCGTATATGTTGGAAGCGCCCAGAAGGTGAAGAGCATCGGTTATGTAGCTGTAGGCACCGAATGACACTGGGCCGCCGAGGTCGATCTCCACGTAGGTTCGTAGCTTCGCCCTGACCTGTCTGATTCCCGAGAGCTTCTGAAGGAGCCTCAAGGCGAGTTCGCGCCCCCTTTCGGGGGCGCCGAGGACGAGACCGAGCTTGGCGACGCCGTCGATCATCCCAGCGACCGAGACTGGGAGTTCTAGGGGGTAGACAGGAAATCTCTTCGAGAGCGCGACTGCAAATTCTCTCTGATACCCCGTGACAGTGAAAATCAGGTCTGGCCTCAGCTCCGAGAGGAGCTGCGGGTCGACTGTGTTGTAGCTCCCGACCTTTCTCTTCATGGCGGCCTCGGGAGGCCTCGCACAGAAGGCACTGACGCCGACCACGGCATCGCCAAAACCCAGGAGGAAGAGAGCCTCGGTTATCGCCGGGCTGAAGCTTACTATCCTTCCCGGTCTCTCGGGGATATCGACCTCCTCTCCGAGAATTTCACTGAACGCCTTGACCAACGAACTCGCCCTAAGGGATGAGGAGAATCTTCCCGAACTGCTCCCTGGCTTCCAGGATTCTGTGAGCCTCCCCCGCTGAGTTGAGTGGTAGCTCCTTGTAGATGTGCGGCGCTAGTTGCCGCTGCGAAGCCAGTTTGAGAACCTTCGTGAGGTCGTCAGTCGTGAAAGCGTAGGTTCCTGCGATGGTCAGCTCGGACCTGTAGACTCTCCCGATGTTCACTCCGGATTCTTCACCCGTCGTTACCCCCAGAGAGACGAGAACCCCGCCCTTGGCGAGCGCCATGATGCTCCTCTGCCATGTCTCCGCACCCACGTGGTCGAAGACGATATCGGCTCCGTAGCCGCCCGTCAGCGCCCTGACCTTTTCTGGGACGTCCTCCTTTGAATGGTTAATCGCGTAATCGGCCCCGTGAGACATCGCGAGTTCCAGCTTAGCGTCACTGCCTGCCGTCGCGATCACCTTCGCACCAAAGAGCTTCGCCACCTGGATGGCAGCGAATCCGAGGCCGCTCCCGGCGGCCCACACCAGGACGGAGTCGCCAGCTTTCACTTTCGCGCGGGTGACGAGCCCGTTCCAGGCCGTCCCGAAGTTCACCGGAAGTGCGGCCGCGGTCTTGAAGTCGAGGCCGCGTATGGGCAGCAAGTCTTCTGCGTGAAGCTTCACGTACTGTGCATAACCGCCGTCCGCGGCAACCCCGAGCAGTCCTATCTTCTCGCATCTGTTCGGGCGGCCCGTCTTGCAGTACCTGCACGTTCTGTCACGGAGCACGGGGTATGCGACGACCTGACTCCCTGGCGTCACGTTATTCACCCCTTGCGAGACCTGGATTACCTCTCCCGCCACGTCGGTACCCAGGATGTGAGGGAGTTGAGTCTTGTACCTGCCGTTCCTCGCCCAGATGTCCACCCTGTTGACGCCGCAGGCCTTGACCCAGACAAGTGCCTCTCCATCCCCGAGTTGTGGGTTCGGCGCGTCCTCGTAGACGAGGACCTCCGGTCCACCCTGTCTGTGAAAGCGGACGGCTTTCAATTTGGGGGTTTGGTCGTGGATTGATATTTAAGGAGTGATTGATTAGACGAATTCGTTGGTGCGCCACAACCTGCTGATCATGAGCGACCTCGTCGGGAGCTCCGAAGTTCGCAGGCTGCGGAGGTTTGCGAACGTCTACAGGTCGAGCGAGCTTGACAAGAAGACGCTGGCTGACCGCCTGCGTCAGACCGACGCGCTCTTGATATCCTCCTGGCCAGAAATCCTGACGGACGGGACGCTTCGGAGCATGAAGAGGCTGAGATTCATTCAGGGCATACTCGTGGGGGTAGAGCACATCCCGTTCCAAGCGCTCGCCAGGAAGGTCGTGGTCAGCAGTAACGCCGGCGCCTACTCTCTCGAGGTGGGTGAACACGCGTTTGGGCTCCTCCTCTCCGCGGCGAAGAGGGTCGTGGACACGCACAACTCCGTGGCGAGGGGGAAGACCGACTTCAAGGAGTTCAGGGGGACGTCTGATGACATTCTCGTACTCCGGGGCAAGACGCTGGGAGTGATCGGCTACGGAGGAATAGGGGCCGTGGTCGCGGGACTGGGGAGGTCGTTCGGGATGAACGTCATTGCTCTCTCAAGAAGCAGGAGGAGCGCGAGTGGGAGCCGGGGCGGGGGCGGTCTAAGATTTGTGCGGGGGAGAGGCGCCCTCACTTCGCTACTCGCAGGCTCCGACGCAGTCGTCCTCGCCCTACCCCTTACGAAACTCACCGAGGGGATGATAGGCGCGAAGGAGCTCTCTGTTGCGAAGGGTGGTGCCGTCCTGGTGAACATATCGAGGGGAGACATAGTCAATCAGGCGGCACTCTACGAGCACCTCAGGCGGAATCCCAGCTTCAGGTACGCGACAGATGTATGGTGGTACAAGGAGGGGAGGGAGACCCTCGTCACTGACTACCCCTTTACTTCTCTGCCGAACTTCGTCGGCACCCCCCACATCTCGGGTCCGACGGCTGTGGCCTCGGGGCGGCCTGTGAGGATGGCCGTGGAGAACACACTGAGGTACCTCAGGGGGCTTCGGCCAAAAAACGTCGTGAAAAGGTCGGAGTACTACCGCTCGATAGTGTTATAACAGACGGGACGATTGATGAGCGTTATGCGAGGCGCCGAGAAGAAAGAGGGGGAGCCCAAGAAGGAGAGGGAGATCATAAAGGCCGCGAAGGGCGTGATGTACGGTATGGCCCTCCACGGGATGGTGACCTACGCCCTCAGGCTGAGGATGCACATGGAGAACCTCTTCATGCTCATCACGATGGGGGACATGTTGGGAGTTCCGGTGCTTCCTCCGTACTACAGCCTGCGGCTCCTTCCGTATGCGGTCCCGTACCTGAAGACGTGGAAACAGACGCTGCTTCGGGACAGGGACATAACCGACTCGCTGTACTGAGTGAGTGCTAACCATGACAACCGCCGTTTCGGCCACGCAGAATATGGGTCTCTATCTCGCGTCGAATCCCGGCGTCAAGTACATTCTCTTTGGCGGGAAGGGCGGCCTGGGAAAGACAACGCTATCGGCCGCGACATCCTACTGGCTCGCAAAGCAGGGGAAGAAGGTCTGCGTCTTCTCGACCGACCCCCAGGCGAGCCTCACTGACATCTTCGAGAGGAAGATCTTCGGGCAGGGCGAGGTGGAGATCGCCAAGAATCTGTACGCGCTGGAGATCGATGCCGACAAGAGAATCGCGGAGTATCAGAACGAGATAAGGCAGAAGATCCGCGACATGTACAAGATGGAGACGATTCCGGAAGAGGTCGAGGACTACATCAACTCCTCCTCCGCAGAGCCGGCGATGGCCGAGTCGGCCACCTTCGACGCGATGGTCGAGTTGATGACTAGCGGCAGGTACGATTACTACGTCTTCGATATGATGCCTCACGGACACGCGATAAGGTTCCTCGGGATGGCGGACATCCTGGACCAGTGGGTCGCGAAAATCATGGAGGTGAGGAAGAAGGCGGGGGAGTACAAGGAGTCGGCGAGTGTGCTCGGCTCACAGAAAGGGGGTCTGGCGCAGGAAGACTACGTCCTTAAGGAGCTGGAGTTCATTCGAAACAGGCTCGACTTCGTGAGCAATATGGTGAGGGATAAGACGCACACGGCTTTCTTCTATGTCCTCATTCCGGAGCTGATGCCGATACTCGACACGAGAAAGGCGCTCGAGATGTTCAGGGCCTTCGATGTGACGGTGAGCGGCGTCGTCGTGAACCAAGTCTACCCCCAGGAGCTCAGAGACTCCGGGGGCGTCCCGGACTTCCTGAAGCACAAGATAGACTCGCAGCAGGAGTACCTCGGTCAGATAAAAGGCGAGTTCGCCGACCTGATTAGGGGGGTCGTCCCGATGCTGGACAGGGAGCCGAAGGGCTTGGAGATGATTGGCAGAGTGGCAGGGATACTCTTCGGTGATTCAGGCGTCTTCTTGCGGTGAACGTGTTGCAGGCGAGTAAGACCACCACCGGGGGATTCGCTTCGTTCGTCGCGGAAAGGAGCGGCCTCAAGTACGTCTTCTTCGGCGGAAAGGGAGGTGTTGGCAAGACGGCCATCGCGGGGGCCGCCGCCTACTACCTAGCAGAGAACATGGGAAAGAAGGTTCTCATCTCCTCGACGAATCCCGTCCACAGCCTTACCAGTCTCTTCGGGCAGGACCTCTGGAAGAAGGGAATCCAGCAGATCAAGGGGACTCGAAACCTCTACGCGACAGAGATCGACGTAACGGCGACGATCCAGAGGTACAAGTCAGAGATAAGGGAGAGGCTGGTTCAGTTCCTGAAGTTCGCCGACATTCCGGTTGACGTCGAGCCCTTCGTCGAAATCGCGACGACGAACCCCGCCTTCGAAGAGTCCGCGATGTTTGACGATATGATCAGTCTGATACTGAACGAGAAGTTCGACGCGTACGTCTTTGATACCGCGCCGGTGGCGCACACCTACCGACTCCTGGGGATGTCGAAGGTGTACGACCTCTGGCTTCATAAGATGGTGAAGAGCAGGGAAGAGGCGCTCTCTCTCAGGGCGAAGCTCTCCTTCAGGAGGGAGAAGATCTTGCAGGAGTTGAAGAAGGACCCGCTCCTCGCGACCCTGATAGCGACGAGGCGGAAGACCGAGGAGGGGAGGAGACTTCTCACCGACGCGGAGAAGACCGCCTTCTTCTTCGTCACACTACCCCTCGCCCTCCCGATAGCCGTCGTAGAGCGATTCATTACCTGGGTTGAAGCGTTCAGCATTCCCATCGGTGGAGTCATAGTCAACGAAGTCATACCGAAGACCGACCCGACGAACCTCTCCCCCTTCGTGGCGAACAGGATAAAGGAGCAGGCCGGCTACCTCAGGATGGCGGAGGAGAAGTTCCCGGGGATGGTGAGGGCGGCCATCCCGCTCTACGAGCGGGAGGTGAACGGGCTGGAGATGGTCGCGAGAATGGGGGAAGACCTCTCGAGGTCGTAAGAAACCGAAATTTTTGTGGGTTTTCTCATCGTTCAGGCTTAAATAGTGTAGACTCCAGTCAGTCCCGAAAATGTACGAGTCGCTCATCGTGATGCTGAGCGGCATAATCGTCTACGGCGTGGTCTACCAATTCTACGTCAAGTGGTTCGACAAGAACGTAATTCAGACAGACCCGACTCGGCAGACCCCTGCCCACATGTTCATGGACGGCGTGGAGTTCTTCCCGTCCAACAGGTACGTGATGCTGGGGTGGCACTGGAAGAGTATCGCTGCTCTAGGACCCGTCACCGGCCCTGCGCTGGCGATAATCTGGGGTTGGCTCCCCGGCTTCCTCTGGATCCTGATCGGCAACTCGCTGATGGGGTGGCTCCACGACTACAACGCGATGGTCTCTTCCGTAAGGAATGAGGGTGCCTCTCTCGGTCCGATGACGTATCAGCTCATCGGGAGCAGGGCCAGGAAGGTTCTCGTCTGGTTCCTCGGCTTCTATACAATCCTGATCTTCGCGGCGTTCCTGGGAGCTCTGGCGCCGATCCTCATCAACAAGTCGGCGACGACGGGCGCTTACGCGTTCGGGGGTCCGGCCGCTTTGGTCTCTTTCTTCATAATGTCCCTCGTTGGGATAGGCGCCGGTTTCGCCGTCTTCAAGGCGAAGGTCAACGTGCTGGTCGTGACCGCGATCTCGCTGGCATTAGTGGCGGCGTCGATCTACCTGGTCCAGGTGGTGGCGGGGGCCTCGATCAACGCGGCCTTCAACGCGGCCATCCCCGACCCCCTCACCCAGCAGGACGTCGTACTCGGAGCGATGCTTCTCTTCAGCTTCCTCGGTGCAATCCTTCCGCTGTGGGCCTTCGCGATGCCGATAAACTACCTCGGATTCTACGTCGCCTACTTCGTGATCGCCGGGATTCTCGGAAGTTCGTTCGTCGTTCCCCAGACCTTCCAAGCACCCGCGTTCACAACCTGGGCCGCCCCTCTAGTCCTGGGGGCCGGCCAAGGCGCTTTCCTCTTCTCCTTCCCACTCTGGCCGTTGATGTTCGTCACGATAGCCTGTGGAGCGTGTTCGGGGTGGCACGGTCTGATCGGGTCTTCGCTCTCATCGAAGCAGCTGGACAACGAATCAGACGCCCACTTCGTCGGCGGGGGCTCGATGCTCCTCGAGGGCATACTCGGGCTTACCGCTGTGGTGGCGGTGGCAGCCCTACCGACGAGTTTGTGGCAAGGAAAGATCTACTCGTCGCTGGGACTCTACGTCACGGGTGGAGCCAGGTACCTCGGTAACATCGGCCTGTCTGGCAGCTTCGGCATAGCAATCATGTCGCTGATGGTCCTCGTCCTGGGACTCACCCTTACCCAGCTCGCCCTGAGGTTCGCGAGGCTCGCAATATCGGAGATGGTTGGCATCAGGGCGTTCAAGAACATCTATCTCACATCAATCGTCGCGTCGGTGCTCACCTACCTCCTGACGAGTTCGAGAGTGACGCCCTCTGGAATGTGGGGCTTCATCTGGGCCCTCTTTGGAGGCTCAAATCAGCTTCTCGCTGGCGTGACCCTTCTCGTGACGACGCTCTGGCTGACAAAGCTGAAGAGGCCGACTATCTTCACGGGGCTTCCCGCTATCTTTATGATCGGGACAACGGTGGTCGCCCTGGCCTACACGGCTTACGCCACCTTCACCATCGGGTTCACCGCCGCAGGGGCGAAGGTGTTCGGAACAACAATAACCTCCAACGTCCAGATAGGGAGCGATGTCGCAGGAGTGATCGCCACAATCCTGACGATACTCGGCCTCGTGCTAGCCATCGACGGTTTCAGGGCGTACAGACACCTGAGGGTGGGAGCTCCCGCAGGACCACCACAGATCGCGATGCCCCAGATAGCCGCGCCGACGACGGTCGTTGCCGAAGACGAACTGAAAGTTGCTAGTGGGTAGAAGACCTACCCACCACCCGTTTTTCTTTATCTTCCGGAGGTTGGTCTGAGCCCGCATGGCGTTCGTAGTCACGGACGTAGAGGTCGTCGTGGCGCTCGGTGTCGTACTCATCGTGGTTTATGTCGTCGGCTCGTACTGGAAGCATCGAACACTCACAGGATACGCGCACTGGTTCGAGGAGAACTACCGGTCGAGGGCGAAGGTCCAGTTCGCGTCTTACGGGCACGCGGGGTTGAAAGTGAAGTGCGAGATGAACGACAAATCCGACGGCTTCAGGGAGCTTTACTTCACGATATCCCTGGGGGCGCGAGAGAACCTGATGTATTATCCGCTGATTCCCTTCATGCACGACTTCGACCTCGTCACCAGCTGGGGGATAGCCGAGGGGCCGGTGAGGGCGAACCTGCGCCTGATCAATGCCGACGACAAGAAGCAGATTGCTTACTCTGAGAGCCTGGCGAACATGAAGAAGCTCGGCCTCGACGAACTGAACCAACTTGGGTATGTGGCGTACACCTCCAACAGGGAGTATACATCGAGATTCTTCTCGCAGGCCTCCCTCGTCTCCAGACTGAAGGAATTCCGGGAGATACGCTTGATCGAGCTGGATATGACTTCGTCCCTGATAAGGGTCGTCTCAAAGCTGAAAAAGGAGAAGCTTCCCGCTTTGACCGGGTTGATCTCAGCACTAGGCAGAGCCGTCTAGTGCCTGATTGTCGGAGTGTCGGCGAGTTCCAAGATCTTCTGCCTAAGCTCCTCGTAGCCCGGGAGCCTGTCGAAGACCTTCTTCCCCTCTATCAGGACGCACGGGGTCCTCAGGATTCGATGCCTCAGCGTCATCCACACACCCTGGGGAGAGGCCGAGTCTATCGCGTCGAAGAAGACCGCCCCGCCGAACTCGTCCCTAATCTTCTGCGCGACCTCCGAGAGCTCGAAGTACTGCTTCTTCACGTCCTCGGGATACTCCTCGAGCTGCTCAGAGTACGGCATGAGCCCAGTTCCGTGCATCACCTCCATACAGTGCTCACAGTGTGCGAAGAGAGTCGGCATTATTCCGACGAACTCTACCCTGACGGGCCTTCTCAGAGTTGGGGACACGACTGGTTTCTGACGTGCTCGAAGTATAAGAGTTTAAGTCCAGACCGCCGACGTACTTCCTAGACCTACATGAAGCTCTTGACCTTCTCTCACCGGGGGGAAGAGCACATCGGATTCCTCCAGGATGGAATCGTCTTCGACCTAACTGAGGCGAGGGAGAGCCTGGGGAAGCTGGCGGATTACACGCCGAACATGCTCGCCCTCTTGGAGGGTGGTGGGAGGGTGTTGAGAGAGCTGAAGAGAAGGAGTCGCTCCCTCCTGAGCGAGGGGGAGACGAAACCCTTCCTGAGGCAACTTCGGAGAGTAAAGCTGCTGGCTCCAGTCCCCCGACCGGGGAAGATTATCTGCGCGGGCATCAACTATCGCTCGCACATCAAGGAGGCGGGTGCGAGCCCAGTCGAGCCTTACTTCTTCTTCAAGCCCGCGACGGCGGTTGTCGGAAGCGGGGCTGAGGTAATGATTCCCTCATTCTCGAAGAAACCCGACCACGAGGTCGAGCTGGCCGTCGTGATTGGAAGGAGGGGAAAGGATATCCCCGCGACCCGTGCCTATGACCACATCGTCGGCTACACTGTCGTGAATGACATCAGTTTGAGAGACGGGTCGGAGCGAGGGGTAACAAGTACCGACCTCGGGCGCAACTGGTACAAGGGAAAGGCCGCTGACACCTGCTGCCCGATGGGGCCATTCATAGTCACGAAGGACGAGATATCCAACCCCTACCCTCTCGCCCTGAAGCTGAGAGTCAACGGGGAGACAAGACAAGACGGAACGACGGATGACATGATCTTCAAGATTCCCGACCTCGTCGCTTCCGCCTCGGAGGGGGTTACACTCGAGTGCGGGGACGTGATTTCCACAGGAACATGTTCAGGGGTCGGATTGAGCACGGGCAAGTACCTCGAAGAGGGGGACCTCGTCGAAGCAGAGGTTGACCGGGTGGGAGTCCTCGTGAATAAGATACGAGTGATGCCATGAGCTTCGCAAAGTCGGTGGAGAAGTGGCGTAAGGAGAAGGATTCGTTCTTCAAGTTCAGCGATGATTCTCCCATACCGGAGAGGGAAAGAGAGAACTTTGCGGGCCTGAAGTATTTCCCTCCAGACGAAAAGTACAGGATGAAACTCAAGCTGCAGAGATATCCGAACCCGGAGATCGTCACGATGGTCACGAGTAAGGGGACCCAGCAGAGGTTCTACCGCGTCGGATACTTCGAGTTTGAGATTGACGGAAAGAAGGCTCGGCTTCAGGCATACAGGTCGGCCGAGAGGACGGATGAGCACCTCTTCATACCCTTCAGGGACAAGACTTCGGGGAAGGAGAGTTACGGAGCGGCGAGGTACATCGACCTCGACCTCTCTCAGGACGACAACTATCTGCTCGACTTCAACATGGCGTACAATCCGTACTGCGCCTATAGCGACGACTACGTCTGCCCTCTCCCGCCGAGAGAGAATTCGCTAGACGTAGAGATCAGGGCAGGAGAGAAGAAGTACCACACCTGATGATACTTTTAAACGAAGCATGTCGGCGAAGGCCTGAATGGTCAGCCTCTCCGGATTCTCAATAAACAGGAGAGAACGCGCAATCGTCGAGGGAATCGGGAGTCATCTCGCTACCGTCAAGAGGACAGTGGAAGATTTCGGTGGTCTCATAGACTCGGTTTCAAGCGGGGACGCCGCCTCGGCGAGGCGCTTCTTCGATGCTGTGATGGGTGATGAAACGAAGGCTGACACGATTCACAGGGACCTGAGCCTCAGGGTCGCAAACGGCGCCTTCTTCGGTGGCGTGAGGGAGGATATCCTGGCCCTTCTTGAGAAGATCGACGACATCGCCGACAGCGCGAAGGACGCCTCTCGTCTACTGAGTGTGGAGGTCGGCGCGAACGGATCCGCTATCGAGCTACTGAGGTCTGACGAGATGCGTCTCTTCATAGCCGACTTGAAGGGCTCCGTCTCGGCCCTCGAAAATCTGATTGCCGCGTTCACGATCAACAAGAAGGAGGTTCTGGCGAGAGTGCACAGCGTCGAGGAATTCGAGGAGTCTGCGGATTCGAGGAAGGACGTCCTGCTCCGGGAGTTGTTCAGAGGCGCCTCCAAGCTCAACCCCGTGACTGTAATCCAACTACGCGACTTCATCTTCGTTGCCGACGACATAGCGGACAACGCCGAAGACGCCAGCGATGTCGTCCTCGTCCTCATAGCGAAAGGCTATGGTTAGCCAATTACTCGCGCCGGCGGCGGTGCTGACATTTCTATTCGGCTGGAACAACAGCGCCTTTCTGATCGGTAACATCAGGGGTTCTGGAACGCTCTCGTTCAGAGGCGCGCTCCTTACGGCTGTCGTGGGCCTTCTCGCCGGCGTCTTTGTCGAAGGCCCGAAGATGCTGAGTAGCCTGGACGGATCTCTCTCACCCGCGGCTTCCATCACCACTCTGGGGATCACGCTCGTCGCGTCTATTCTGGTTACGCTGGGTTTCACCTCCTTCAACTTACCGGTATCCTTTACAGCGGCGATGGTCGGAGCATTCCTCGGTGGGACGTATCACGCCGGTCTCCCGATCAACCTGGGGCAGACCGAGCTCGTCATCTCCTTCTGGTTCGTCGCCCCACTGCTGACAGGAGTCCTGACCTTTCTGCTCTACAACGGCGTCGCGAGGCTGGTCTCGAACTTCGGAATCCTGACGGTCGACACGATCAACAGGGTAGGGGTGGTGGTGAGCTCCCTCGCGGTTTCGTATTCACTCGGAGCTAACAACATCGGCCTGATATATGGGACAGCCAACGGAACGTTTGCGGGGTTCGACGACTGGGCGGCGCTCGTAGGGTTGGCGCTCCTGGCGGTTCTGGGGACGGCCTTGTTGGGGAGGGGAGGCGTGACTGGAACGGTGGGAGACAGGATGCTCATCCTGAGCCCGCAGGGCGTTCTCACAGTCTTTGTCACCAGCGCACTCGTGATCTGGATTGGAACCCAGCTTGCCGTTCCGATCTCAATAGGGCAGTGCGTGCTGGGTGGGATGTTCGGAGCAGCGTACGCGAAGAGTGTGACCGTGGTCAACAAGAAGCTTGCGATTGAAACCGTCTCCGGTTGGGTCGTCGTTCCTGTCGCCGCGTTTGTTATCGCTTACTTCGCGAGTGTGGTGTGATTCCTCCCGACTTCCCATCAACTTTTTATCGCTTGAACGAATCGCATCAATAGGCGGTCATTGAACAAAATCGAACGGGTTGATGCGTCCCTGAGAGGGGAGACTGTTGACAGAGTGCCGCTCAATTTCTTTTATCACTTCCCAGACCATCAGCGGGCCGGGCACGCGATGGCCCAAGCGCATCTGGATTTCTACCGGGCGGCCGACCTCGATTATCTCAAGGTGATGAACGACAACTTCTACTCTCCTCCAAACTTTCAGGCCTTGACCAAACCTTCCGAGTGGGCCAAGTTGCAAGCCGCCCCTCTGACCTCCCGATGCTTTCAGGACCAGCTAACCGGGCTTCGAGAGATCGTGAAGGCGGTCGGAAAGGAAGTGTCCATCATCACTACTGTGTTCAATCCCTTCGAGAATGGCGAGGGGATGAGCGATTGGAAGGCGACGGAGCATCTAAGACTCGAACCGGAAAAAGTCAGTGAGGGTCTCTCCACCGTCGCCGACAGTCTGGCCAACTTTGTGCGAGCGTGCATAGATGTCGGGGCGTCTGGCATCTTCTTCGCGGCTCACGGGGGTCAATCAGGTAGGCACACGGAATCAGAGTTCAGGAAGTACATCAAGCCACACGACTTGACGGTCCTGAATGCCGCAGAGGAGGCCGGTGCAGCATTCAATCTGCTTCATGTATGCGGCGAGAATCTTCGCTTGCAGGAGTATGCCGAATACCCGGCCCATGCCGTAAATTGGTCGCCGCAGCTCGGTAATCTTAGTCTCGCCCAGGGGCGAAGAGTGTTCAACAGAACGATTACGGGAGGCATCGACCAGAACGGCGCAATCATCCACGGCAGCCAGAAGGACGTGTCCGAGGAAGTACTGAAGGCTGTTGACGAGATGGGTACGACTGGTTTCATGTTGGGAGCAGGGTGCGCACTGGCGGAAGCGGTCCCAACACCGAGGCTCTCGTGGGTCAAACAGGCGGTGATGTCGATAAGATAGCCGGAGCGGATTCGGAAACCCATAGCCTCGCCACAAATTTAAACCCGGGCGACGGGCGCGAGGATTGAAGAGTTACACGTCCAAGAAGAAGGAAGCGGTCAAGGTCTACAGGCTGTTCTATCCACAGATTGCGGTGATAGTAGCTTCGAGAACGACACACCACGTAGAGGCCGTAGCCATGAACTCCGTAATCTCCGGGTCTTCCGACCCCCCACGGGTCGTGTGCGCCTTGAAAGGAGAGGCAAAGATTCTGGCAGTTGTGCGAGACAGCAAAAGCTTCTCGGTGAATTGGATGGATTCAAGGTTCGTGAAATCGGTTGACTTCCTTGGATTCCAACGTGCGGGAAATCCGAGGGACAAAATAAAGGCCGCCGGCCTAACTTGGGTGCCAGGGACCAAGACCTCAGCGCCAGTGGTATCTGAGGCGGCGGCTGTGCTCGAGTGCACACTGGATCGGGTCATCCCGCTCGGGGATAACGACCTCGTGGTAGGAAACGTCGTATCGGTGAAAACGAGTCGTGATTTCTCAGAGTACTGGCAGTTCAAAACGTACAAGCCCTTGATTTATTTTGGCGCGGTCCCGGGGAAGAAAGCGGGAAGATATGTTTTGTTCCTGAGTCGGAGACGCGGTCTAGTTGCCGCGCCGCACGCCAGATCTTGGCTGAGAATCCCACCTGCTTCGTAATCTTGAGCCCTTCCGAAGTCTTGTGCGATGGTGGGATTCGAACATGACCACTAGCACTCCCCTGTCGTATCTGAGGGTTTCGGAAGCACGCCCGAGGCAAAACATTGTTATTTGGGAAATCAGCGATGTACCGATATGACGCAAACTAATGCGATCATCTTGCGGTTCCGTGAAGAGGAGGCGGGGAACTTCGAAGCGCTCTTCAGGAAGGAGGTCCTTCCCCTTTGGCGTCAATTCAAGGCTCGAGGGATGATCATCGCTGCCTCGCTGACGCCGGTGCAGGATGGAAACCAGGGGAGGAAAGGAGTGCGCGACTACATCCTTCATGTGGAAGTGCCTAGCATGGCAGAGCACTCGGAGTTCGATTCGAATGCGTCCTTCCTGAAGTTCCTGCCGAAGGCCCAGGCGATGCAACCGGAAGAGCCCCTAGTCTGGCTAGGCAACACACTGTTTCAGGTTTGACCGCCCTCCCGACGTCTGGGGCGAGTAGGAGGGGGCGGGAGCTGCTTGCTTCTTGGCCTTTCGGAACTGAGCATGAAAAAGAAGTGGAGACCGGAAGGACTTTCCTCCCGGTCGCCCCTGTGAGGAACTTCCTCAGCCAGGGACGGGCTTTCTTGCCCTGACCGCTATGACGACGCTTATCGAAGCTATTGCCACGGCTGCCACAGTCGCGCCCGAGAGGAGAGTGCTGGTAGACTGAGCTGTGTCCGCACTACCGCTTGTTGAGGTCGGGATTGTCAGCACGGGTGGCGTGTACTGTTGAGGCACCCCGGTCTGTGATGTTGGGCCGTACTGATACTGGGAGTACTGCTGAGCTGGGATCCCTCCCTCTGCGCTGGCTATCGTTCCCATTGTCTTTGACATCGCACCCACAGCACCCATGGTCTGCACTCCGTACGGAGTCGCCCAGTAATTCGGCTGCTGGGCGTGCAGCGTGATGGAGGCGCCCGTCTTGGGTGGCATTATCAGTGCAGAACCGGCTAGACCCACGTATGTTGGTTGCCAGTAGACGGTGACATTCACCTTCTCTCCGCCCACCGTGGTCTGAACCGTGGTCTGATGACTGGGCAGATTTACGGGGAGCCACGCCCATGCGCTCACTTCGACTGGAACGCTCGGGACGGTGAGATCGACCCTACCTGTCTTGTCCGTCTGCCCCCAGAGTACCAGTCTGTTGTTGGAGTTCCCCCACCAGTACCATTCTCCCACGATGTACGCGGAAACCGAGGCTCCGCTCGCCGCCGTTCCGTTCAGATAGCTCGTCGTGATGGTGACGTTCGAGGTGGGTATCTTGTCTATTGGTTGTGTCGAGATGGTGATGCTCGTCGACCCCGTTACCTGCTGGAATGAGTATCCGTACTCGATCGCCGGGTTGCTCCAGAAGCAGGGCGGGTATATCATGGCGGGGCCCGCCTGAGCCACGCCTCCCTTTGCGTACTCACCGTAGAGAGGGCATCGCGACACGCTTTGCTGCAGGGCGGTGACCGCGAACAGGTAGCTCGAGCTGGGCAGGTCGAAGCTGAAGACCGGGTATCGGCTCTGGAATGTCGCTTCCATGTAGCCCGAGGAGTTGTAGACAGTTCCTATGTAGGTGGCGTTCAGCTCGTTTGCGGTCTGCACCTTGACCTGGACTTGGTTGTAGGTGGTCGCAACCGCGGGTGGCTGCGCGAGGGTCGCTCCCCCACTGGTCAGGAGGAGGAGCAGGCTGATTGCGAGAAAGGTGCCTATCCGCTGTTCTTGCAGCTTTAGGCCGCTTCGGATTCGTGTTCTTTTCTGGACTTCGGTCAATTTTTCTCTGCATCCCTATTGGAAAGCCATTTCCATAATCCTATGCAATCGAACGCTTGTTCGAGCATCCAGAACAGAAGTTGGTACACTCGTCTTATGAGCATTACCGACTCCAAATACGGTTTTCAACTACTTTGGAGCTGCATCAGTACTCCAAGGCGTACCCTCTTCGGGTTGAGTTCGGGAGTCAGGTCTTTTACATGAGGGGCCGCCAGCCGGCGGTCCGGATGTCAGGATCTAGACGAATGATATCCCAGGCAGTCCTTTGAGGTCTTCGTCGCTTGTGTGAAGCTCTGCGGAGAATCGGCGCGAGGTTGCGTAAACCAGAGCGTCGGCAAAGTGCAGACCATATTCAAGGCTGTAATCGGCGGCCTCCAATGAGAGTGTTTGGTCGATGGGTACGACCTTGGTCTGGCTCAACGCCGCTACTGCTTCGAGCGCCATTTCTTCCCCCTTCAGTCTTTTGACCTTCTTGTAGACTTCATACATGACAACCACAGATGTAATCAGCTCGCTTGGATCGATTTTGTCTATGACTCGATTGTACTCTGCCGCCTTTGGGCCATCTGTGAAACGTTCAATCCAGCCATAGCTGTCGACGCTTATCATGAGCGGTCGGTCTCATCCCGAAGGTCAGCTGTATCAAGTCCCTTCACCATTCCTTTAGTCTCTCTTAGCGAGCGCACTGGAACATACTGGAGAATCCCGTGCTTCGCTATGGCGACCATCTTATCGCCTGGCTTGATATTAGCTTCCTGCCGCAGTTTCTCGGGAATCACGACTTGGTACTTTCTAGACACCTTAACAGTCTCCATCGTTAGTCTCTGCGTTCAACGGTCTTACCATCGATATAAGCGTTTCTGCGATTCCCGCTCTGTCCTACGCCACGCAGTCGCCGGACTTCAGAGAGCTAACTCAGAATTCTCAAAAGGGACTTGAGATCATTGAATGCGTATTTCGGACTTGCTCCTTCGTTTCCTTCGCCATATCTATTGATCCAGGCTACATCGAAACCAAGCTTGGTCGCGGGAAGGACGTCATGATATAGACTCTGTGCAATGTGAAGTGTGTTCTCCTTACTGGCCCTGTATCGCTCCAGGAAAGCGTTCCAATGACCAACCGCCGGTTTGTACGATCTAACATCTTCAGCGGTGATGAATCCGTCAACCTCCAGGCCATTTCTTTGGATAGTCTCTCTGAGCAAATCTCTGTCAACATTCGATAAGATGACGCGCCTGTATCCTCTTCTTCCGAGCTCTTTCAGCGTCTCTGTCGTATCGCTGAACGGCGTCCAATAGGGAACACTCTCTGCGAATTCTTCGGCCTGCTCCTCTGGAACTGACATCCCGAAGTGGCTGGCAATTCTCATTGCGGTGTTCTTCAGGACTTCTCTGTAAGGCTTGGAGTCGCTTTCCTCTTCGGCCTCTAATTTCACGTAGATTGGAAATATCTTCTTCCTCGGCATGACTCCGTTCTTTCTGAGCAGTTCACCGAGGTATGCTTCTATCCCCTTTCTCCAGTCTATCAGCGTCCCGTAACAGTCAAAAGTTAGATATTGAAATTTCAAGACGAACGACGCGACCATCAGCTAGCACAATTATTTACACCGTTCCAGGGCAGGTGCTTTCAAACTGCACAGGTGGGAGTTCGGCTCAGGGTGCTGGGCAGAAGAGAAAGAAGAACAGAACCCCAAAATTGTTCTGCCGCGTGCTCATCATATGATTTTGCCGTCCCGATTAATCAGACCACCGACGGCCAAGGCGAAGAGGCCCGCGACCATGATTAACGGACCAGCGAGGTTTACCACGTTCGTACATATGATTTTGGTGCCGCAGTTTACTGCGAATGGATATTGGAGCATAGTTACTATGAGGCCGAAGAACACGCACCATGCCGAAAGACCCGTGGCCAATGGAGCCTTCATTTGAGTGGCGAAACCATAAACTGGTATTTTACCGTTTGCCAGACAAGATGGAGACACCTTCCAATTGGTGAACTATTCCATCAAGCGGGAACTGTTTCTCACTGGGGTTCGATAGTCGCCGGCGGCTTTGACGAGATAGAGTAGACGACGCTTACCACCCCCTCCACTTCATTGGTGATCCTGCTCGAGATCCTTTCTAGCGCCTCGTACGGCATCCTGACCCAGTCCGAAGTCATTGCGTCGACCGACTCGACAACCTTCACCGTGACCTGGTAACCGACCCGTCTCTCGTCTCCCAGCACCCCGGTTACCCTGTCGTTGCCGACGTACGCGAAACCCTGCCAGACCCCCTCGTACAATCCCTCTTCCTTTAGCACGTCTTCGACGATCTCGTTAACCCGCCTGCAGATGGTGAGTTTCTCTTCGGTGACCTCCCCGATGATTCTCACCCCGAGGCCTGGTCCCGGGAACGGATGCCTCGTCAGGATGGTCTTGGGAATCCCGAGCAGGCGCCCCAGGGTCCTCACCTCGTCTTTGTAGAGATCCTTCAGGGGTTCGACCAACTCGAAAGAGAGCCCCCTCGGAAGCCCCCCTACATTGTGATGGGTCTTTATCACCGAAGCCTGTGAGGAGGAACGGCCGCTCTCGACGACGTCAGGGTAAAGTGTACCCTGGGCGAGGTACTTGAAAGGCCCCCTCCTCCTGGCAAAGTCCTCGAAAACCTCAGAGAAAACCCTGCCAATTATCCTCCTCTTCTCCTCGGGGTCCTCCACTCCCTTCAGCGCGCGAAGGAAACGTGCAGAAGCATCTACCACCTCCAGGTCGATGCCGAGCTCCCCCCGCAGCGTCCTGGAGACCTGCTTGGCCTCGCCCTGCCTCAGGAGTCCGTTGTCGATGAAGAGGCAGGCGAGCTTCCTTCCCACCGCCTTGTGAAGGAGGGACGCGGTCACCGAGGAATCGACTCCACCTGAGACGGCACAGAGGACCCGCCCGTCAATCGAGGCGGAAAGATCGGCCAGCTTTAGGTCTAGGAAGCTAGCCATGCTCCAGTTCTTGGTGGCCGCGCATGCCCCGAAGACGAAGTTGGAGAGCATCCGCCCTCCCTCCTCCGTGTGGGCGACTTCTGGGTGGAACTGGACCCCGACCTGCATCCCATCGCCCGACTCGACCGCAGCGTAGGGGGAGTTGCGGCTCGCAGCGAGGACGTCGAAGCCCCTCGGAAGCGAGATGGGAGAATCGCCGTGACTCATCCAGCAAGTCAGAGTCGACCTCTTGATCCCTCTGAATATTCCGGAATGCGCCTTGATGGACAGGGCAGACTGGCCGTACTCTCTCTTGGTCGCGCGCCTCACCGCCCCACCGTGGGCTCGCACCATGAGCTGATACCCGTAGCAAATCCCCAGGAGCGGAATACCGCCTTTGAAGAGATCCTTGTCCGGGTGCGGGGCGGAGGGAGCGTAGACGCTTGCGGGGCCCCCCGAGAGGACAACCCCCGACACCCCCCAGCTCCTCAGGCGTCTCAGGGAGGTGTCGTAAGGCAGCAGCTCCGAGTAGACGCCGAGCGCTCTGACGCGACGGCATATGAGATGAGAGTATTGGCCGCCGAAATCGAGGACGACAACTCCGCCGCGCAGCAGGTCCGGTCTCAACTAACCGACCCGCCCTGAACGAAGGAGGGAGGGAGGGTTGGCTCCCAGCTCGAATGATCCTTGGGGCGAAACAAGACCGAAGCTGGCTACGTTCCAGAGGTCGCGTATGCTCTTTGCGCCTCCGTAGCCGAAGGCGGCTCTCAGCCCATCGCAAAACGTCGTTATCGTCTGCTCGACGCCCCCATTCGCGGGGACGTACGCCTCCACCCCCTCATCGAGCCCTTTCGACGGGACCGAGTACCTGTCAAGCGCGAATCGGACCTTCCTTGCCGCGGCGCTGGCCATCCCACGGTGCACCTTCATCCGCCTGCCCTGGATGGTGACCACCGGCCCCGGGGATTCATCGCACCCCGCCAGCAGGGCCCCGAGCATCACGGATGAAGCGCCGGCGGCCAGCGCGAGCGACGCGTCACCCGGCGACCTGATTCCTCCGTCTCCCATGACCGGAATGTCGAGTTTCAACATTGATAGGGCTGTCGCGACCTCGGCTACCGCGTAGAGGGTGGGAGCCCCGACGCGTGTGAGTTCAGACGTCACGCAGACCGAGCCCGAACCGATCCCAGCCCTGAAACCGTCGATGCGGGGGAGCTCTCTGACAATGTCGCGCACGGCTGCCTTAGTCCCGACATTCCCCACGATGAAGTCCCCGGAGAGGTCCGGGAGTACCTTGGCGGCCGCTTTGATGACGTTGGAGTTGTGGAAGTGGGCCACGTCGCACACCAGGAAGTCCGCGACCGAGTCGACCGCCCTGCATCGTTTGGGGTCCAGCGGAGAGACGGAGGCGCCTACGAGAGGTTTCCCCGCCTCGTCGGCGCTCTTCGGCTCGATCCTCGCGTTCTTCACCTTTCGCAGATTCGAAACCTGGTCTTCGATCGTCATGTTACGATGAACGACCCCGACTCCCCCGACGCGGGCGAGCGCCACGGCCATCTTCCATTCCGTGACGGTGTCCATGGGCGAGGAAACCACAGGAATGCTCAGCTTGATCTTCCCGGTCAGCCGTGTAGCAAGGTCAATCTCTCGGGGCTCGAGTTCACTCCTCCCCGGCAGGAGGATGAAATCACGGAAGGTGTAGACGTTGGCGGCCCCCTTGAGCTTCGTGAGAGAGCTTTGTGGCAAGGCTGTCCTTGCCGATGGTTGTCGGCGGTAGTAGGATAATAAGCATCAGTTTCGTGCTTCTGTTAATTCAGGTCAAAGCGCGAGTGTGGAGACGTCATCACCCGGAGGGGTGCGGGATGAGGTTCGAGCCGACGAACCAAGATTGATCGGCTTTGCGGAAATACATCGCGGTGTTTAAATACCTTCCCACAATATATATGGGAAATAGCATGCAATCCACCATCGACGAACGCGGCCGCGTCCTCATTCCTAGTGAGTTCAGGGCGAAATTGGGACTGAGCGAGGGAACAGTCGTCGAGGTCGAGCAAGATGAGAAGGCCGTGCTGATAACTCCTGTCAGAAAGAAACTGCGTTCGTGGGCAAGTCTATCAGGCTTCAGACCGAAGAGAACAGGTAAGCCCGAATGGCCGACTCCGGAAGAGATCAAGAGCATCTGGGAATAGACACCAATGTGCTCGTCGCGTACCTAGACAACGAGCATCCGCTTCACCGAGGGACTAGCTCGCTCTCCAGGAAGTCAGCGGCTTTTTGTCCCACGGTAATCCATGAAGCATACCACACACTCGTCTTCAAGATGAAATGGGATAAGCAGGAGGCATCAGAGGTTCTCACTGAGGTCATCGCAGATGAAAACAACGCCTTCGTCAACCAAACCGTAAGAACGACGAAAGTTGGGCTGAACATGGCTGTCGGTCATGGTTTGGGAGGGAGGGATTCGCTGATTTTGGCTACCTACCTCTCAGCCGGCTTGAAAAACTTCCTGACGTACGACAAGGCTCTCTTGAGCCTTAGGGTCGCCAGCCACGGCAAGAATTCGTTGAGAATCAGACATCCATAGAACAACACGGTGCGAATCAACCTGATCCAGTGCGGGGCGGGATTCGCATCTTAACTGATTGGCAAATCACGTATGCCGAAGAACTAGGTGCGAGTCCACTCAGATGCGAAATTCCGTACGCCTCAAGCTCTGCTCGAAACTGCTTTTCTTTTCGTCCTATCAGGCTTCTGTAAGATTAGGTATCACTCATGTAAGGTGCGGTCGCCGGGACTACGACCCTACATGAAGAGACACAGGGACCAGTTTTTATGCACCCTGCCAATTGTTCGAAGCTACAGACGAATGAAGTTGCAGCAAAACGGTGATTTGAAATGAGGAAGCTTGTTGTTTCAGAGTTTGTGTCACTGGATGGCGTCATGGAAGACCCAGGCGGAGCCGAAAAGTTCGAGCGCGGTGGTTGGACTCTGCCATACTGGAATGAAGAAATTGGGAAGTTCAAGCTCGATGAACTGTCTGCGAGCGCTGCACGAAGGCGCCTTCGGCGTTGTGTATGTCCCTAACGGTGGATGGGACACAATCCAGTTCCCACCGTTGGGATTCCTCCAGAACATAGCGTTGTGTGGCTGAGTTCGTTACGGGACACTTCAACGTAGTGCGGGGGGTGGGATTCGAACCCACGAACCCGTCCTCGTCGAGTGTGCCTCGACTCTAAGGGATGGGAGCCTCAGTCCCACGCCGTTGACCAGGCTTCCCGCTGTTTGCTCTGGGCGACCCCCGCACAATGCAAACCCAATCCCGCCAATTCTAAAAACTCTTCCAACGAGGCAAGCATTTATCGGATGTCCTGAAACATCAAATTCGCGCCGGCGTAGCTCAGGGACCAAGGTCAAAAGTGACCTGTCGAGAAGCCTGGTAGAGCACACCCGTCCAGGGCTCAGACGCCTCGTAAGCGTGGGGTCGTGGGTCCAACTCCCACCGCCGGCTCCAAACTCATTGGTGTTTTTGTCGGCTAACGCAATGAATCATCGTGCACAACCAGACTCGCGAAGAACGAGAGAAGAGACTTCGCTGGAATCGATGGTTCGACTCCGTCGATGGTCGAGTTCCTGAACCACGGGCGCGATTAGATTCTCGCCCTCCTCTCCAAATCGCAGCATAAGCGACCTCGTCAAGCGTGAGAGCGATGGGTCATGCTTCGGTCATGCTTCAATCCCACCCGGGGCGTCAATCCCCTCCGCTGGGCCCTGAATTGGCGCCCCTACTGAAGCGCGTGGTTAACCAGACCAGGATAACGTACATGATGACGCCCAAGACAATTATCAGCACTCCAGCGACTGTGTCGACGAAGAGAAGTGTGAAGAGACCGAGGACGACCATCATTGCCACCGCAGAGAGGGAGAGACGATTGTGTCTGACGGTCGCTCCATTCATTTGGCGCGCACGGGCTTCCTCTGGACGGTGAATACCTTTCGCTCGGTCGCTCGCGCCTAGGCCGTACCGAACGTCAAACCCATACTTCGGAGCCATCTCCTGTAGGCCACCGCGATGCGGTCTGAACGCAGGTGGAGTTCCGCCTGGAGGTCCAAGGGGAGTCGCTCGGGCCTCTGAGACTCGACGACCGGGATGTCCTGGTTTGTGATTTTGTCCTGGAACGACCTCAGGTCCACTTCTGGGACGTCGTGCCCGTAGTTCATGGCCAGCCAGAACCAGGCGATCGATTCGAACTCGCTTGCAGGACAGACCGTCGAGAAAATAGAAAAGCGCCCCTGTTCGGTGTCTTTGGCCAGATACATGGTGAGCGGTCTCAGAACCTTGTAGGTGTAGGTCACGTTCTTGCCGACCCCCGTCCCATCGGGGTCGGGCTGCCAGATCTTCACGTTTCTGGCAACGATGCCTTCCTCCTTCACCTCGACGTCATAATCTTCAATCTCGGCGTGGGATCTGTCGCCCAGCATACCAGCGTGCAGGAAGGGGAGATGGGCGACGTCGAGGAAGTTTTCGACTGCCCTG
>Ga0209157_1000702_pt1 | contig 28524 bp, 22 predicted proteins | sample GraSoiAngelo_135_FD_185892 | JGI IMG/M metagenome (GOLD analysis project Ga0209157, IMG submission 185892) | Grasslands soil microbial communities from the Angelo Coastal Reserve, California, USA - 14_0929_05_40cm (SPAdes) (version 2) | ecosystem: Environmental > Terrestrial > Soil > Grasslands ...
CGCAACGACTCGGTGACGGCGTCCCGCACCGCCAGCGGCCGCGCGCGCACTTCGAGAACCAGCGCAGGCGGGGACAGGTTGGCGGCGAGCAGTCGGAGGGAATCGGAAGCAGGCGATTGCAGGACAGCGAGCAGGCATCCAATCCCGACGACGCTCATCGCCGCCGCGGTCCCGCGACCCTGAACTCGGCCAGCTCCGACGCGGCCCACCGATCGAACCCGGTGCGCGCGTCGACCTTCCAGAGGTATGACGCGCCAGGGACTAGCGGGACCGAATCGGGGAACAGCGCGACCGTGTCGGATACCTCGCTGGCGTACATCACCCGCCCAGTCGCGTCGAAGACCGTCACCCGGTATCGATCCGCGCCGGCGACGGGACTCCAGCGGAGATCGTCGACCGCGGCCACTGCCCCCAGCGGCGATCGTGGAACCGGCGTGGTTGCTGGTGGCGGCGGTGGCGGTCCGCGGTGCACGGGCGAGCGTTCACCCGCAGGTGACGAGAGCAGAAGGAGAAGCACCGCCGCGGCCGCAAGCGGAACGGTGATTCGGTACCACCGGCGCCTACCGGAAGAAACGGAGATTTCTCGGGCGACCGCAGGATCCGCGAGCGCTCTGGCAAGTGATGCCACCGCTCCCCGGCACCGCGCGCAGGAAGCGACGTGCGGAAGCACTGATGCTCGCACCTCAGGCGCGAGCGAGCCGTCGGCCAGTGCCGCGATCACATCGTCCGGCTGGCAATCAGGCGTGAGTGTTTCAGACCGCACCCGTGTATCGAGCACGCGCCTCAGCTCCTCGAAAGGTTCGTCACGCATCATGAGACGGTCCTGAGGGTCCCGACTGCTCACAGATCCTCCCGCCGCACGCCGGCCCGTTCCAGTTGCTCACGCACCACCGCCAATGCCCGGTACGCGCGGTTGTAGACCGCTTTCGCGTTGGCCAGGCCCAGGACCTTCGCGACCGTTTCGGCGGGAAGCTCCTCGAGGACGTACAGCTCCACGATCAGGCGATCGTCGGGGCCGAGCACACTCAGGGCCTGCTCCACGAGCTGACTCTGTTCAGTGGCGCCCGTGGTACTCGGCCCTGTGGGATCGGCGGGGAGATCCTCCGGTGCATCTGGCGCCGGAGCAAGATCGCGGAGGACCTGCCCCCGCCGGCCTGCGGATATCGCTCGATACGTTGCGCGCAGCTCGCTGAGGAATTCCCGAAACGTGAAGGTGGGCGCTTCGCGGGCGTGAATCAGCTCGTAGGCTTCGATGTGACTGCGCTGATCCAGAAACACGTACTCGAAGATTCGGCGCCGGAGCGGCGGCAATCCCTCCGCGACGACCGAGAGTCGCCGGCGGCCGTCGCGATGGCGAAACCAATCGACGGTGAGGTGCCGGACCACTGTGACAAGCCAGGTGGAGAACCGGGCTCGGTGTTCCGGCTGCTCCACCCATGACCGCAGCCGTCGCAGATCGTCCGCGCGCAGTGCCTCACAGGCGCGCGCGAACACGTCCATAACATCGTCGTAGTCCTGGGCATAGTGCCGGATGGCGGCGAAGATGAGCCGCCGGTACCGATCGAGGAACAGGTCCCATGCGGCGTCGAACCTGCCCCGCTCTAGCTCGGCAACCCAATCTTCCACGGCCGGCCTTGAGGGAGTGAGCCGGATATAGCCGTGGACGAGGGGGTGTCAAGACTTCAGGGCGTAAAAAACTCCGTCGTCCCCGGAGCCGTGGCCGCCGCGCCCGGGAGCTGGGTGACCCCCAACGCCTCGAGCGTCAGCCGCAGCGTGCTCTCATGCTGGTACAGCGTGGTCGACTGGTACGGCGCCTTCGCTTTGGGGCTTACCACGATCCACCCGATCCGCCCCCCGCCGTGCGTGTTGTCGCTCCCCGCTTCATCGAACGTGATGATCAGCAGGCCGTCCCGCTGGAACGTTGCGCTCGCGAGCAGCGGCGCGATGTTGTTCTTGAGCCACGTGTCCGCGGTGGCCAGCGAGCAGTCGTGCGCGTCGTTGCACAGGTTCGGCACGATGTTCACGTAGTCGGGGAGCGCGTCGTTGGCGAGGTCGGTCGCGAACTGCGTGAACGGCACGAGGTTCTTGCGCTGCACTGAATCATTCGCGACGTCGGAAAGCAGCGCGAATACGTTGTGCTTGCGCGCGTAATTCCCTACGTCGCCGCCGATGTAGCCCACCGACGGCAAGTCCTCGGCGAACGACTTCCACGTCTTCCCCGCCGCCAGCAACCGTCGCACGATGTTGTCCACCGTCACGATCGTGGAATAGCTGTCGTTGTTCGTGATGATCTGACCCGTCGCCAGCATGAAGTAGTTGCCGATGGACGGATGCGTGTTGGCGTAGTACTGCGTTGCGAGACCGTACTGCTGTGCAAGACTGTTGAGGTACGGCATCGACGAGCTTCCGATTACCGCTGCGTAATCGGCGTTCTCCTCGGTCACGATGAAGACGTGCCCGGCCCGAGGCACGCGGCCGCTCGGACGGCCCGGCGACTCGCACCCCACGAGGGTGACGAGCGAGAACCAAGCGAGAGCGGTACGCGAGGCGCGCACGGCCGACTACGGCAGTGCCGCCCTAGTCCCTCCCGTCGTCGCCGCCGGCAGATTCTCCTCGACGAACTTGGTCAGCAGCGTGTACAAATGCTGCCGCGTGTTTCCACCATAAATGCCGTGATTGCGGTTGGGATACACCATCAGCGAGAACGGGCGATTCGCTTCCACCAGCGCATTGACCATCACCTGCGTGTTCTGGAAATGCACGTTGTCGTCGCCCGAACCGTGCACCATGAGCAGGCGGCCCTTCAGGTTCTTGGCGTACGTCAGCGGTGAGCCCTTGTCGTAGCCGGCCGCGTTGTCCTGCGGCAGCCCGTTGTAGCGCTCCGTATAAATCGTGTCGTAATACTTCCAGTGCGTCACCGGCGCGACAGCAATGCCCATTCGGTACACGTCTGGCGCTTGCGTCAGCACATTCAGCGTCATGAAACCGCCGTAGCTCCATCCCCAGATCCCGATGCGCGTCGAGTCGACGAACGGCAGCCGGCCGATCGCGCGCGCCGCGGCCGCTTGGTCCTGGGTTTCGATGACCCCCAGCTGCTTGTAGATGATCTTGCGCCACGCCTTCCCGCGCGCGCCCGTGCCGCGGTTATCGACGCTGGCCACGATGTAGCCGCGCTGCGCCAGCATCTGATACCAGAGGTAGTTCTGCCCGCCCCAGTTGTCGGTCACGGTTTGCGAGCCTGGCCCACCGTAGACATAGAAGAAGACGGGATAGCGCGCCCCCCCCGTCGAGTCGAAATTCGGCGGCTTGATAAACGCCGCGTTGAGCTTGATGCCGTTCCCGATATCGACTTGCCGAAACTCCGTCGCGCCAAGGCGCAGCGTCGCGAGTTTGGCCTTGAGCGGCGCATTGTCCACCAACGTGCGCAACATGTGGTTGTCCGGCAGACTCACGAGCGAGATCGTGGGCGGCACGCCGAAGCGCGAGTATGTATGGACCGCATACCGGCCGGTGGGCGACAGGGAGTAATTGTGCCAGCCCGGCTCTCCTTGCGGTGTGATGCGCTGGGCGGGTCCACGCTTGGCGTAGTTGATGCGGTACAGGTAGCGCTGCATGGGATTGTCCGGCGAGGCCACGTAGTAGATCCATTTGCCGATCGTGTCCACGCGCACGACGCCGAAGACGTCGAACTCTCCGCTCGTCAATGGCCGCGGCGCGCCGCCGTCCCGCGGCACGAGATACAACTGCGACCACCCGCTGCGCTCGGACATCCAGAGGATGTCCTTCCCGTCATTCAGAAAGCGGAGCTGGTCGAAGTGCTCGACCCACGGGACGTCCGCTTCGGTGAACAGCGTCCGCGCCTGGCCGCTCTGCGCGTCGGCCAGCATCACGTGCAGCGTATCCTGGAGCCGGTTCATGTGCTGGATGACCAGCTCTTTCGAGCGGCCTTTAGCGGGCACCCACTCCATCCGCGCGATGTAATTGTTGCGCGGATCGCCAGGCATGTTGAGCCAGCGCGTTTCACCGCCCGATACGCTGACCACGCCGGCGCGACCGGCGGAGTTCGACTGCCCCGCCTTCGGATACTGCACGGGAATTGTGAACGCGTACAACGAGTCCGTCACGTCATCTAGTAGAAAGTCGCGCACGCCGGTGGCATCGAGCTGCCAGTACGCGATCGACTGCCCGTCCGGATTCCAGCGCCACCCGTCCTGCAGGCCGAACTCTTCTTCGTAGACCCAGTCGAACGTGCCGTTGATCGTGGTCCGCGAGCCGTCGTGCGTCAGCTGCGTCATCTTCCCGCTGGCGATGTCTTCAACGTAGATGTTGTACTCCCCGTAGCGCACCCAGCCCACGCGACCGCCATCGGGTGAGAACTTCGCGAACATGAGCGTCGAGCCCGGACCGTTGCCCCCCAGCTTCTTGAGCGTCCAGCCGGCGAGATCGAGCACCCAGTAGTCGCCGCGGGTGTTCGTGCGCCAAACCTGCTTCGAATTCGTGAAAATGAGCAGCCGCCGGCCGTCGGGCGACCAGCTGTACTCTTCGACCTCGAGCGGTGTCGAGTCGCCCGGCGGCACCAGTCGCGACGCGGGCACCAGAATCGTCTTGAGTCCCGTCTCGGCGTCATAGCGCACGAGATCCTGGCCGGTCTTGCCGCCCCCCCCGCCGTCCCCGCCCCCCCCTGCCGCACGCTCGAGCGTCGTGTAGCCCGCGCCGTCCGATAACCAGGCGAGTGCACTGAGCGAGCCGAGGCGAAACTCGGGTGAGGCGAAGATGCGATCGACCGTGAGGAGGGTCGTGTCGGTTGCCGGGCGCTGGGCAGCCAGTGTGCTGCCCAGCCCGGCAACGACGAGAGCAAGAGGATAAAGAGAAAGACGACGCGGCATCATTCTGATCCCGATGGGAGTGGGACCCGAACGATAGCTACTGCCGGGGCGGTCCGCCTCCCATGCGCCCCATGACGCGGGGTTTGGGCAACGAGTCGAGCTTCACCTGCTGTGGCGCTGTCAGATTATTGCGGATCGCCGCGTACCACTGATCCGCTTCAGCCTGAAACCCTTCCATCTCCGTGCGCACGCTGTCGAACTTGGCTTGCTGTTCGGGCGTGGGTGGCTGGCCGGGTGTGAAACCGCCGGACGCCCGCATCTGCTGGCGGATCGCCTGGCGCCGCGCCGCGGCGTCCTTCATCACGCCGTTCAGCGCGGTGTACGCGGGCGTGATCTTGGTGCGCTGCTCGGTGCTCAGGCCGAGGCTCTGGCTGAGCGAGTCGATCGTCATCCAGTGATCGGGGGGAGGCTGGAAGCGACGTTGTTCGGGCGTTTGTGCGAAAGCGGAGGCGGCTCCGCATGACGCGAGCAGGATCAGGAGGGCGAGCGAGCGCATTCGTAACTCCAGTGTGGGTTTTGTTTATACGCGTTCCGACCCGCATGCGTTCGACCGCGTCACAATCGGCTTGACGCTCGCGGGTTTCGGGGCCACGCTTACGACCCCCACATGAGGAGGCCGGTTATGCGCCGCCCACGCTCCGGGTTCGCGGCTCCGTTTTTCATCCTCGGCACGATGGTGTTGATCCTGACCGGTTCCCGATCAGACTACAATTCCGCCGGCCGGGATAAGACGAATGCAGCCTTCGCAGACACGGCATATGGCTTCATATGCAAGAAGGCACCCGACTCGTCGTGCCAGTCGGACACGTCGAGGATTTTTAGTGTGGCCGAAGTCGCTGAGGTTACCGTCAGCTACAGACTACGCACCGGCACGGTTGTCACTGATTCGTTTGCGCCCGGGCAGGTGGAAGCAATTTTCTTCACGATGTCAGCCGCGGATCGCATGTTGATTCCATATTACAGGCGGATCCGTGGCGCCACCTACGCAGAGAGCACGCGCCGTCGGTTGATGGCCGCCGCAAACCCTAGGTCGATGCGCCCATGATGCGCACAAACTCCGGTTCTCGGCGAAGCGGCGCGAACCACGCTGCGCGGGCGATGTAGTAGCGGAGCTGCGGGTTCGCAGCGACCGTGCGAAGCAGGAGGTGCAGCGCAGGCTGTCGCTCACCCAGCAGCAGTCGGATGCGCGCCTCTGCCAGGAGAAACCACGCATGTGCCGCGAGGCGGCCAGCAACGCGCCCGCGCTGTCGGCCTTGCCGTTCCGCGCGTACAACATGGCCATGAACAGCCGCCGCTCGGCCGGATAGGTCCCGGTATTGGCCGGCGCAGCGGTGTCGAGCGAGTCGACGATCCGCCACGCCCGTGCGATCGCGCTTCCGCCCTGGCCGGACCAGCCTAAGGTGCGCAACTCGCAGTGCGCGAATTCCAGATCGGTGGGAAAGCGATTGCGCGCGCGCGCGCACCACGTCCGCGCGTCGGCGTAGTGCTCGAGGTTCAAGGCCGCGTAGTACAACGTGGCGTAGACCGGCCGCGCCTCGAGCAGGAATGCGTCGGCATCCAGGGCCCGTGAGGCCGCTTCCTCCGCGTCTGCGAACCTTCCCGTAAAGCGCAGGAGGCCACTCAGGCGCACCCAACCGCGCGCGAGCGATGGTTTCGCGGCGACGGCGGTACGCAGGTTATCCTCGGCGTCGCGCAGGCTCACGTCAGTTGAGTCATAACCGTTCAGCCACCAGAAATACCGGAGACTTCCGCGGACCTCCAGCGCTTCCGCGTTCATCGAGCCGAGCGCCAGGGCCCGCTCGGCATCACTGACGCCGGCGCGCGCCCACTCGTCTTCGTAGTGCGGAGCTCCGGGAAGCGGTGTCGTCGCGGCCTTGCGCGCCACATCGCCGGCCCGCCGCTCCGCGAGCTGCTCTGCGAACGCTTGTGCCACGCGGGCGCGACCGACATAGGGAATTGCCCAGCGACGATCGAGCGCGCTGGCGCGGGCATACAGAGAATCCGCCCGCGACAACAGCTTACCGGCGTGACTGTCGTCCCCGCTGCGAACCGCCTCGCGCGCATCTTCCCGCAAGGCGTCTGCCTGCCGCACGGTCTCCCACGCCACGACGCTCGATGTGCCCGTGCGCCGCTCATGCAACACGACGGCTTCTCCAATCCGCTGCCGCAGAAACGTCGCGATATCCGCCGTAATCGTATCCTGAAGCGCGAACAGCTCGCCATACGGCCGCATCACCTGACGAGTATGCAGCACCTGACCCGTTGTCCCGTCGATCAGCCGCACGCTCGCCCGCAGCACGCCTCGTGATCTGGTGACGCTGCCCGAGACGATCGTGCCGCTGTTCAGCGCACGCGCCAGGCTGTCCGGTCGCACCGTCCGGCCGCGATAGAAGCGCACGCCGTTCGGCGACGTCACGCGCAACGCCGGCACCTGCGCAAGCTGATCGATGAGATCCTCGGTGAGACCCGCCGCTACGGTCCGTAGCGAGCTGTCCGGGCTGATGTCATCGAAGTACAGGACGGTGATGTGCGTGGGATCGAGGGACGAAGGCGCGATCGGCGTGCTGCGGCCCCGTGCGATGAAGACGACGACAGCCGCTGCGGCCGTCGCTGCGGCCACCGCGACGCCCCAACGGCGCCGCGTGCCAACCGCGCGCTGACCATGGGAGACGGCGTCGAGCGCGCTGACAAACTCCGCCGCCGTCCCGAACCGGTTCGCCGGATCGCGCGCCAGCGCCATGCGCAGGATCCGCACGACCGCGACCGGCACATCCGCACGTCGCCCGGTCAATGAATCCACGCCACTATCGGGACCGGGCGTCTCCCCGACGAGCATTTCGTACAACACCAGCCCGAGGCTGTAGATGTCGGTCCGCCCGTCGAGCTCGGGGCGCCCCTGCTCCTGCTCGGGACTCATGTAGTCGACGGTGCCGACGACGACGCCCGGAATGGTGCGGCGGTCGCCCGCTTCGCTGATGGCCCTGGCAATCCCGAAGTCACTTACCAACGCGTGCGCTTCTTCGAACAGGATGTTCTCAGGCTTGATGTCGCGGTGGATGATGTTCTGCCGGTGGGCGTGGTCGATCGCCTCGGCGACCTCCTGCGCGATCCGCAAGGCGTCGGCGAGCGGCAGGGTGCGGTCCCGGGCCAGGCGCTGGCGTAGGGACTCGCCCTCGACGTACGGCATCGAGTAGAACAGCAACCCCCGGGCATCGCCCGCTTCGTGCAACTTCAGGATATAGGGATGCTTGAGGCGCGCCGCGACCTTGATCTCGTCCAGGAACCGATTCGGGCCCAGCGTCACCGCGAGTTCAGGCCGCAGGACCTTGATCGCGACGCTGCGCTCGAGGCTGAGATCGTAAGCGAGAAAGACGATGGACATCCCACCGCGGCCGATCTCGCGCTCGATCGTATAGCGGCCGGCCAGGGCAGCCGCGAGCCGCGACTGAAGGTCGTCCACGGGCTCTAAACATACGATGCCGGACCATACGGGTAAGGCCTTGGCGACACGCGGCTTGCCGACTACTTTCCTGTGCCCGATGCGGGACCTGTCGTTGTCACGCAGCCAGTTGCTGCTCCTCGCCGGCACGGCCAATCGGCCCCTCGCCGAGGAGATGGCCCAGCATTTGGGACAGCCGCTGTGTGCGGTGACGATCCGGCGGTTCGCCGACGGCGAAATCTTCGTCAAGATCGACGAAAATGTCCGCGGGCGGGATGTGTTCATCATCCAGCCCACGAATCCGCCCGGCGATAACTATCTGGAGCTGATGCTCCTGATCGATGCCGCGCGGCGGGCCAGCGCGGCCCGGATCACAGCGGTATTGCCGTACTTCGGCTATGCGCGGCAGGACCGCAAGGATCAGCCACGCGTGGCGATCAGCGCCAAGCTGATGGCGAACGTGATCACGCATGCCGGCGCGGATCGCGTGCTGGGAATGGACTTTCATTCCCACCAGGTGCAGGGATTCTTCGATATCCCGGTGGACCATCTGTACGCGGCTCCGGTCTTCGTGAGCCACTACCGGACGAAGCAGCTGTACCAGCCGGTGATCGTCGCGCCGGACGTCGGATCGGCGAAGATGGCGCGCGGGTTCGCGAAGCGGTTGGACGCGTCACTCGCGATCATCGACAAGCGGCGGCCCTCGGCGAACATCGCCGAAGTCGTCAACGTCGTCGGCGAGGTGGAGGACAAGGACTGCCTTATCCCCGACGACATGATCGACACGGCGGGGACGATCTCCGAGGCGGCCGCGGCACTCAAGCGACTGGGCGCGCGGCGCATCTTCGCCTTCGCGACCCACGCGCTGCTCTCGGGCCCGGCGGTCGAGCGGCTGCGCGCCGCGCCGATCGAAGAAGTGACGGTGACGAATACGATCCGGATTCCCGAGGAGAAGCAGTTCGAAAAGCTGAAAGTGTTGTCGATCGCAAGTTTGATGGCAAAAGCCATAGGGTACGAACACTCGAACCAATCGGTCAGCTCGTTATTCGACTGACGGCAGATGGCTGAGGGCTGAGAAATGGCACAGACGGTGACTCTGTCCGCGACGGCGCGGAACAAAACAGGCAAAGGCGCGGCGCGGCAGGCGCGTTTCAAGAAACAGGTTCCCGCGGTGATCTACGGCCACGGCCGCGCCACGCAGCCGCTGATGGTGGATGCGCTGGCGCTCGAGAAAGCGCTCACGGGCGTCGAGCCCGAGAGCACGCTCATCGAGCTCACCGTGGACGGCAAGAAGTCGCGGACCCTGATTCGGGAGATCCAGCGCCATCCGCTGCGCCCCGACATCATCCATGTCGACTTCTACGAGATCCAGGCGCACGAGAAGGTCACGCTCAAGGTCCCCGTGCACCTCGTCGGCGCACCCGATGGCGTGCGCAACGCCGGCGGCGTGCTCGATCAGGTGACCCGCGAGGTCGAAATCGAAGTGCTCCCCGAGCACATTCCCGACCGCGTCGAGCTCGACGTGAGCGCGCTGAAGATCGGCGACTCGCTGCACACGCGCGACCTGACGATTCCGAATGCCGTGATCCTGACCGGTGCCGACCTGACGATCGCGACGGTCGTCCCGCCACGCGCCGAGGAAGTGGCCGCGCCCACGGCCGAAGCCACGACGGAAGTCGCCGAGCCCGAGCTCATCCGCAAGGTCCGCGAGGGCGAGGAGGGCGAAGCGGTCGAAGGGACCCCGGCGCCCGAAGCCAAGGCTGCGCCTAAGCCCGAGGAGAAGCCGAAGGGCAAGAAGGAAGAGTAGCTCCTGCGCGCGCTCGTCGGCCTGGGCAATCCAGGTCCGGAATACGCGGCGACGCGCCACAATGCCGGCTTCCTCCTCGCCGACGCCCTCGCCGCGCATTGGCAGTTTCCTCCCTTCCGTCGCGCCGAGCGCGCACGCGCGACGGAAGGCACAGCCGTCGGTGTTCCCGTGCGCATTCTCAAGCCCACGACGTTCATGAACCGCAGCGGGACCGCGCTCGCGTCCTTGCGCGCCGACCCCGGCTTCACCCCCGCGCGCGATCTGCTCATCCTCGTCGACGATTTCCAGATCCCGCTCGGCACGTTCCGGCTGCGCCCGGAAGGATCGGCCGGTGGGCACAACGGGCTCAAAAGCATCGAGGGCGCGCTGCAATCGCAGGAGTACACGCGGCTGCGCATCGGCGTCGGCCCGTTGCCGGAAGGCATTGGCGACTGGACCGAACACGTGCTCGCACCGTTTGAGCCGGGGGAACTCGAGCAGGTGGAATCGTTGATGCCGCAGATGATTGAAGCGGTTGAGAAATGGCTGAAATCATGACGTGCGTCGTGCGTCGTGCGTGGTGCGTGGTATGCTTCGCTTAGGAATTGTCGGGCTCCCCAACGTAGGGAAGTCTACGCTCTTCAACGCGCTTACGTCCTCCAAGGCGGCCGCGGCCGAGAACTATCCGTTCTGCACCGTCGAGCCCAACGTCGGCGTCGTCGAAGTCCCCGACCCCCGCCTCGCGCGGCTCAACGCCGTCGTGAAGCCGAAAAAGAAGATTCCGGCCGTCGTGGAGTTCGTGGACATCGCGGGCCTCGTGAAAGGGGCCTCCCAGGGCGAGGGGCTCGGCAATCAGTTCCTGTCGCACATTCGCGAAGTCGACGCCGTGGTGCACGTGATTCGCTGCTTCGAGGATCCCGACGTGGTCCACGTGATGGGGCCGGTCGATCCCGTGCGCGATCACGATGTGATCACCAGTGAGCTGGCGCTGGCCGATCTGGCGGTGGTCGAGCGCCGGCTCGACAAGGCGCGCAAATCGGCGCGGGCGGGTGACAAGGAGGCGCAGCAGGAACTCGTGCTGCTCGAGCGCGTCGTGACGGAGTTGAACAGCGGTCGGGGCGCGCGCGAAGCCGGCGAGAGCGAAGCCGCAGTGAGATTTCTGCGCCAGCTCGGCCTGCTCACCGCGAAGCCGATTCTCTACGCCGCGAACGTGAATGAAGACGATCTCGCGGCCGGTGGCGGGAAATGGATCGACAAGCTGCGCGCCGCCGTGCAAACGCATCACGAAGAAGCGGGGATCGTGCCGTTTTCCGCCAAGTTCGAGGCGGAGCTCGCCGAGCTCTCGGGAGACGAGCGGACCGAGTATCTCGCGAGCGCCGGCGTCGCCGAAGCCGGGCTCGATCGCCTCATTCACGCGGGATACCGCCTCCTCGGCCTCCAAACATTCTTTACCGTCGGCGAAAACGAAGTGCGCGCGTGGACGATGCACCGCGGCGACACCGCGTTTGCCGCGGCCGGCGAGATCCACTCCGATTTCCAGCGTGGATTCATCCGGGCGGAGACGGTGGGGTACAACGAGTTCGTGAAAGCGGCCAGCTACAAGGCTGCCCGCGAACAAGGCCTAGTGCGCAGTGAGGGTCGCGACTACGTCGTGAAAGACGGCGACATCCTACTGTTCCGCTTCAACGTCTAGCGCGTCCAGATCATCACCAGGCCGCACGACGCCGAGGATTGTGATCCGGTCCAGACGGATGATCCCGGTGTCGCCGCCAGCGCGGCACTCAGGTCGGTCGGTGGCGTGCTGCGGTAGACCTCGACGCCCGCCACGTCGGCCACCGCGATGCGATCGTAGTTGACCTCCCGGAAGGCCACGCCGTTCACGTTGACCGGCACGGCGCACAGCCGGCCGCGGCTGAGGCGCGTCGGGACGCAGTCCTGGTAACGCGAACAGCGGGTCGTGATCCCCTCGAGCGTGAGCAGCCCGCTGAGCTTCCCCGGTTTGACGCGGCCGATATCCTCACGCGTATAGAAATGGGCAAACCCGCTGTAGTCGTGCCGCCGCGCGTAGAATCCAGCGAGATCCCGCCAGATGTTCGCCCCCCGCGTCTCGACGATGAGAGGATCCAGGTCCTCCGCTTCGACGTCGAGCAGGACGGCGATCTGCTTGGTATGGCGGGCCTGCAACGTGAACGTGTAGTCCTCGGTCACCCGCCCGTCGTACGAGATCACGATGGCCTGTGGGCCACCAGGCAAACCACCGATCGCAAACGCTCCGCCGGAGTCGGTGACGACGAATCTCTTGACTGCGGGCACCGCGATCATCACGCCGACGAGGGGACGACCGTTGAATGACGAGATCGCGGCGCCATGGACGCTAGCGGTAGTATCGGCTTGAAGGGACGAGCCGACGATCGCCGCTGTAACGAGTGGTAAGACCATCATATTTCGCACCTCGTTCTACTCTAGAATACTACATTTGACGCCTTCATTTCGACGCCTTGTGCCTCTATCTTTCGTCCCTCAGAACAGATCCCCTACTCGGTGCCTTCCACCGCACCGGGTCACCCATGACCAAAGGGAGGTGGCATGAATCGTCGGTACGAGACGGTCTACATTTTTGATAGTGCCCTGGACGAGCCGGCAATCACCGAAAAACTCAATCGCTTTCACGCCCTCCTGACGAAGGATGGCAAAGGCACGCTGTCGAACGTGTCCCACTGGGGCAAGCGAACGATGGCGTACAAGATCAAAAAGAAAGACACGGGCTACTACGTGGTCGCTGAGTTTCAGGCGACCGGCGACCTGTTGCCCGAGTATGAGCGCGCCGTGAAGCTCGATGAAGGCGTGCTGCGCTACATGTGCGTGGAGGCGTCGCGCGAGCAACCGAAGCCGGTAGCGGCGGCGGTGGTCGCGCCGGAAGAAGAGGAGCTGGAAGAGGAGGAAGCGTGAGACGTCCCGCCAAGACCTGCCCCGTATGCGAATCCGGCGCCCGCGTGCTCGACTACAAGGACGACCGGACGCTGAGCCGCTTTCTCACGGAGCGCGGAAAAATTTTGCCGAGCCGCCTGTCGGGAATGTGCGCGCGGCACCAGCGGCAGCTCGCGACCGCGATCAAGCGCGCGCGGCAGCTCGCCTTGATCCCGTACATCAAGGGGCACACCGCATAAACGCGAAACCGTCGTGGTGGCGCCTGCTCTTGGCGCTGCTCGCGTTCGTGCTCTGGGCGCCCGCAAGTCTGGTCGGTCTGCCACTCGCGGCGTTGTTGATCCTCGCGCCCGCGTCCCGCGAGCCGGCCGGCTGGTCGCAGCCGATCGCCGGCATCATCGGCGCCGTGAGCGCCGCGCTGCTGGTCATCGGCGGCGGGAGCAGCGCCGGGGGACGGCTGGCCGCCGTGACGAGCGCGTACATCGTGCTCACGACCGCGGCGTTCGTGTCGCTGGTGTTGCTCCGCCCCGACGCCATTCTCCGCCAGGCGGTGCGATCGGTGGTCGCCGCGGGACTGGCGTGCGCGCTGCTGATCGAGGTCATGTGGGGCTCGGAGGCGTGGGGCGGTCTCGCCTGGGAAGCGACGCGGCAAGCGAGCGGCGCGATGCGGGCGATCGTGGAAGTGGCGCCCGACGCGTTCCCGATCTACGAGTCGGTAGTGCGGTTCATCAGTCTGACCTGGCCGGGGATGCTGGTGCTACAGACGCTCGCCGGCCTGGCGCTCGCGTGGCAGCTGCATGTGCGGATCGCGACGGCCGGGAGCGGCGCGGAGGGGGAGGGGGAGGGGAAGGCGGAGGCGCGCGTCCCGCTCACGCGGTTCAAGGATTTCAACCTCGGCGACGGCTGGGTGTGGGGCATCATCGCCTGGTTGGGCGTGCTGATTCTGCCGGTCTCGAGCGTGCTGCACATCGCGGGGACGAATGTCGGGCTCGTCGCGGGCGCGCTCTACGTGCTGCGCGGCGCGGCGATCGTCGCGACGTTCGCCGAGGCGTTCGGCGTCTCGGCGGTCGCGCTGGTGCTCATGGCGGCCGCAGCGGCGGCACTGGCCGTCCCGCTCGTGTTCGTGCTCCCCGGACTGTGCACGCTCGGGATCACCGATACTTGGTACCAGTACCGCCGCCGCCTCGCCCAAGCCCGGCAGCGGCAGCGGTCCGATACAACCTGAGGTCGAGCGATGGAAATCATTCTGCGGGAAGACGTCCAGCATCTGGGCAAGGTGGGCGAGGTGGTGAAGGTGAAGGACGGCTACGCCCGGAATTACCTGCTGCCCAAGGGGCTCGCCTATCCGGCGACCGAGGCCAACAAGAAACGGATCGCGTACGAGGGCGAGCGTCTCGCCAAACAGCGCGCCGCCGAGAAGACGGCCGCCGAGACGGAGGCGACGCGGCTCGCGGACGTGCATATCACCTTCGAGGTGAAGGTGGGCGAGGAGGAAAAGCTCTACGGGTCCGTGACCGCCAGCGACATCCAGCGCAAGCTCGAGGAGCTGGGCATCAAGGTCGACAAGCGCAAGATCGACCTGCATGAGCCGATTCGCGAGCTCGGCGAATACCAGGTCGGCATCAAGATCCATCCCGAGGTGCGGCCCGAAGTCCGGGTGACGGTGGTGAAGGAGTAGCTCGATAGCCTGCTGGTGATCCGTGGCGTAGAGCTTGCTGCAGCTGAGTGGCAGCCGGAGGCTGACGATTACGATGGAAGGGCGCTCCGGCCACTGCACTCCTGGTGACGCCCATCACACCGGTGATCGCCGCGCACACTGGAATTGGGGCGTGGGGCGTGTTCTATCAGAATGAAGACTGAGCTTTCGCAGGTGGTCGACGCGCTGTTGGACCGAAAGGCCGTCGATCCAGTAGTTTTGGATCTGCGCGGTTTGTGCGAGGCGACCGACTATTTCGTCATCGTTTCGGGAACCTCGAACGCGCATGTGCGCGGGATGGCGGAGCACTTGGTAGCGACACTCGCGCCCAGCGGCGTGGAGCCGCATCATGTGGAAGGGTTGGCGCAGGGACGCTGGGTCCTGCTCGACTACGTGGACTTCGTGGTACACGTTTTTCATCCGGAGCTGCGGGACTTTTACCAGCTCGAGCGGCTGTGGGGTGATGCTCCCGTCGTCGCCGCAGGGGACGTCGGTGGGGCAGAACCAGGTTCGAAAGGATAGTGCAGGATGCGTCGGTTTCGTTGGCTGATACTCGTCGCGATTACGCTCCTCGCCACACCGGCGCGCAGCGGGGCCCAGTATTTCGGTCAGAATAAGGTGCAGTACCGCAGCTTCAACTTCCAAACCATTCAGACCGAACACTTCGACATCTACTACTATCCGGACGAACGGCCCGGCGCGCTCGACGCGGCCCGCATGGCGGAACGTGCCTATGCCCGCCTGTCGCGCATTCTTCATCATCAGTTCCAGAGCCGCAAGCCGATCATTCTGTACGCGTCACAGTCCGATTTTCAGCAGACCAACGTCGTCGACGCGTCGGGAGAAGGACTGGGCGGCGTGACGGAGTTTTATAAGCACCGCGCGGTGCTGCCCTTCACCGGCTCGTACGCCGAGTTCGAGCACGTGCTCCAGCACGAGATGGTGCACCAGTTCCAGTACGACATCTACAGCCGCGGGCGCCCCGGCGCGGGCGTGCAGACGCTGGTGAACGTCAACCCACCGCTCTGGTTCATGGAAGGCATGGCCGAGTACCTGTCGCTCGGTCCGATCAACCCCGAGACGGCGATGTGGCTGCGCGACGCCGCGCTCGAGGGCCATCTTCCTTCGATCGAAGAGATGACCGCCGACCCCTACATCTTCCCGTACCGGTACGGGCACGCCCTCTGGGCGTACATCGGCGAAAAGTGGGGCGATGAAGTCATCGGTGAGATCCTGCAGGCGTCCGCGACGTCGGGACTCGAGGCGGCGTTCAAACGAGGCACCGGGCGGACGCTCGAGGACCTTTCGAACGACTGGCGCGACGCGATCCAGGTGACGTTCTTGCCGCAGCTGGGCGATCATTATCGCGCCCGCCGCATCGCGCAGCCGACGCTCACCCGGCGGCGCTCGCGCGGCCGCGTTTTCCTCGCACCGGCGCTGACCCCGGACGGCAAATCGATCGCGTTCTTCGGCGATGAAGGCGGGTTCTTCGTCAATCTCTGGCTGGCCGATGCCGAGACCGGTCGCGTCAAGCGCCGCCTGGTCAAATCGACGCAGAACAACAATTACGAGAGCCTGCGATTCATCAATTCGGCCGGCGCGTTCTCGCCCGATGGCCGTTATTTCGCGATCGCCGCGAAGCGCAAGGACCGCGACGACCTGGTCATTCTCGACGTCGAGCGCGGGCGCGAAGCGCGCCGCATCCAAGTCGGGCTGAACGGGCTGCAGACCCCGCAATGGTCGCCGGATGGACAGCAGCTCGTCTTCACCGGCTTCAGCAACGGCTTCACTGATCTGTTCATCATCAATCGCGACGGCACGGGCCTCCGGCGACTGACCAACGACAAATACGCCGATCTCCATCCGTCGTGGTCACCCGACGGGAAGACGATCACGTTCGTCACCGACAGAGGCGGCGAAACCGACTTCGATCTGTTGCGCTTCGGCAATCTGCGCATTGCGCTACTGCACCTCGACACCGGCGTGACCGAGCTGCTGCGGAACATGGAGATCGGGAAGAACATCAATCCGGTGTGGGCGCCCGACGGCCGCTCGCTCGCCTTCGTGTCCGATCGGACGGGCATCGCCAACGTTTTTCTGTACGACCTGCTCGATGACCAGATCTATCAGCTGACCAACATGTTCACCGGCGTGCAGGGCATCACCCCGCTCTCGCCGGTGCTCTCGTGGGCGCCCGTTGCCGACCGGATGGCGTTTGTCTATTACGAAGACGGCCAGTACAGCGTCTATTCGGTGGAAAACCCGCGCTCGCTGCGCCGTGCGCCATACCGTGGACCCTCCACGATACCGGTGGTGACGCTGCTCCAGTCCGAGCAGCGCGACACCGTCGGTCCACTGGCACCGCCCGTGGTCCCGATAACGGCCGGTACCACCGCGCTCGGCGCGGGCTCCGCGACCGGCCAGCCCAACACCATGACGCTGCCGGCGCGACCCGGTGCCGCCACGTCGATTTATCGCTCGTCCGGCGGTTTCCGCCCATCGGCTGAGCCGCAGGCCGCGGAGTCGTCCGCGACGCCTCCGGTCGTGACGGTGCGCGCGCTGCTCGACTCGGCGACGCTGGCACTCCCCGACACGAACGAGTTCACCTTCCACCCCTACAGGGTGCGGTTTACCGCCGACTACATCGCGCGTCCGACCGTGGGTTACGCGCGCGACAACTTCGGGCGCGGCGTCTTCGGCGGAACCGCGATCGCGCTCTCGGATATCCTGGGCAATCACTCCGTCGTCCTGGCCGGTTCCATCAACGGCCGCATCAGCGAGGCGCAGTTTCTCGGTCTCTACGCGAACCAGTCGCATCGCCTCAATTGGGCCGGCGGGTTTTCGCAGGATCCCCTGTACTTCTATGGCGGGAGCGACTGGACACGGATCGAAGACCCGCGTCAGGCGGGTGACAGCCTGGACGTGTTCACGACCCGGATCCGGCGCTTCGTGGTGCGGGATCTGTTCACGGAATCATCGTATCCGTTCAGCCGCTTCAACCGCATCGAGCTGGGCCTGCACGCCGTGAACATCTCGGAAGCGACCTTGGCGCTGCAGACGTCCTACGACGCGATCTCGCGCCAGTTCGTGGATCAAGATCTCATCCAGGGTGGTGGACCGTCGGCGACGTACGTGCAACCGTCGCTCGCGCACGTGCATGACAACACGCTGTTCGGCTACGTCGGCCCCTTCGCCGGGGGGCGCTCGCGGTTGTCCGTGTCGCCGGCCATCGGCACGTGGCGGTTTACGGCCGGCCTGATCGATTACCGGCGCTACGTCTTTTTCCGGCCGTTCACGATCGCGGTGCGCGGCCTGATGTTCGGCCGCTTCGGGCGCGACGCCGACCGCTTCCCCGTCTTCCTCGGCAGCACGGAGCTGCTTCGCGGCTATACGTCCGGCTCGATCCGCCATCACGAGTGCGCGGCCAATCCCGGGTCGAGCTCGCCAACGCGATGTGACGAGCTGGATCAGCTGATCGGCTCCAAGCTTGCCGTCGGGAATATCGAGCTGCGCTTCCCGCTCACACGTACGCTCGTGCTGGGCTTCCTGCCGGTCGGCTTCCCGCCGATCGAAGGCGCGCTGTTTTACGACATTGGGATGGCGTGGGATGACGCCAGCACGATCAAGTGGAACCGCTCGCCCACCGAGAACGCCGTCCTCGTGCGCACGCCGCTGCGGAGTTGGGGCGGCTCCATCCGAGCCAATGTGTTCGGGTTGATGATCATGCGGCTCGACTACACCAAGCCACTGGACCGGCCGTGGAAGCGGTCGTATTGGACCATCAGTTTAGGTCCGACGTTCTAACTCCGCTTCGCTAAAATAGTTGCAATGGCATAGCCGGTTGTCTATTTTGTCCGGCGAGGCCACTTGCCTATCTCCCGGTTCCTTCTGATCGCGTCTGTCACGCTGTGGGGTTGTGGACCCCGGGCGCCGACGGCTGAGTCGTCCCAATCACAAGCGCCGCAGGGAGTTAGTAAGCCACAGGCGTTAGCACGCGCGCCCGGTGTGGCAATTCGGTTGCCCGCCAAGGGGGGGGTCCCTCAGCTCTATAAGCTGCCCCGCCTCACCCTGGTCGAAGGCGTACTCAAAGGCCGGCTGCCCCCGCTCGAGCGCGTCATCGGTCTGGATCCCGAATCGGAGTTCCTGTTTGTCACGACCGCCAAGCGCGAGCTGTTGGGGCTCGACCTTGGGAGCGGCCGAGTGGACACGGTCGCGACGAATGTCAGACAAGCGGCCCTCGGCCCGGATGGGACGCTTTACGCGATCGACTCCTCAAAGCATGTGGTGTCGCTGTCACGCCGGACCCGCTTCGCCTGGCCGAAGGCGCTCACCGCGCTCCCGCGCGATCTCTTCGGCTCCACCGACCAGCATCTCGTCGGCGTCATCCCACAGGACCAGCTCCTTGTCGCGGCCGCCGATCAGCCGCCGACGGTTCGGCCGATCGCGGCAGGCGGCGATGTCGCGGCCACGCGGTGGGGCGATCTCGTCGCCGTCGCGAGCGACTCGGGCGTCACATTTTACGACCCGCTCGGCCGGCGCGACCCCGCATTCGTGAGACTCGCCGATGCCCCGCGCGCGCTCGCGTTCTCGCCGTCGGGTCATCGCATCTACGTCGCGCGCCGCAGCGTGCCGGGCCTGGCCGTCGTGGATCGCTACGAGCGCAAAGAGCTTGACGGCGTCGCGCTCCCCGGACCCGTCGCGGCCCTGCGCCTCGATCCGCTCGGCCGCTGGCTCCTCGCGCGGCCGGCGATCGGCGATTCTGCCTGGATGGTCGACCTGCCAATCAAGCGACACACCGGGATCGTGCCGACGCAGTGGCAGTCAGATTTGCCGGCGATTTCGCCCGACGGCATGCTGATCTACCGGCGCGCCCACGACGTCGTGTCCGCGCGGCCGGACTCGCTGAATGACATCGGCAAAGTCACAAACGGGGCCGCGGACCTGTGGGTGCTCACCTCCTGGCTGCCGCGTGGCGTCGTGGCGAGTCCCGTGAGCACCGCGTCGGCCGAGAGCGCCGGCACCGGCGCCGCGGGTGCGGAAGGGCCGCTCTACGTGCAGGTGTCCACGTCGCAAAACCCGGAATGGTCCGGCCACCTGGCCGACGATCTCACTCGCGCCGGGTTGGCCGCGCGCGTCCTGCCGCCGCAACATCCCGATGACGGGTATCGCGTCGTGCTCGGCCCCTACGCGACGCGCGAGCAAGCCGAAGCCATCGGCCGCCGCCTCGGGCGGCCCTTCTGGATTTACCAGCCGGGACAATGAGCACGGTCGGCGCCCCCCCGCCCCCCCAGCCCCCCCGGGCACTCCCGCTCCGCCAGCTGCCGCTCTCACGGCTCGGGCATCTCGTTCCGCCGCTCGTGAACGACGCGGCGTTGGTTGCGCTCGTGACGCTGACCAACGATCTGCCATGGGCGTCAAAAGCGGCGTGGGACATTGCGCGCATCGCGGCCCGCGATGGACGCCGCGTCGCGCTCGTCGATCTCTGTCTCGAGCACCCGGCGCTTCACGAGGTCGTCGGACTGAGCACCACCGAAGGAATCGTGGACGCGTTCGAGTATGGCGTTTCGTTGAACAAGGCGGCGCACGAAGTCACCGGCGTCTTCATCATCCCCGCGGGCTCGGACACTGCCCATCCGGCGGAGGTCTACGGGCATGTCCGGTGGCCGAAGTTGCAAGCCGGCTTCCGTTCCGAGGGGGCGTTGCTGCTCGTCCTGCTTCCGCTCGCCGGGCTCGCGCAGCTGTCGGCGACGCCAGACGGCGTGTTTGCGCTCGCGCCTGAGGGTCTCGCGCCCGACTTTGCGCTGCCGCGTGATCTACCGTTGCTCGGCGTGGTGCGCGATCGGTGGCTGCCGACCAGTCCTCGCCAGTCGCCACCGCCCGTGGGGGTCCCGATGGCGGAGCAGCCCCGCCCCCGTCGTGGACTGCGTGTCGCGCTCGCGGCGCTCGTGGTTGCGGCACTCGCGGTCGGAGGATGGGCACTGCTCGCGCGAGCGCGCGAGGCAGCGCTCAAGGCTCCACCTGCCGCGCCACCAGCTGCCGCTCTTCCGCCTCCATCGACAACCTCCGCAACCTCCACCAACCTCCACCGACCGCCACCACCTCCCGCCAGGCTGGACACGCTTGGCTGGACTGTCCAGCTCGCGGCGTATGCATCGCTCGATAAGGCGCTCGCGCATGCGGACCGCTTGGCAGCGGATGCGGGTGTGCCGGCGCTGGTCACGCCAATCCCGAAGAGCGGGAACGGACCGGTCTGGTACCGCGTGCTGGCCGGCTCGTACGCGACGCGCGCAGCCGCCGGCACCGCGCGGGCGGGGCTGTGGCGTCGGGGAATAACAGCGGAAGGCGTGGGCGACTTGCTGCTGGCGCCGTATTCCTATCACGCGCCGGCTGGCGCATCACTCGAGCAGCTGCGCCGCCGTGGGCTGCCCGCGGTGCGCTGGTCCAACGGCGTCATTTTGCTCGGCGCGTTCGAAGGCCCCGAGCAGGCGGCGTTCACGAAAGCCGCACTCAAGCGCGCCGGTGTGCGCGCGAACCTACTCCCTCGCATGGGGACACCATGAGACTGAGCAGGCTCGAGCTCTCCGGGTTCAAGTCGTTCGCCGGATCGGTGGAGTTGCCGTTCGATCAAGGCGTGACCGCGATCGTTGGACCAAACGGCTGCGGCAAGTCGAACATCTCCGACGCGGTGCGCTGGGTGCTGGGCGAACAGTCACCGCGCCTCTTGCGCGGCGGAAAAATGGAAGACGTCATCTTCCAGGGATCGACGGGGCGCCGGCCCGTGAACGTCGCGGAGGTCTCGCTCGTCTTCGACAACTCCGACGGTAGCCTGCCGATTGCGTATCAAGAGGTCGTCGTCACGCGCCGTCTCTCGCGCTCAGGGCAAAGTGACTACCTGCTGAACCGCTCGCCCGTGCGGTTGCGCGACATCCAGGACATGCTCCGCGGGACCGGCCTCGGCGCCGATGCCGCGGTCGTGATGGAAGCGAAGATGATCGAGGCGCTGTTGTCGGAAAAAGCGGAAGAACGGCGCGCGCTCTTCGAGGAAGCGGCGGGCATCGGCCTGTATCGCGACCGCAAGAAGAGCACGGAACGTCGGCTCGAGGAAACCGCGGCCGATCTCGCCCGGCTCGAGGACCTGATTGGCGAGGTGCAGACGCAGGTGCGCAGTCTCGCGCGCCAGCGGGGGCGCGCCGAGCGCTATGGCAAGATGATCGAGGAGCGGTTCGGCATCGCGCTGACGCTCGTGCGCCGCGAGCTGGAGGACTTCGATCTGTCGCTCGGCGCGCTCGGCGTCCGGGCCCGCGAGCTGGCGGAGGCACTGCCCGCGACGCGGGCGCGGCTGACCGATGCGGAGCGCCAGCGCGAAGCGCGCGTCCAGGCGCGGCACACGGCCGAGGCGCGGCGCACCGAAGTCGAACGCCGGTTGGGCGACGCGAAGCTCGAAGTCGGCCGGTTGGAGAGCGATCTCGCGCTGGCCGCCGAGCGACTGAGCAACGCGAGCCAGCGGCGGGAGACGGCGGCGGACGAGCGGGTGCAGGCGGAACGCCGAGCGGCGCAGGCGGAGCGCGAACACGAGGCGGCGGCCGCCGAGCGCGCTGCTGCCGAGCGTGACCTCGCCGCGGTGCAGGCGGAGCTCGGTTCGCGGACCGGCGAAGAAGACACGGTGCGCGGCCGCCTCACCGCCGAGCGGCTCGCCGTCCGCGAGCTGGAGGAAGCGCTCCAGCGTCGTGCCGAGGCAGCACGCGCGCTCGAAATCGAGGGCGCGGCCCTGGATCGTGAGCGCAGCGAGCTGCGCGAGCAGCTGGCGCTGGCGAGTGACGAGGGCCGGGAGCGCGAGGCGGCGGCGCGGGCCGCCGGCCGCGAGGCGGAAGCGGCGGCGCAGCGGGCCAGCCGGGACGCGCAGGCGGCCGTCCGGGCGGTCGAGGCGCTCCAGCACGCGCGCCGGCATGTCGCAGCATTGCATGAGCAGGAGATGAGCGCGCGCTCCGCGCGGCGCCAGGCCGAGGCCGCGCTCGCGCAGCTCGAGGCGCGTCGCGACGCGCTCAGCGAGCTCGACCGCGAGCACGTTGGCCTCGCGCCCGGGGCGCAGGCATTGCTCAAGGTTCGCCACCACTTCGGCGACGGCGTCCTCGGACCGCTGGCCGATTTCGTCCGCACCAGCCGTCGCGACGCCGAGCTGGCGGAGCGACTGCTGGGCGAATGGCTGCATGCCGTGCTGGTGCGCGACGCATCGGTCATCGACGCGATCCGCGCGTGGCATGCCGAAACGCAGCAAGGTCCGCTGGTGTTGCTGCCCGCTGTGCCGGGGCCGCGCCTCGGTGCGGACGGCCATCCGCTGCATGATGAGTTGCGCGTCGATGGCCCGGCCGCCGCGTGGGTGCGGGCGCTGCTCGCCGGCCACGAGGTGATTGGTGCGGGCGCGCTGCGCCGGGCCAACGGCGCCGTGTTCCTCGACAGCGCGACTCCAGCGGCGGGACCGCTCCAGCGACGCGCGGAGCTGGAGGCTCTGGAGAAGGAAGTACGCGAAGCCACGAAGAATCTCGATCGCGCGCGGAGGGCCGAAGAGTCTACGATCAAGGAGCTGGCGGCGGCTGAAGCCGCGCTGACCACCGCGGGTCACCAGGCGGAACAGGCGCGGCGCGCAGAGCTGGAGGCGGGCGCCGAAAAGGGAGAAGCCGACCGCGGGGTGATCCACGCCCGCCGCCAGGCTGAAGAGGCGGCCGCACAGGTCGAGCGGCTGACCAAGCGGCTCACGGAGGTCGAAGCGCGCCTCGGTGCGCTGCACGTCGAGCTGCAGGAGCGCGAAGTCGAGCGCGTCCGGTCGGCGGAGCAGCTGGGCGCCCAGCGCTCCGGGCTCGCCGATCTGGAGGCACAGCAGGACGCAGCGCGCGAGCAGCGCGTGCGCTGGCAAGTCGAGGCCGCGCAGGTGGAAGCGCGACACGCGGCCGCGACGGAGCGCGCCGCCCGCGCCGCTGCCGACGCCCAGGGGTCGCGCGAGCAAGCCGGTGCGCGAGCCGACGAGATTGCGCGTATCGAGCGCGAAACGGCGAGCCTCACGACCCAGCGCACGCAGTGGGCGGATACGCTGCAAGAGCGCCGTCTCGCGTTGACCGAGCTCGAAGCGGCCGCCCGAGACGCCGAAGCGCAGATCGGCATGACTGAGGCAGACCTCGGCCAGGCTGAAGGGGCGCTCGATCAGGCCCGCAAGGCGCTGGCCACCCTGGGCGAGGAAGAGCACCGGCTTCAGCTCGAGCGCACGGAGATGGAAGGCCGCAAACGCGGGCTCGTCGAGCGCGTGGAAACGGAATGGCGCAAGCCGCTCGCGACGCTGCTCGCCGACGCGCCGGAGGTCGCCGGCGATCTTGAGTGGCTGCGCCAGGAGAATGAGCGACTACGCGGCGCGATCGACGCCGTCGGACCGGTGAACGCGCTCGCCGTGGAAGAGCACGCGGAAGAGACCAAGCGGCTCGAGTTCCTCCAGACCCAGCGCGACGACCTCGTCACCGCGCGCAACTCCCTGCAACAGGCGGCCCGCGAAATCGATCAGACGGCCAAGGCGCTGTTTCTCGAGTCCTTCTCCAAGGTGCGAGATCATTTCCGATCCGTCTTCCAGACCCTGTTCGGCGGGGGCGAATGCGACGTGCGTCTCGCGAGCGAAGCCGAGCCGCTCGACAGCGAGATCGAGATTCACGCCGCGCCGCGCGGCAAGCGCACGCAACGCATCCATCTGCTGTCCTCGGGCGAACGCACGCTGGTCGCGGTCTCGCTGCTCTTTGCGATCTTTCTCGCGAAGCCGAGCCCGTTCTGCCTGCTGGACGAGGTCGATGCACCCCTCGATGACGCCAACGTGGGCCGCTACGTGCGCCTGCTCGCCGAGTTCAAGGATCAAACGCAGTTCATCGTGATCACGCACAACCCGCGGACGATGCAGGCCGCCGACGCGGTGTACGGCGTCACGATGCAGGAGCCCGGAGTTTCGACCATCGTCGGGGTGCGGCTGGGCCAAATGGAGCCGGTCTAGGGATCGATTTACCCTTCCCCCGTCCCCCTCCCCGTTTTGATGCGGCGGTTCGTCTGGCTCATCTTCCTGCCTGCGGGGTTGGCAGCGCAGCAACCGGCGGTTTCTCCCGCTTTGCCGCGGGCGCTGACTCGCCTTCAGGACACGACGATCTCTGTGTGGCTCTTCGTTCGGCCGGGGGCGGCGCTCGACGACATCAGCGATCGCGTCGCCGCAGCGGGCGCCCGCGTCCGGGTCCGCAGCCGGTGGCTCCACGCCATCAGCGCTGACGTCCCCGCGTCTGTGCTGCGCCAGCTCCTGAAGGACCGCGACCTGCGACGCATCCAACCGCTCGGACGGTTCAAGCTGCGGCCTCGCCCCGGACGGCCGATTCCCGATCTCGCACCGCTCGTCACGTTCGCGCCAGCGCAAGTCCCGGGAGACACGTGCGGGGTGTCACCGGGCGACGATCCCGTCCTGGGCCCATCGGCCATGCCCTATCGCCAGCTGCATCTCCGCCCGCTGACCGACCAGGGCATCGATGGCACGGGCGTGCGGATCGCGCTCCTCGACACCGGCTTCGATACGGCGAACACGGCGTTCAGCGGCATCGCGATCGCCGCGCAGCATGACTTCGTGTTCAACGACGAAGTCGTGAAGGACGAACCGGGAAAGGACTTTCCGGGCGCGCAGTCCCACGGCACGGAGACATGGTCGCTCATGGCGGGGAACGTCGCGGGACGGCTGCGCGGCATCGCGCGCGGCGCGCGCTTCCTGCTCGCCAAGACCGAAGACGTGCGCAGTGAAACACGTGTCGAGGAAGACAATTACGTCGCCGCGCTCGAGTGGGCCGATTCGATCGGCGTCGACATCGTCTCGTCCAGCCTCGGCTACCTCACGTTCGACAACGGCTTCAGCTATACGCCGTCGCAGCTGAACGGCGATATCGCGGTCACGACGGTCGCGGCCGACATGGCCGCGCAACGCGGCATTTTCGTCGTGACCGCCGCCGGCAACGACGGGCCGAGCCCGCGCTCGATCTCCACACCGGCCGACGGTGATTCTGTCCTCGCGGTCGGCGCGGAAGATTCGTTGGGAACGGTCGCGTTCTTCTCCTCGCGCGGTCCGACGGCGGATGGCCGACTCAAACCGGACTTCACGGCGCCGGGCGTCGCGGTCTGTGTGGTCACGGGAAACGGGCAGGTCCGGCGGGGCGAGGGGACGTCGTTCGCGACGCCGTTGCTTGCGGCCAGCGCGGCGCTGGTCAAGCAGATGCATCCGACGCTCGCAGCCATGGAGCTGCGGGCCGCCTTCCGCAGCACCGGGAGCAAACGCGCGGCGCCGGACTCGATCTATGGCTGGGGCCGGCCGGACGTCGCGGCTGCCGCGGTATTCCCCACCGGCGTCACCGCGACGGCACCCCTCCCCGCTGCCGGCCCCCTCACGACGATCACGCCCGCGTTCACCTGGAGCGTGGGCACGGTGCCGCCCTCCGCAGCACCGGTGCGCTACCGCGTGCGCGTGAGTCGTGACAGCACGCTCGCGTCACCGCTCGTCGATACGCTGCTTACCGCCGAGATGCTCAACCTTCCTGTGCCGCTGAAGGTGGGCTCCATTTTCTGGCGCGTGGATGCAACAGCCGCCAGCGGAGAGACGGCAACCAGCGGGCGAATCGGGCCGGTGGTTGTGCCGGCCTGGGCGACGCTCACAGCATTGAGCAATCCGGCGGGGATGGTGATCGACACCGCGCAACCCACGCTCACCTGGAGGCCGGTCAGCATCTCGACGCCGCCGGGGCCGTTGACGTTCGATGTCGATGTGCAGCGAGTGGCGACGGGCGTTACGGATTTCAACGTCGCGAACCTGACCGATACGACGTTCAGTCTCACGCAGCCGCTCGACCGCAACACCGCCTATCGGTGGTTCCTGACCGTGCATGCCGGACCCGACACGAGCATCATCAAGAGCCAGGGATCATTTCTGGTCGTCGACCTCGGCATCCCGACGTCCACGCTGCTCTACCAGAACTTCCCGAATCCCTTTCCGGCCGCCGGCCGGGATTCTACCTGCCTCTGGTTCGATATCCCCATCGCGGGAGCGGTCGAGCTCGACATCCTCGATCTGCGGGGCAATCCGGTGCGCCATTTCGTCCCGGGGCCCGATTTCCCGGGCGTTTTGCCCCCCGGCCGCTACGGCCGGGGCTCCAGTGGCGGCGGGATCTGTGATCCCCGGCTGATGTGGGATGGCCGCGCCGACGATGGGCACCCGTTGCCCGCGGGCGTATATCTGGCCAAGCTCAAGGCGCCGGGCTTGATTGTGTTCAAGCGCATCGTCTTTCGGGGAAAGTGAGCATGGAACTCGTCACCGTCGGCACCGGTACAGTTGCCCCCTCGCCCCGCCGCATCTGCCCCTGTCACTGGGTGGCGCGCGGCGAGCTGCGCATCCTGCTCGACTGCGGCGCGGGCTCGCTGCACCGCCTCGCCGAGTTCGGGCTCCCCTGGCATCAGGTGACACACGTCATCCTGACCCACTTCCACCCGGATCACTGGGGCGAGCTGCCGATGCTCGTGTACGCCCTCAAATACACGACTGAGCCGCCGCGCAAGGAGCCATTCGTCATTCTCGGGCCGCCGGGCGTCGTGCAGCTGCTCCGCAGGCTTGCCGAAGGCTACGGCGAGTGGCTGCTCGACCCGGGGTTTCCGATCGGCATCCTCGACGTGCGGGACGGCGAGCCATTTCCCCTGAATGCCGATGTCAGCCTCGAGACGTTCCCCGTGCCCCACACCGACGAAAGCGTGGCCCTGTCGCTGGTCGCACCCGAAGGGCGTCTCGTGTACACCGGGGATACCGGTCCAAGCGCCGAGCTGGCCCGCTGGGCGTCGGGCTGCGACCTGCTGCTCGCGGAGTGCTCGCTCCCGGAGGAGCGGGCGATGGATTCTCACCTGACCCCCCAACGCGCCGGGGACCTGGCCAAGCAAGCGGGAGCGAAGCGATTAGTCTTGACTCACTTCTATCCCCCGGTAGAAACTTCGGACCCGGCAAAACTTGCGGGCACGCGCTTTCGCGGGCCGGTGTCGGCGGCGAAAGATGGCGATCGCTTCACCATTGGAGACGGGAGACGATAGGTCGTGCTGATCGTGATGCGGCATGGCGCTACGCCCGATGAAGTCCAGAAAGTCATCTCCGTCATTGAGGAGATGGGCTATCAGGCACAGCCCATGCCCGGCGCTCAACGGACGGCGGTCGGCCTGGTCGGCAACGACGGGCGCGTCGATGCGTCGCGGTTGGAGGGTCTCCCGGGCGTGCACGAGGTCATTCACGTCTCGCAGCCCTACAAGCAGGTCAGCCGTGAGTGGAAAGCGGAACCGACCGTTGTCCGACTGCCGGGGGGCGTGGCGTTCGGCAATACGGAAGTGGTGGCGATCGCCGGTCCGTGCTCGGTAGAGAACGAGCGCCAGATCATCGACGCCGCGCGCCAGGTCAAGGAAGCCGGCGCCGTCATTCTCCGTGGTGGCGCGTGGAAGCCGCGCAGCTCCCCCTATTCCTTCCAGGGACTCGGCAAGCCGGGCCTGCGACTCCTCGCCAAAGCGCGCGAAGAGACCGGGCTCCTGATCTGCACCGAAGCGATGGACGAGACCGGCCTCGGCTGGGTCGCCGAGACCGCGGACATCGTGCAGATCGGCGCGCGCAACATGCAGAACTTCTCGCTGCTCAAAGTGGCGGGGCGTTCCGGCAAGCCTGTGCTGCTCAAACGTGGCATCAGCGCGACGGTAACCGAGCTGCTCTTGTCGGCCG
>Ga0209157_1000704_pt1 | contig 28463 bp, 31 predicted proteins | sample GraSoiAngelo_135_FD_185892 | JGI IMG/M metagenome (GOLD analysis project Ga0209157, IMG submission 185892) | Grasslands soil microbial communities from the Angelo Coastal Reserve, California, USA - 14_0929_05_40cm (SPAdes) (version 2) | ecosystem: Environmental > Terrestrial > Soil > Grasslands ...
GGGCCGCGTCGGACCTCGAGCTCCTGCACCTCATCCGTGGCGAGGCGCTGCAGCAGCTCGACGGCGAGCGCGTTCGCGTCGGCTCGGACTTTCTTCGGATCGGCTATAGCGAGGCTCCGCTGCGGAAGAGGAGCGACGCGTTGTGCCCGCCGAAGCCCATCGAGTTCGACATCGCGATGTCGAATTTCGCCTTGCGCGACGTCTTCGGCACGTAGTCGAGATCGCAGTCGGGATCGGGGTTCTCGAGATTGATCGTCGGAGGCAGTACGCCGTCGCGCATGCCGAGCACGCAGAAGATCGCCTCGATCGCGCCCGCCGCCCCGAGGGTGTGTCCGGTCATCGACTTCGTCGACGACACCGCGACCGAGTACGCCCGCGGGCCGAAGACCGTCTTGATCGCGGCCGTCTCGGCGCTGTCGTTCGCCTGCGTCGAGGTGCCGTGCGCGTTCACGTAGGCGACGTCACTGGGCGCCAGAGCGGCGTCGTCGAGCGCCATGCGCATCGCCCGCACGATCCCCTCGCCCCCCTCGGCCGGCGCGGTCACGTGGTGCGCGTCGGCTGTCGCGCCGTAGCCGATGATCTCCGCGAGGATCGGCGCCCCGCGCGCCTTCGCGTGCTCGTACGCCTCGAGGACGACGCAACCGGCGGCCTCGCTGAAGACGAAACCGTCGCGGTCGCGATCGAATGGACGCGATGCCTGCTCGGGCGCGTCATTGCGGGTCGAAAGGGCGCGCGCCTGATTGAACGCGGCGATAGAGATCCGGATGATGCCGGCCTCGGCACCGCCGGCAAGCATCACGTCGGCCTGTCCGCGCCGGACCTGCTCGGTCGCCTCGCCGATCGCGTGCGCGCTCGACGCGCAGGCCGAGACGTGCGCCATGTTCGGGCCCTTGGCGCCGTACTTCATGGCGATCTCGCCCGCGGCCATGTCCACGATCATCATCGGGATCAGGAACGCGGACACCTTCTTCGGATCCTTCGCGTGCGAGAGGACGTTGTCGACGAGCGTCGACACCCCGCCGATGCCCGAGCCGAACGCGACCCCGATCCGCGGCGCGTTGTCGGGATTGATCTCCAGCTTCGCGTCCTTCAGCGCCTGGCCTGCGGACGCCACCGCCATCTGCGCGAAGCGGTCGGCGCGGCGGACCTCCTTGCGATCCAGGTACTGGGTCGGATCGAAGTCGCGCACCTCGCCCGCGATCGTCGTCTCGAGGCCGGTCGTGTCAAACCGCGTGATCCGACCGATCCCGCTCCGCCCGGCGCGGATGCCTTCCCACGTCTTCTCGACCGTCGCGCCGAGCGGGGTGATCATCCCGACGCCCGTGACGACGACGCGCCTGCGCCCGCCGTTGTTCATGTTCTGAGTTTAGATAGGGCGAGCGACGAGCGATTCACTCGCGAGGAGCGAGTCCTGATCGTCGAGTGACAACGAGACGGAGGATAGATAGGGCGAGCGCCGAGCGATTCACTCGCGAGGAGCGAGTCCTGATCGTCGAGTGACAACGAGACGGAGGACTAGGGAAGCGCCGCGAGGACGAGGGTGTCGACGCGGGCGCTCGTCGGATAGACGACCGGCTCGCTCAGTGAGGCGAAGACGAGGACGCGGCCCTTGCCGCGCACGTCCCACGATCCGTTGTGCTGCACGAGCGCCGTGTCCTCGTCGATGCCGAGTAGCCGCTGCCCTTGCGGGATGACGCCGGACCACTCGCGCAGCAGGCGCTCGGGGATGATGTCGAAGTGCGGCGCGACGATGACGTCGCGCACGACGCCCATCGCGCGACGTAGCCCGATCCCGGTCGGGAAGCCGTCCGGGCCGCGGCCCGAGAAGACGAAGGTGTGCTCGCCCATGAGCATCGCACCACCACTCGACCCCGCGACGATCGCGCCCGCGCGATTGCGATCGAGCACGGCGGACCAGAAGCGCGACCCCTCGAGCGTTTCGGTGATGTGTCGCGGATCGCCGCCCGAGAAGTAGATCCAATCCGCGTCGGCGATCGCGCCGCTCCACCGCTCGTCGTTCGCCTCGCCGCGCGTCAGCACAGGAACGCCGTACGGCTCGGCGCCGAGCGCGCGGAAGTGCTCGGTGCCTCTCGCGATCCATGCCGGCGGCGTGTCCTCGAGCCCCGCGGCGGTCGGCACGATCGCCACACGCGCGCGCGGTCGCAGCGTCGCGAGAAGCGCCGCGTCGACGGCGCGCATGGCGGACGTGAACTCCCCGGATCCCGCGAGGACGATCGCGCCGCGGCTCACGTCCCCACTCCGAGCGAGGAGAAGCGGCGCACGAGCCGGTCGTAGTTCCTGCGGCTGCGCTTCTGGCGTTCGTCCTCTCCGAGACGCTCCCAGGCGCGGTGCGTGTGCCGCGTCGCGAGTCCGGCACCCGATGCGACCGCTGAGAGTCCGCGCTCACGGAGCGCCAGCGACAACGCGATGTCGAGGTTTCGATAGAAGCGGTAGCGCACGTCGAATCCGCCGATCGCGAGGAGCGGCTCGCGTCGCGTCGCGAAGCAGTAGCCCTGGATCGCGTCACACACGCCGCTTGTGATCTCGTCGAACTGCTTTAAGTGGTCGACCGCGCGCAGGCCCCATGGCCCTGTCGCGCCAATGGTCTTCTCACGAAGCGTCCGCTCGAGCGCGCCGAACAGGTCTCCGGTGATCTCGACGGACGGATCGAGCTGCAGGACGTAGCGACCGCGTGACACGCGCAGGAGCGCGTTGCGCGCCGCCGCCTCGCCGAGATCGCGGTCGGCGAGCACGACGCTCACGCGTGCGTTCGCGAGGCGGCTGATCCGCTGTGCGCTCTCCTCGCTCGAGCCCTGGTCGACGACGAGGATCTCGCCGTCCGCCGGTAACCAGCGCAGCGCGGCCGCGACGCACCGCTCCGCGTCGCCGGGGAACTCGCGCGTCACGATGCACGCCGACCACGAGCGCGTCGGCACCGCGGCGCGCAGATCGGCGAGCTCTCCACCCGACGAGATGCGGTGCGGCCCGCGCGGCGGGAGGCGCCGCTCGCCGCGCGAGAGGACGATGCGCTGCCGGTCGATGTCGTCCACGCGCCAGCCGTCGAGTTGCGCGCGCAGCACGTCCGCGGTGCGCAGATCGTTGCGCACGCGCGCGCGGCGATGCTCCTCCGCCGCGGTGCGGATCTCGGACGGCGCGTCATCGGGCTCGCGCACGACGCTCGACAGATCGAGCCCGAGCACGCGGTCCATCTCCAGCGCCGTGGTGACCCGCTCCTGCGGGCTCGATCCGCGATCGGCGAGCGAGGCCTGCAGCACCGCGAGGGCGCCGGGCATGTCGAGATCGTCCGCGAGGCGCTCGCGGAACTGGGCGAGTCGATGCGACGGGGCGTCGGACGGCGTACCGGCGAGCGCGAGCTGAGCGAGATAGCGGATGCGCTGGCGAACGTGATCGAGCCCTTCCGCGGCCTGGCGCAGCGCGGCGAGCGTGAAGTGCATGCGCTGCCGGTAGTGCGTGAGCAGCGCCTGGTAGCGGAACGCGAGCGGATCGAAGCCGAGGTCGCGGATCTCGCTCACCTCTGTCGTGTTGCGCGCCGACTTCGCCATCTTCACCCCGTCCGCGAGCAGATGCTGTCCGTGGATCCACGTCCCGACGACGTCGTGACCGAGCGCGCCCTCGGACTGCGCGATCTCGTCCTCGTGGTGCGGGAAGATGTTGTCGACGCCACCGGTGTGCACGTCGAAGCGCTCGCCGAGGTAGCGCGTGCTCATCGCCGAACACTCGATGTGCCAGCCGGGATAGCCGTCGCCCCACGGTGTCTTCCATACGAGTGCTGCGCGTCCCTCTTCGGCGCGCTTCCAGAGCGCGAAGTCCGACGGATCGAGCTTTGCGGGATCGACCTCAGCGCGCACGCCCTGCTTCAGCGCCTCCTGCACATTGCCCGAGAGGCGGCCGTATCCGGGGAATCGCTTCACCGCGTAGTACACGGTCCCGTCGACGTCGTAGGCGAGGCCGCGCGCGAGGAGCCGCTCGATAAGCGCGACCATCTCGGGCACGTGCTCGGTCGCGCGCGGATACACCGTGGCCGACAAGATGTTCAGCGAGCGCTCGTCCTCGCGGAATCGCTCCTCGTACGTCGCCGCGATCTCCATGGGTGTCTTGCCCTCGGCGAGCGCCGCCGCGATCACCTTGTCCTCACCGCGATCGACGACGTCCTGCCGCATGTGCCCGACGTCGGTGATGTTCTTCACATGTGTCACGCGCAGCCCGTCGAACTCGAACGCGCGTCGCAGCCAGTCGGCGAGGAGGTAGCTGCGCAGGTTGCCGAGGTGGACCGCGCGGTACACCGTCGGCCCGCAGGTGTACATGCGGACCTCGCCCGCGGTCAGGGGAGTGAACGGTTCGACGCGGCGTGTGAGCGTGTTGAAGAGCCGGAGCACGGACGATCCTCCCCTGCGCACAGGGTACGACCGTTCAACCCGGCGATGGCGTCGGCTATTCCTCCTTCAGCATCGCCTCGATGATCGACACGGCCTCGCGCACCGACGCGACCTGTTCGGGCCGCAGCCGGCGCACGCGGCGCTCGATGTCGGCGATCCGCAGCTCACGGCCCTTCGCGAGCACGCGACGCCCCTTCGCGGTCATCTCGATGCGCGCGACGCGCGCGTCCGCGGGATCGCGCGAGCGCCGCACGAGTCCGAGGCGCTCCATCTCCGCAACGAGCGTGCTCATCGTGGGCGGGCGCACCTGCTCGGCTGCCGCCATCTCGCCGAGCGTTCTCGGCCCGCCCATGAGGACCGAGAGCGCCGAGAGCTGTGCCGCGGAGACACCGGTGAGCGGATCGCTCCGGCGCACGCGGCGCAGGAGGTGGATCGCCGCCGAGTGCAGCCGGTCGGCGACATCGCGCTCCGGCCTTGCGCCGCTTGACACGCCGTGATATTAGTTAGTCTACCTAACTAAATCAAATTCGTCCGGGGAGGCTTCCAAGGATGAGCGCTGAGTTCCTCGCCGCGATCAAGCGCGGCGACCGCGATACGGTCGAGAAGATGCTGCGCAGCGATCCGAGGCTGCTGGAAACGCGCGACGAGAACGGCACCTCCGCGCTCCTGCTCTCCTACTACCACGGAAAGGCCGAGATCGCGAACTCGCTGCTCAGCCACCGACCCGATCTCGACATCTTCGAGGCGGCGACCGTGGGCGACGCAGCGCGCATCCGCGAGCTCGCCGCGCGAGACGCCGCGGTCATCGATCGCGTGGCGCAGGACGGCTTCCATCCGCTCGGGCTCGCCGCGTTCTTCAAGCGTCCGGAGGCGGTACGCGCGCTGCTCGATCTCGGTGCCAACGTGCGGCCCGCCTCGCGCAACGGCGGCTTCACCGCGCTGCATTCGGCCGTGGCCGACGACACAGGATCCGCGGTGAAAGAGATCGTGCGGATGCTCCTCGATGCCGGCGCTGATCCGAACGCGCAGAGCGCGTCCGGCGGCACGCCGCTTCACACCGCGGCGTTCACCGGGGACGTCGCGGTGGTCGAGATGCTCGTCGCCGCGGGCGCGGACCCGGAGATCACGGACAAGAAGGGGCAAACGCCACTCGACTACGCGCGCGAGCGCAAGAACAGCGAGGCTGCGGGCGTGCTCCATGACACGGTGACCGATCGAAGGCGTGGCTAACTCGTCTTCTGGATCGTGACTTCGGTGACGCGCAGGATGCGCGTGGTGCCGCCCGAGATGAGCCGCACGTCGACACTCACCTCGCTGCCCGGATCCCACTTGGGCCCGCCGTTTGCGAAGACTTCGATCTGATCCGCGGGCGTGCCGGCGTCCGGCGATCGACGGACCTCGAACAGCGCCGGCTCCCACACGGCCGGACCGTAGACCCAGATGCGATCGACGGTCACGTCGACCGGGAACGCGCCGCTGTCGACCTGGATCTTCAGCGACGCCGCGAGCGGTTTGCCATCGGGCGGCGAGATCGGCATGAAATCGCGCCAGACATAGGCGTCCGCGATGCGGAACGTGCGTCCGTCGATCGTCGCTTGCGCTGTCGGTGACACAGGTCCGAGCGGCGAGGTCACGGCGACCGGCGCGGTCGCAGTCGGTGCGGCCACTGGTTCCGTGAAGCGCACGACGTCGACGACCTTGGTCGCGCCCGGGAGCGGGGTCACCGCGCCGCTGTCGGGATCGACGAGGTTGGTCCCGTCGAGCGCGGCTGTGCCGTCGACGCGCCACCGACTGAAGCCGGCAGTCGGGCTCACGACGCGTTGCTGACCAGAAAGGCTCCAGATCTCGAAGTGACCAGGAGGCGGCACGCCTTGTCCGACCGTCGCGGCCAGAACGCGAACGCCGAGCTCACCAGTGCCGGGCCTGAATTCCGCGTATTCGGCGCGGCCCTTCGAATCCGCGAGCAGCTCTTTGGCGGCGCCGGGTTGATCGACCGGCCACCAGCGAACGGCCGGCGCGATGACGGCGACGATCCGGTTGCCATCGCGAGAGGCGCTGAACTGTGTCTTGAACGGGCCGGACTGGACGTCACCGCCCCGAAGATTCGGCGTCGGCGTGCGGTCCGTGAGCGAGTTGTCGCGGATGACGTCGTAGCTGGCCACGCGGCCGGTGAACGCATCGATCTCGATCGCGCCACCGACATGCGTGTCGAAGCGCCAGGCCAGTGGCACGAGATGCAGGCCGCTGGTGATGCGCGCGATCTCACTCTGCTTCTTCGCCGCAATGTCGTAGCTGCGAAGCGCTGAGTACGAACTCGTGATCGTGGCCCCGGCGCGCTTGTCGACGCTGAACACGACGTATTCCGACGAGTCGCCGGCCCAGACGAGCTCGCTGGCGACCTCACCGGTCGTGCTGAAATCGATGGCTGCGATCGTGACGTCATTCGGTCGTGCGGTCGTGAAGGTGACGAGCTGCTGCCCGGTTTCGCCGGTGCGGATCATCGCCACCCGCGTGCCATCCGGCGACACGGCGACGCTGAAGTCCGACCTTCCGTTGCGGACGAACTGCGGTGGCTGCTGGAGGTCGCGCGGGTCGGCCTCGGTGCGGATGTTCTGGAACGTGATGATCCCGTGCGTGTTGTCCGGCCTGACCGCGCCACCGCTCGGCGTCGTCGATGGATTCCCAGAAGCGCCGCTCGTGCCCGACGGTCCGGGCGTGTTCGCCGCCGCTGGTAGCGATGCGGTCGGCGATGCGCCGGGGTTGTTCTGTTGATCGCGCACGAGCGCGAGCGTGCCGATGAGCGCGAGCGCGAGGACCGCGATACCACCGATATACGCAAGGGCCCGGAATGCGCTCGGCCTGCGCGATGGCACACTCACCTTCCCGACACGACGGCCCCGTGAATCCGACATGAACATCTCCTCGAGACGGCGTTCGAGATCGTTCATCGCGTGCGTTCCCCGAGTCGCCTGCGCAGTCGTTCGAGAGCGCGATTGATCCGCGATTTCGCCGTGCCTTCCGGCACATCGAGCTCCCGCGCGCATTCGGAGATCGACAGGCCCTGCCAGTAATGGAGCACGAGCAGCGCGCGATCCTCGCGCGAGAGGCTCGCGACGGCCTGCCGGAGGTCGACGACCTCAGCGCTAGTGCCGATCGCCGTCGGGATCTCGATGCCTTCGATCGAACACTGCGGCCGGCGGAGCGACCAGCGTCGCTGGTCGAGAAAGCGGCGCACCAGGATGCGACGAGCCCATGGCAGGATCGCGGCGTCGTCGCGAAGCTGATCGATGCGCTCGTAGACACGCGAGACGGTGTCGCCGACGAGCGCGTCTGCCTCGCCGCTCCCGCCGGTGAGGGCCGAGGCGAGTGGCATGAGCTCATCGGCGAGCGCGCGAACGATCTCCTCCAGCGCGTGAGAATCGCCGGCACGGGCCGCGCGGACGAGGGGATTCGTCAACGGCTGTGTGCCTGCCATCGCGATGGCCACGCTGCAAAGACGCCGCCACGCCGCGAGGTGTTCGCAAGCGAGCCCCGCCTACGCGGCTAACGAATGGCTCCTCGTTGAACTCCGCCTAGAGGATCGTCTCTCCGAGCGCGCTCGCAACGAGCTCAACTGCGAGTGACGCGGTGCGGTTGCCCGTGTCGAGGATCGGATTCACCTCCGCGACCTCGATCGATCGCACCTTTCGCGACGCGGCGAGCATCTCCATCGCGAGCTGTGCCTCGCGGTACGTGAGTCCGCCGCGCACCGGCGTGCCCACGCCCGGCGCCTCGTCGGGGTCGAGCGAGTCCATGTCGAGCGATAGGTGGATGCCACCGGGCGCCTCGCCCGCGACGGCGATCGCCTTCTTCATCGCCTCGGCCATGCCCAGGCGGTCGATGTCCGCCATGGTGATCGTCGTCACTCCGGAGCGCTTGATGTTGTCGCGCTCGCCAGGATCGATATCACGGATCCCGAGCAGCACGCCGTGCTTCCCGTCGGTCGTCGCGCGCAGCGACTTCGGGAACGGCTCCCCAGCAAGACCGAGCGAGACCGCGAAGGGCATGCCGTGCACGTTCATGGAAGGACTGGACTCGGGAGTGTTGCTGTCACCGTGCGCGTCGATCCAGATCACACCCGCGCGTTTGCCGGCGCGGTCGAGTCCGGCGATGGTCCCCATCGCCATCGAGTGGTCTCCGCCGAGCACGAGCGGGATGTTGCCCGCCCGCACGATGTACGAGACGACATCGGCGAGCTCCTCGCAGGCGCGCACGATCTCGACGACGTTGTGCGGCGTCGGCTCGCCGCCGACGTGTGTGATCTTCTCGTACGCGTGCGTCGCGCGGCCTTCGTCGGGGTCGGCGACGCGGATGTTGCCGCGGTCCTTCACGCGATAGCCGATCTCCGTGAGCTTGTCGGCGAGACCCGCGTAGCGCATCCCTGACGGCCCCATGTCGACGCCGCGCCGGTTGCCTCCGAGGTCCATCGGGACGCCGATGATCTCGACGACCGGGCGATTGCCCATCTGCCTCAGTCGTTCGGGGTCGAGACGAAAGCGTTCGCTCATTTCTTGTTTGGCTGGAAGATCGCCTGGATGACCCCCTCGGCCGCGAGCTCGTCGCCGACGAACGTCTTCACCTTCACGCGCGCAAAGCCGCGCCGCATCTTGTCAATCATCGCTTCGAATCGACCGGTCTCACCAGGTTTCACCATCCGCTTGAAGCGCATCTCATCGATGCCCGCGAACAGACCGAGGCCGTCGCGATATTCGGGAAGGCTCATCGCGAGCACGGTCGCGCATTGCGCCATGCTCTCCACGAGGATGACACCGGGCACGATCGGATTCCCCGGGAAGTGGCCCGCCTGGTACCACTCCTTTCCGGTGAAGTCATGTTCGGCGACCGCGCGTACGCCTGGCTCGAGTTCGGTGACGCGATCGATGAGGAGGAATGGATCGCGATGCGGAATGAGCGCTTCGATCTGGCGCTTGTCCAGCTTGATCACTCGGCGAGTCTAATAATCGTCGACCTGGGCGGAAGGGACCGCGTCGCGGGCCAAGAGCGCGCGCAGCTCGCGTTTAGCAAGCCGCGCGCGCTCGTGCTCTAGGTCAGGTTGTTGCCGATGTTGCTGAAGATGTTCGAGATCTGATCGCGCAAGAAGATCATCGCGACGATCACGGCAATAGCGATGACGGCGATGATGAGTGCATATTCCACAAGGCCTTGCCCCCGCTCGTCACGAAGGAACGACGACACCATTCCCCTCCTCCTCCTTTCTCCAGCCATGGCGATTAGTGAAGAAGGAAGAGCACGGCGGCGCCGAGGCCGCACATGGTCGAGATGGTCGCGAGCATGAACCGCATGACCTGGGAAACGAACGAGCGTTAGTGCCTGGACTCCCCCATGTGAGGGAGGGCTTAGCTCGCGAGCGCGTCCACCCCAACGGTGTCGATGAGGTGCGTCGTGACCTCTCCCGCACGGAACAGGTCCGACGCGAGGATCTTCTTGTGCGCGGGGATGTTCGTCATCACGCCGACGACGGTGAACTCGTCGAGCGCGCGCTGCATCCGCGCAACGGCCTCGGCGCGGTCGCGGCCCCACGCGATGACCTTCGCGAGGAGTGAGTCGTAGTACGGCGGCACCTCGTAGCCCTGGAAGCAGTGACTGTCGAGGCGGATGCCCGGGCCAGACGGCGGGAGCCACGTGGTGAGCACGCCGGTCGACGGTGCGAAGCTCTGCTCGGGATCCTCGGCGTTGATGCGGCACTCGATCGCGTGGCCCCGCACCCAGATCTGCTCCTCGCTGAACGAGAGCGGCTGACCCGACGCGAGCGCGATCTGCTCCTTCACGAGGTCGATGCCGGTCGTCGCCTCGGTGATGGTGTGCTCGACCTGGATGCGCGAATTGACCTCGATGAAGTAGAAGCGGCCATCCTTGTCGACGAGGAACTCGAACGTGCCGATGTTGCGGTAGCCCGACTTCACGGCGGCGTCGACCGCCTTCCGCGCGATCTCCTGACGGAGCTGCTCGCTGATCGATGCTGAGGGCGCCTCTTCGATGAACTTCTGATTGCGCCGCTGGATCGAGCACTCGCGCTCGCCAAGGCAGATGCCCGAGCCGTACTCGTCGACCGCGATCTGCGCCTCGAGGTGACGCACGCCCTCGAGGCACCGCTCGAGGTAGAGGCCTTCGTCGCCGAACGATGCCTTCGCCTCGGTGCGCGCCTGGTCCCAGAGACGCTGCAGCTCCGCGGGCGACGTCGCCTTGCGCATGCCGCGGCCACCGCCGCCGGCCTTCGCCTTGAGCATCACTGGATAGCCGATCGCTTCCGCGATGCGCAGGGCCTCAGCGTTCGTGCGCACGGGCCCGTCCGATCCGGGAATGACCGGCAGGCCAAGTTGCTTCATCGTCGCGCGCGTCTGCGCCTTGTCATGGAAGTTCGCGAGCACCTCGGGCGGCGGACCGATGAAGACGAGGCCGTGATCGCGGCAGACCTCGGAGAAGTCCGCGCTCTCGGAGAGGAAGCCGTACCCGGGATGGATCGCCTGCGCGCCGCTGATGAGTGCGGCCGAGATGATCGCGGGGATGTTCAGATACGAGTCGCGCGCCGGGGCGGGGCCGATGCAGATGGCCTCGTCCGCCAGATGCACGGGCAGGCTGTGTGCGTCGGCCTCGCTGTACACGACGACCGACTGGATCCCGAGCTCGCGGCACGCGCGGATGATTCGGAGCGCGATCTCGCCGCGGTTGGCGATGAGGACCTTATCGAAGGACAGGAAGCGCCTCCTTCAACGTGGTCTCGTCAGAGACATTGGCGACCCTCGGTTCGCTGAGGATCCGTTTCGCGAGGCCGGTCAGGACGTTGCCCGGACCGAACTCGACATAGGCGGCCGCGCCCTCCCCTTCCGCGCGCCGCATGGAGGCGACCCACTGTACCGGAGACCACACCTGTTTCTCCAGCAATTTCGGGAAATCGGCCGCTTGTTCGTGCCTTTCGCCATCGACGTTCGCGATGACCGGATAACGCAGCGCGTCCCATTTCGCGCGCGCGAGCGCCTCCGCGAGGTCTGGCGCGACGGCGCGCATCGCCGGTGAGTGGAACGCGGCCGATGTCCGCAGCGGGATGACGCGCTTGGCGCCCGCTTGCTTCAGCGCGTCAGTCGCTCGGTCGAAGTCGTCACGCGGTCCGCTGATCACGACCTGTCCCGGTGCGTTGTCATTCGCGACGACCATGCGCGTGTCCGCGATGGCTCTCGTTATCGCGTCGGCGTCGAGACCGATGACCGCGAGCATGCCGCCCGATGGGTCGGCGGCCTGCATGAGCTCGCCACGCTTTCGCACGAGTCGCACCGCCTCGCCGAGCGGCAGCGCGCCGGCGGCGACGAGCGCGGTGAACTCGCCGAGCGAGTGGCCGAGCACGGCGCCAGGCGCAGCGAGGCTACCTGCCGCGTCCTCCGCGGCACGCAGCGTGGCGATCGACGCAACGAGAAGCGCGGGCTGCGTGTTCGCGGTCTGGTCGAGGTCGGACTGCGGACCGTCCCAGGCGAGCTTCTTCAGATCGATCCCGATCGCGCTCGATGCCTCGTCGAAGGCGCGCATCGCGTTCGGATATCTCCCGGCGAGGTCGCGCGACATGCCGACCGTCTGCGAACCCTGACCGGGGAAGAGCCACACGACGGTCGCCATGGAGCGGTGGAGTCTAGCGACGCGTGCTTGGTCGCCTGTTGTTGAAGGAACGGCAACGGCGATGTAACAGATCGGTCATCTGGCGGCCGCGAGGAACATCGCGTGCGCGATCGAAAGGCCATGACAAAGCCATACGTCTACGGCCATCCCGTCCCGGAGGCGATCGCCGGCGCGCTCATGGGACTCCAGATGACCCTCGGGATCGCGTTCGTGCGGCCGATGGCATATCTCGTCGAGGATCCGGCCATCGCGCCGTTCGTGCTCGCCGTCGGCGCGGTACTCGGCTTCATCGTCTCGTGGTTCATGGCGGCGCGCGCGCTGCGTCACATGCGCGCGGAGCGGATCTCGATGGCGCAGAGCATCACGCAGCGCAGGGCCGCGTAGCCGCTCAGCGCCTACTGATCTCGCCCGCGTACTCGGGGAAATAGCGCTCGATCGTGCCGAGCGAGAAGTCTCGGAGGATCGACGTGTTCGGCTCGCGCGCGAGCAGGAACGCGAACGAGCGGGAAACCAGATCGGTCACATCGCCATCGCCGTAGCGCGCGTGCTCGTCACGAGTGACGCGGACGCGATGTGCTGTGGTGCGCTCGCCGCGCACGCTGACGTCAGCGATCCAGCCGTCTTGCGCTTCGCGCACCGTCACCTCGACGGCCGCGGTCATCGGAGCGCGATGACGAAGAGCGCTTGTCCGTACTCGACGGGCGCGCCCGTCGTGACGAGCACCTCACGGATCTCGCCGTCCGCGGGCGCCTTGATCTCCGTGGTGTGGCCGAGCGTCTGGATCCCGCCGAGGACCTCTCCACGCGTCACCGTGTCGCCGGGATTCCACGCGCGCGGCCCGCTGAAGATGCCCACGCTGCCGGCGTGCACGCGCTGCGTGCGCGGCGCCGTCGACGCCGCATCGACCGAGGCACCGGGTCGTTCGCGCGCGACGGCCGGAGCGCCGGAGAGCACGACGGCATCGCCGCGGCGCGTAACGGTCACCGAGAAGCCATCGGCCTCCACCTCGATCGTCGTCGCGGGCGAGTCAGCCAGGAGCCGAACCAGATCGTCGACGAGGCCGAGGATGTGATCGGGCTCGGACACTACGGACGCCTCCGCATGAGCGGGAACTTGCGCCACCAGGGCTCGGCCGCGGGTGGTGCGGCGGCGGCGCCGGGCTCGGCGAGCGTGCCGAAGCCGCGGAAGCGCTCGTACCGTGCCGAGAGCAGATCGCTCGTCGCCGCACGCTCGAGCTTCGCGAGCTGCGCGACGAGCGCGATCTTGATCGCCTTCGCCGTCTCCTCGTGATCGGTGTGGGCACCCCCCGCGGGCTCGGGGATGAGCGCATCGACGACGCCGAGGTCGAGAAGGTCGGGGCCGGCGAGGCGCATCGCGTTCGCGGCGCGCTCCGCCTCGCTCGGGCTGCGCCACAGGATCGCCGCGGAGCCCTCGGGTGAGATGACGGAGTAGATCGCGTTCTCGAGCGCGAGGACCACGTCGCCGATGGCGAGCGCGAGCGCGCCACCCGAGCCGCCCTCGCCGAGGATGACGACGATGATCGGCGTCGCAAGTCGCGTCATCGTGAAGATGGCCTTCGCGATCGCCTCGGCCTGCCCGCGCTCCTCGCCCTCCGGACCGGGATACGCGCCCGGCGTGTCGACGAGGGTGATGACCGGGAGGTGGAATTTCTCCGCGAGCCGGTACAGACGGATCGCCTTGCGGTAGCCCTCAGGATGCGGCATGCCGAAGTTGCGTTGGATGTTCTCCTCGGTCGACGCGCCCTTCTGCTCGCCGACGATGACCACCGGCCGGCCTTGCAGCTCGGCGATGCCGCCGACGATCGCGGGATCGTCGCGGAAGCCGCGATCGCCATGCAGCTCCTGGAAGCGATCGAACACGCGCGTGATGACGTCGAGCGTGTGCGGCCGCTTGATGTTGCGCGCCGCCTGTACGGCGTCCCACGCACTCGCCCGCGTGCGTAGCTGCCCCGAGTCGATGATGAGGTTCGCGTCATCCGCAAGGTGACCGTTGCCCTCGATCCCGCGGCGCGCGCCGACGATGCGGTCGATCACGAGTGGCGACTCCCGGCGGTCGTCACTACAGCCCCCAGCGCACGTCTTGCGACGCGGCGCGGAACGACCACAGGAAGAACGCGATGCGCTCCTTGAGCTGCGCGCGCGAGACGATCTGATCGAGGAAGCCCTTCTCGAGCAGGAACTCGGACCTCCCGAAACCGACGGGCAGCTTCTCGCCGACGGTGCCGCTCGTCACGCGCTCGCCGGAGAAGCGGATGAGCGCACCTGGCTCCGCGACGATGAGGTCACCGAGCGATGCGTACGAGGCGAGGACTCCGCCGGTCGTCGGATCGGTGATGACGCTCACGTACGGGATGCCCGCCTCGTCGAGGCGCGCGAGCGCGGAGACGATCTTTCCCATCTGCATGAGCGCGATCGTCCCCTCCTGCATGCGCGCGCCGCCCGACGCGCTCACGATGACGAGCGCTCGGCGCTCGGCGAGCGCGCGCTCCGCGGCGCGCGTGATCTTCTCGCCCACGACGCTCCCCATCGATCCACCCATGAATTCGAAGTCCATGACGACGAGCTCCACGGGATTGCCGCCGATCGCCGCGGTGCCGGCGATGGCCGCGTCCTTCTCGCCGCTCTTGGCCTGCGCCGCGGCGATGCGCTCGGGATACGGCTTGCTGTCGACGAACCTCAGCGGATCGCCGGAGACGAGAGAGCTGTCCTGCTCGACGAACGAGCCCTTGTCGACGAGCTGCTCGATCCGCGGTCGTGCGCCGAGACGGAAGTGATGCTCGCACTTGCTGCACACGTTGAGATTGCGGACGAGCTGCTTGTTGAAGAGCATCTCCCCGCACGTCGGACACTTCGTCCAGAGGTGGTCCGGGAACTCCTTCGGCTTTCGACCGAAGGGCATCCTGAGCCTCATGCGACCTGGTCCTCACGGTACCAGCAGAGACCGACGACGCCAGGGCCGGCGCGCGCGCCGATGACCGGGCCGGCCTCCGCCGTCCAGTGCTCGACGCAGTGGAAGCGTTCCTGCACCCACTCCGCGACACCGCGTGCGCGTTCGGGGTCGTTCGTGTGGAGCGTGCACGCGTGCAGCCGCGTGCCCTCGGGGACGCGCTCCGAGATGATCTCCTTCATCCGCGCAACGGCCTTGTCGCGCGTGCGCACGCGGTCGATCGGGTGGACCTTCCCGTCGGCGACTTCGAGGATCGGCTTCACCTGAAGCATCGAGCCGAAGAGCGCCTGCGCGCCGGACACGCGGCCCGAGCGCTTCAGGTACTCGAGCGTGTCCGCGACCGCGAGGATCGGGATCTTCCCGGCCATGCGCTTCCCCAGCGCGACGCCGTCCTGGAATGATCCGCCCGCCCGGCGCTGACGGCCCACCGCGGTCGCGATGAGCGAGATGCCGCCGGCGAGCGAACGCGAGTCGATCACTTCGATCTCGACCTCGGGCATGGCCTGTGCCGTCGTCGCCGCGACGGAGTACGTGCCTGAGAGCTCGCTCGCGACGGTGAGCACGAGCATCTTTCGCGTGCCCTCACGCGCGATGCGGTCGTACACGTCTCGGCATTCGCCCATGTTCGGCTGCGATGTGCCCGTGAGGACGCCGGGCGCGGCGATCTTCGCGTAGAACTCCGCCGCGGAGAGGTCGACGTTCGCGGTGAAGGTCTCCTTGCCGATATCGACGTGTAGTGGCAACCAGCGGATGTCGAACTCGCGCTCGACCTCATTCGAGAGACACGCTGTGCCATCGACGACGATCGCGAACCGGTCGGCCACGTTAGTGCTTCACGACGACGTCGCCTGTGATCACGCGCTCGACGCCGCTGCTCGTGTGCACGAGGAGCGCGCCTTCGTCGTCGATCGCGTCCGCCCGGCCGCTGAAATCGCGCCCCGCCGAACGGACCGCCACATCGCGGCCGATCAGGCTCGAGCGCTCGCGCCACTCGCTCATCGCGGCGTGCTGCTCCGCCGGAGACTCGATCCGATCGAGCTCGGTCGTGATGCGCGCGAGGAGCGCGAGGCGATCGACGCCGTGACCGGCGATCGCGAGGGACGTCGCCGTACGTGCGATCTCGGCAGGGAGCTCCTGCTGATGGACGTTGACGCCGATGCCGATCACGAGCAGACCGCCCCTCCCGTCCGACGAGCCGTGCGCGAGCGCGCCCGCCACTTTTCGTCCGTCGAGCTCGACGTCGTTCGGCCATTTTAGGGACGCGTCTTCGCAGCCCAGCGTCGCGAGCGCGCGCGCGACGGCGACGCCGGCGAGAGCCGCGAAGAGCGCGGGCGCGGCCGGCGCGGGCCGCAGGATCCATGACGCGAGGAGGCTCGTCCCCGCAGCCGCGACCCAGGTCCTTCCGCGCGTGCCCTGTCCGGCGGTCTGCTCATTCGCGACGACGATGCCGCGCGTCGCGCCAGCGTCCGCGAGCTCGCGCGCGCGCGTCTGCGTCGACGCGATCGCATTGTGGTACTCGAGATCGCGACCGAGCTCACGCGAAACGGCGGAGGCGACCGCGGGATGCGCGAGGAGGACGAGGCGCGGCACTACGGGATGATGGTCACGGGCACGCGCACGATCTCGTCGATCGTTCCGTCGCGCGGGCTCAGCTCGTATACCTCGACGATGCCGATGATGTCGCTCGGGGGCGGCGTGAACGTCGCGGTGACGCTGTATGTGCCGCGCGCCGGCGCGCCCGCGCTCGCGGTCGTGTGGCCCGACGCGAGCACGCGACCCGCGCTATCTGTGATCCGCCAGCTGAGCGCGGCCTCGAAGACGCTCGCGTCACCACTGATCGTCACCGGCGAGCGCACCCGTGAGTTCGCGAGCGGTCGCACGACGGTGATGAAGCCGCGTGCGGACACCAGCGGCGTCGCGCTCGCCGGTGCGGCGGTCGTGGGCGCCGGTGTCGAGGGCGTGGGTGTCGCCGGGCTCGGCGACGGGGTGACGATGTAGCCCCCGCATGCGCTGAGAAGGAGCGCGGCCACGAGGACGCGTGCGCTCACGACCGCGTCACCTGCGCACCGGCGGCGCGTACGCGCAGCGCGCGGCCTCGCCCGCCGACGCCGTGCGCTGCGGCGGTCTCCTCCATCGCCGAGACGACGCGCGCGGCGAGACGAACGGGCGCGATCGCGATGACGCTCGGCCCGGCGCCGGAAAGTGCCGCGCCGAACGCGCCTGCCTCGCGCGCCGCGGCGATGATCTCCGCGAGCGCGGGGACGAGGCTCGTGCGCGCGGGCTGATGCAGGCGATCGCGCATCGCGATCGCGAGGAGCGCGCCATCGGATCGCAGGACCGCGGCGATGAGCGCCGCGGCGTGCGCGAGGTTGAAGACCGCGTCGCTGCGGGAGACCTCAGCGGGCAGGATGTTGCGCGCCTTCTCGGTCTCGAGCGTCGTGCCGGGAATGAGCACGCACGCGCGCCAGGTGCTCGGGAAGACGATGCGTGTCGCGATCGGCCCATCGTTCTCGGGCAGCGCGACGGTGAGCGCGCCATACAGCGCGGCGGCGACGTTGTCGGCATGCCCTTCCACGTCGCTCGCGACGCGCAGGAGAGTGCGGCGGTCCAGCGGTTCGCCGAGGAGCGCGTTGGCGGCCACGGCTCCGCCGACGATCGCCGCGGCGCTCGATCCGAGACCGCGCGCGACGGGTATCGCGGAACGCTGTTCGACATGCTGCGGTGCGATCTCCCGATGCGCGGCCCTCGCCACCGCGCGCGCACCGACGACGAAGAGGTTCTCCTCGCCAGCCGGCACGCTGTCGCCGTTCGCCGAGACCGACCAGGTGCGCGCGGCCCGCAGCTCGAACTCCGCGAGCAGCGGGAGCGCGACGGCGAACGAGTCGAACCCGGGGCCGAGGTTCGCGCTCGACGCGGGTACCCGGACCTTCATGCGAGCGCGAGCGCGCGGCGCACGGCGTCAGCCGTCGCGTCCACCTCTAAGAGCTCGCCCGCGAGCGAGCGCGCGGTGTCGGGGTCCTTCAGTCCGTTGCCGGTGAGCACGCACACCGCGCGTCTGGTGTCCTTGGTCGCGCGCACCGATGCGCGCTTGCGCAGACCGGCGATCGCTGCGGCACTCGCGGGCTCGCAGAAGACGCCGTCGTGCCGCGCGACCTCGCGGTAGGCGTCCATGATCTCCTCGTCGCTCACCGCCTCGATCGCGCCGCCCGACTCGTCGCGCGCGCGCACCGCACCGGCCCACGATGCCGGTGCGCCGATGCGGATGGCCGTCGCGACGGTCCGCGGATCGGCGACGGGCATGCCGCGCACGATCGGGGCAGCGCCCTCAGCCTGGAAGCCGTAGAGGCGGGGCTTCGACCGCGCGATGCCCGCGTCGTGGGCCTGGGTGAAGCCGCGCCAGTACGCGGTGATGTTGCCGGCGTTGCCGACCGGGATGAAGAGCGCGTCGGGTGCGTCGCCGAGCGCCTCGCAGATCTCGAGCGCCGCGGTCTTCTGACCCTCGATGCGGTGGGGGTTGATGCTGTTCACGAGCGTCGCCTCGCCCGACTCGCCGAGCTCGCGCACGATCGCGAGCGCCGCATCGAACGCGCCGCGTACCGCGACGATGCGCGCACCGAAGGCGATGGCCTGAACGAGCTTCCCGACCGCGACGTATCCGGCGGGGAGCACGACCGTGCACGGCAACCCGGCCCGCGCCGCGTACGCCGCGGCGCTCGCCGCGGTGTTGCCGGTCGAGGCGCAGAGCACCGCGCGCGATCCGGTCTCGAGCGCCTTCGCGACCGCGACGACCATGCCGCGGTCTTTGAACGATCCGGTCGGGTTCGCGCCCTCGCACTTGAGCCAGACCTCGTCGATGCCGGTCTCACGCTCGAGCCACAGCGAGCGCACAAGCGGTGTCGCGCCCTCGCCCAGCGTGATGCGTGGCGTGCGATCGGTGATCGGAAGGAACGATGCGTATCGTTCGAGGAGCGACGGCACGCGGGGATGGTAGCCCCGTCTAGCATGTGGACCGGATGCGACTCGGCGATCGTGATCGGCAACTTCTTCGGATCGTCGCGGTTTTGCTCGCGATCTACCTCGCGATGCAGGTCTTCGCTCAGATATGGCAGGCCGTCGCCATCGTTGCGGACGTACTGCTCATCTTCGTCGTCGCGTGGGCGCTCGCGTACATCCTCGGACCGCTCGTCGATCGCGTCGATCGCACCACGCCGCTCGACCGGACGATGTCGGTCGTGCTCGTGTACGTCGGCGTATTCGTGTTCCTTGCGGCGACCCTCGGGCTGGTCATCGCGCCCGTCTCGCAACAGCTCGCGGATTTCTCGAACCGCGCGCCCGAGTACGGCGCTGCCGCGGCGCAGGCGGTGGTGAACGCGCAGCTCCGATTGCAGGACCTCGGGCTGCACGTCGACCTCGCCGAGCTGTACGGGACGCTGCCGCAACGCCTGGGCTCGATTGCGAGCTCGTACGCCGCGGACATCCTCGGCGTCCTGAGCGCGACCGCGGGCGCGCTCTTCAACCTCACGCTCGTCCTCATCATCGCGTTCCTCATGCTCATCGACGGACGGGCGATGTGGGAGCGGCTGCTCATGCGTCTCCCGCCGCAGCGCCGCGCCGAGGCGGAGATCCTCCGTGAGAGCACCGACCGTGCGTTCGGTGGCTTCGTGCGGGGATCGCTGCTTCTCGGGACGATCTACGGCATCGCGACGTTCATCATCCTGCTCGCGCTGCGGGTGCCCTTCGAGGGCGTGCTCGCGATCGTGTCCGGCCTAACGGTCATCATCCCGTTCTTCGGGCCGATCATCGCGCTCATCCCGGTGCTCGGCGTGACCGCGGTCGCGGCGGGCGACCGTCTGCTCTGGGTCTTCATCGCGATGGTGCTGCTGCAGCAGGTCGCGCTCAACGTCATCAGTCCGCGCATCATGTCGCGGACGATCGGCATCCATCCGATCTTCGTGTTCCTCTCGATCCTCCTCGGCGCGAAGGTGGCCGGCTTTTGGGGCGTCGTGCTCGCGATGCCGATCGCGGGCGTGCTCAACACGCTTCTTCAGTACGTCTGGGTCGAGCCAGCAGAGGAAACGCCGGTCCCAGCACCGGATACGCTCGCGAGCTGATCCCGGCCGTTAAGCCGCATCGATGTGCAGCTGCGCGAAGCGCGGATCGTCGCGGCGCTCGCCGACGCGCACGCGCAGCGGACGCGTGAAGAACGGTCCCGCGTACGCGAACGAGTGGAACTCGCCGTTCTCGCCGCACGGATCGACGCCCGTGCGCGCGATATCGCGAACGAAGCCCTCGTCGATCGTGCGACCGAGCCATGAGGGGTCGAGCTTCGCCGTCTCGACGCACGTGAGCATGGCTCGCCCGCCGATCGCCACGAATTCCGCGAGCAGGTCGGCAGGTGGCTCGCCCCAGATCGGCTCGACGTGCTCGAGCCCGGCGCGCCGCGTGCGCTCCTCGTACCACGCGCGCACGTCGGCGAGATGGATGTCGCCGAACACGATGCCGGTGCAGCCTTCGCGGGAGAGGCCGGCGAACGCGGCGGCGAGCGAGGCGTCGAAGCTCTCCCATGCCGTCGGGACGCTCACCAGCGACGCTCGAGCGGCTTCCGCCTGACGCGCGATGCTCGCGATCGGCGTCGCGTGGAAACGCACGCGATCGGTCACGCCGTCGTATGCGGTCACGAGCCACCGGACATCGAGGCCGCCCTGGCGCGCCCGCCAGAGCGCGAGCGCACTGTCCTTTCCACCCGACCACATGACGGCGTACGCGCTCACTCGCGCACACCGAAACGCGCATCGGCGACACCCTCGCGCACGACGTGCACGCAGAGCCCCGCGATGCAGCCGCTCGTCGCGCAGCGCGCGGTGCAGAGGTGTTCGCGCGCGCAGCCGATGCAGTACTTCGCGCCTCTGCACACGTCGCAGCGCGCGTAGCGCGCCGGGTCGAGCAGCGCGTCGCATGCGGCGCAGCGGTCAGCGGGCACGAGCGTCCTCACCGTCCGGGACGACGAACGCGCGTCCCTGGTGTGTGACGACATCGAGGCCCGGGCCGAACACGTCGCGCAGGAGCGGTCGCGTCAACGCCTCGCCCGGCGCGCCGTCGAACGCGATCGCGCCGTCACGCAGCACGAGAAAGCGCGTCGCCATCGCCGACGCGAGGTTCAGATCGTGGAGCACCGCGAGCACGATGAGGCCGCGGTCGCGCGCGAGCCTGACGATGACGTCGAGCAGCGCACGCTGATGTGCGGGATCGAGGTGCACCGTCGGCTCATCGAGGAGCAGCACGTCGGCCTCTTGCGCGAGCGCCATCGCCAGGACCGCACGCTGCCGCTCACCACCTGACACGCGGTCGATGCGGCGATCCGCGAGCGCGCTCGCATCGACGTCGTCGAGAGCACGCGTGACGGCACGCGTGTCGTCGCGACCAAGGGTGCCGAACGGTCCGAGCCAAGGCGTCCGGCCGAGCGCGACGATCTCGCGCACCGTGAAGGGGAACAGCGTGTCGAAGACCTGGGGCACGACCGCGATGCGGCGAGCGAGCTGCGCGCGGTCGAGCGACGCGACCTCGCGCCCGTCCAGCGTCACGCTCCCGGCGTGCGGCGGCAGCAGACCCGCGAGGACACGCAGGAGCGTCGATTTCCCCGCGCCGTTCGGACCAACGATCGCGACGACCTCGCCGGAGCGGACGGCGACGTCGATCCCGCGCAGCACCTCGCTGTCCCGGTAGCCGGCGCGCACCCGAGTCGCGACGAGCTCGGTCAGACGATCATCCGGCGCGACCGCACGAGAAGTATGAGGAAGAACGGCGCGCCGACGAGGCCGGTGATGACGCCGACGGGCAGCTCCGCCGGCGGGATGATCGATCGCGCCGCGAGATCGGCGAGCACGAGCACGGTCGCGCCAGCGGGAATGCTCGCGATGACGAGGCGCCGGTGCCTCGCACCGATAAGAAAGCGGACCGCGTGCGGCACCACGAGACCGACGAACCCCACGAGCCCGGCGATCGCGACCGCGGCGCCCGAGAGGAGCGCGGTCGTCGCGAGGATCACCGCGGTCGTGCGCTCCGGATCGATGCCGAGTGTCGCGGCGGTCTCTTCGCCGAAGGCGTAGGCGTCGACGCGTGGAGCGACGAAGATCGCGCCGACGATGCCGAGAAGGACGACGAGCGACGCGACGGCGAGCTCGCCCCACGAGATCACGGATACGCCGCCCTGGAGCCATCCGAGCACGGCGCGCAACCGAAGCGCGAGACGATCGCTGGACACGAGGATGAACGTGACTGCGGCTCCGGTGAACGAGGTGAGCACGACGCCGGCGAGAAGCACGGTGAGCACGGTCGTGCGCCCGCCGAGTCTCGCAAGCCGCCACACGAGGACGATCGCGACGAGCGCTCCCGCGAACGCCGCGAGCGGCACGACCGTCGCCGTCGCGCCCGCGGCGACCGCGATGACCGCGCCGAGCGATGCGCCCGCCGAGGTGCCGGTGACGAACGGATCCGCGAGCGGGTTGCGCAAGAGACCTTGGAGCAGGGCGCCCGCGCCGGCGAGCGCACCGCCGACAAGTGCGGCGCCGAGCACGCGGGGCAACCGGAGCTCGCGGATGATCGTCCCGGCCGTGCTGTCCTGACCCATCAGCGCCGCGAGGACGTCACCGGGCGCGATGGCGACAGCGCCGATGAAGACCCCCGCGACCGCGCTCACGACGAGCAGGGTCGCGAGGACGGCGAACACGACTACTAAGCGCACTAGCGATACAGCTCGGGATGGACGAGACGCGCGTACGCCTCCGCGGCCTCGCCGACGCGCGGGCCCGGGCGATTGATGAGGTTCGGCTCGATCGTGACGATCCGCCCGTTCTTCACCGCGCTGATCGCGGACCAGCCCGTCCGCGCCGCGACCTGCTCGGGCTTCGCCGAATACGGCGCCGCCGCGAGGACGATCACCTCAGGATCGGCGCGCAAGATCTCCTCGGCGGAGAGCTGCGGGTACGCGCCGACCGCCTTCGCCGCGATGTTGGTGCCGCCCGCGATCTCGATGAGGTCGTGGATGTACGAGCCCGGTCCGACGGTGAAGATCTTCGCCGGATCGGAGGCATCGACCTCGTGGTAGACGCGCGGCTTCGTCGTCGCGGCCGCGACCTTGACCTTTACCTGCTGGACCTTCTGGTCGATCGTCGCGGCGAGGGCGCTGCCGTCCTCGCCGGTCGCGCGCCCGACGAGGATGGCGGTGCGCGCGACCTCGCCGACGGACTGTGGATCGACGACGAGCACGAGCAGGCCCGCCGATGCGAGCTTCTCGATCGTGCCGTCGGAGAACTTCACGATGAGTACGAGATCGGGTTTGAGCGAGACGACCTTCTCGAAGTTCACCTTGATGCCGCCGACCTTCTCGATCGACTTCGCCGCTGCGGGCTCGTCGGAGAAGTCGTCGGTGCCGACGAGCCGGCTCCCTGCGCCGAGCGCGAAGAGGAACTCGGTGATCGACGGACCGATCGAGACGATCCGCTCGGGACGCTTGGGGATCGTGATGCTGCGGTCCTGGAAGTCGCTGACCGTCGCCGGGAAGGCCGCAGGCGACGACGCCGCGGTGCTCGTCGGGGAGGCCGAGGTCGTGGCGGGCGCGGCGTTCGGCCCACAGGCGGCGAGGAGGAAGAGGAGGACCGCGAAGAGTCTGGCGAACGGCACGGGCATCTGGCGCACCCCTTTCTCGCGAAGGCGTGTAAGCCGCGAGCGGGTGGCCAGGCGACCCGAGTGTGACGGTGGCGGGACCCTGCCGGACTTTCACCGGCTTCGCTGACGACCCGCGTATGAAGTTTTGAGCCCGCGGTGATCTAGGCCGGCACGTGCTCGGTCGTGTAACGGACCGCTTCCGTGAGATGGCTCGCGAAGACGCGCTGCATGGTCATGACGTGCGCGCACAGGCCGGAGGTATGGAAGTGATCGCACTCGCAGGACCACTCATTCGCCTTGAGGGAGACGCGATGGCTGCCGTTGTCGCCGCGGAATCGGACGTCAAAGCTCTCGAACGTGATCCGCTCTGGTTCTTCGGCGTAGCGCTTCGCCTTCTCGATCTTGGAGATGAGGCTCGAATACATCGGCTCCTCCACCACTCCGTCATTGCCGGCGCATGCCGGTCACGGCGATTCTAGGAGCGACGTATTCTGGGCGCGTGGCCCCAGGAATTTCCCCGGTTTCCCGCTTGGTCGACGAGGTCGTCCGCGAGCATGCGATCTTCCTCGGCTTCTTCGAGAGATACACGGCGCGTGGCGCGAACGCGATCGCTGACTTCGTCGCCGGCAATCCGCAGGAGATGCCGCTCGAAGGGTTCGTCAACACGCTGCGGCGATGGACGACGCCGACGAGCAAGGACCATTTCGCGTACAAGCAGAACGTGCCGGAGGCGGTGCGCGCCGTCCGCGCGTCGCTCGCGAAACGGCGCGGAATCCAATTCGCCGCCGATGACATCTTCATGACGACGGGCGCCTTCGGGGCGCTGTCGATCTCGATCCGCATCTTGTGTGATCCGGGCGACGAGGTCATCTACCTCAGCCCGCCGTGGTTCTTCTACCGCGGCATGATCCGTACGAACGGCGCCGTGCCCGTGCGCGTGCCCGTCGACGAGAAGACGTGGGACATCCCCATCGACAAGGTCGACGCGGCGATCACGTCGAAGACGCGGGCGATCATCGTGAACTCGCCATGCAATCCGACCGGGCGCATGTATCCGCGCGCCGACCTCGACAAGCTCGGCGCTGTCCTCACCGCGGCGTCGAAGCGCACCGGCCGCCCGATCTTCCTCATCTCGGACGAGGCCTATAGCCGCATCCTCTTCGACGGTGCGCACTACATCAGCCCCACCGAGTCGTACCCGCACTCGCTGCTCATCTACACCTATGGCAAGCAGCTCCTCACGCCGGGCGAGCGCATCGGCTACATCGCGCTGCCGCCGACGATGCCGATCGCATCGCGTGAAACGCTGCGCAACGCGATCACCATGACGCAGGTCCTCCTCGGCTGGATGTGGCCCAACGCGATCCTCCAGTACGCGACGGCGGAGCTGGAGGAGCTGTCGATCGACATCCCGCACCTGCAGCGCAAGCGCGACCGCATGGTGAAGGGGCTGCGCGACGCCGGCTACACGCTCAACGTCCCTGACGGGACGTTCTACATCCTCGTCGATTCGCCGTGGCCGGACGCCGACGCGTTCGTCGAGCACCTCGCGTCGCAGCGCGTCCTCGTCCTTCCGGGCGCGACGTTCGAGATGCCGAAGCATTTCCGGGTATCCGTGACCGCGAGCGACGAGATGATCGAGCGATCCTTGCCGGTGTTCGCCGCGGCGATCAAACAGCCCGCGCGTGTCTAGCGCCCCTCACGGTCGCGGCGGCTCGTAGGCGCGCCACGCGTCGAGCCCGTGCGCAGTCGAGGGCCAAGCAAGCTCATCGAGCGGCGGTAACTCTTCTCGGGGAAAGAAGCGGCCCTCCGACGCCTCATCCGGCGCGACGCGCAGATCGCCGGAGACGATGTGCGCGCGATAGATGACGACAAGGAGCGGCAGACCGCGGCGGGTCCATGTCGCGAGGAGGCCATCGAGCGATACGGCGAAGTTCGTCTCCTCCTTCGTCTCACGGATCGCGGCCTGCTCGAGCGTCTCATCGGCCTCGACGAGGCCACCCGGCAGCGACCAGTGCCCGTCGCGCGGGCCGTAGTTAAGCCGTACCAGAAGTACTTGTCCGCCGCGCTCGACGATCGTGTTCGCGCCGATCTGCACGTGAAAGAAGTCAGCGAAGCCGCAGACCGGGCAGGCCGGGCGGTCGCGGCCATCGATACGCGTCGGCACGAGCTTCGTTCCGTCCCGCGGGCAGAAGGTGAACGCCGCCTCGCGCCGTTGCCATGACGGCACCGACGGCGCCGAGCGCTCCGTCACCTAACTCTTCGCGAGCCTGTCCTTCAAGTAATCGATCGACTTCACTTCGGACGGGTCCGCGCCGTTGAGCAGCGCGAGATAGAAGGACACGTAGTCCGTGAACATCACCATCTGCAGCACTTCCGAGAGCATGTTCTGCCCGGAGAACCGGAGCGTCTTGTGCGGCACACCCACGCGATCGAGCAACTCGGCGGTGACGTCGAAGCGGATCTTGTGCCGTGCGTTGTCACGATCGCTTCGCAGGAAGAGCACGGTGAGCGCATCGCGCGCTGCCTGCGGGTGCGGGAAGCCGACGACGGCGTTGTGGTTGAGCTCGCTCATGATGTCGAATGCCGACCAGTTCTTCGCGTTCTCGTTCCACTGGCCCTTCGTGCGGCGCGCCATGACCCCCATGACGCCCGCGCCGTACGCGAAGATGATCCGGCCGTAGAGCTCGGTCGCCATCCGCTTCGCGTCGTTCGAGCGTGCGCCCTCGTGCACGCGCTCCTCGAGCCTCGCGAGGTCGTCGAGCGCCGCATCGATGTCGCTCCCGAGCTCGCGAACGAAGCCGAGGCGCACGAGGCAGCCGAGCACGAGGCCCAGCGAGTACCCGAGCGCGGCGCGCGGCTGCGCCTTGTACGAGAACGTCACCACCGGGAACGCCGCGCCGCGGCCAAGGTCAGCCAGCTTGCCGCCCGTCGTGAGCACGAGCACCTTCGCGCCGCGCCGCTGCGCCTCGCCGAACGACGAGAGCGTCTCCTCGGTGTTGCCCGAGTACGACGAGCAGATCACGAGCGAGTCCCGTCCGATGAACGAGGGCAGACCGTAATCGCGGTGGATCGCCATCGGCACCTTGAGCTCCTCGGCGAGGAGCGCCGCGGCGAAGTCGCCGCCGATCGCCGATCCGCCCATGCCCGCGAGCGTGACGTTGCGCACGTCCCCATACGCCGGCGGGAGCGGCGCATTGCGTGCGATCGCCCACGCGTCCCGCACCTGCTTCCCCAGGTCCTTGATGCGATCGAGCATGTTCGCGGGATCGGCGGCGCGAATTCGCTCCACCGACTCGATGACGCTCGTGTCGACGCGCTGCATCGTGCTAGCCATCGTTGACCATCCTTTCGCCGGCATCGAGCATCGGCTTGATCTCGGCCATCGCTCTCGTCTCCGCATACACGCGTACGAGCGGCTCGGTGCCGGAGAGCCGCATGAGGAGCCACGAGCCGTCGTCGACGAAGAACTTGACGCCGTCTTTCGTGTCGAGCGGCACGACGCGTTTCACGATGTGGCCGGCGAGCTCGCGCGGCCGCGCCTGGTCGAGCCGCTTCATGATCTCGACCTTCTCTTGCTGGTAACGCGCCGGATCGCGGTGCAGATCCCGGCGGTTGTAGAAGGACGGGCCCGCGAGGGCCATGAGCTCGGCGATGAGCTGGCTCGGCTTCTTCTTCGTCTTCAGCATGAAGTCCAGGAAGAAGAGATCCGCGACGATGCCGTCGCGCTCGGGCAGGTGCATCGCGAACCCGAAGCCACCGGACTCCTCACCGCCCATCATCGCGCCGGTCTCCTGCATCTTCGGCCCGATGTACTTGAAGCCCACCGGGACCTCATACACGGGGACACCGTACTTCTCGCCGAGGCGGTCGATCATCGACGTCATGTTCACCGTCTTCACGACGGGCTTGCGCAGCTTGCGGACTTCGAGCAGGTACCACATGAGCAGCGCATAGGTTGTGAGCGTGGTGACGAACGTGCCCTTCTCATCGGCGAGACCGGCGCGGTCGGCATCGCCATCGACCGCGAGTCCGACGTCGGCGCGCTCCTTTGGGATCCGCGTGAGGAACTCGTCGATGTTCGGCGGGATCGGCTCGGGGTTCACGCCGCCGAAGTACGGGTTGCGCTCCGCATGCAGCTCGATGACGCGCGTCTTCCCGCCGCCGAGCAGACGCGGGAAGTAGCCGCTCGCGCTGCCAAAGAGCGGCTCGCACACGATCGTGTAGCCCGCGGAGCGGAACGCGTCGAGGTCGAAGAGCTCCGCGACGCGTGCGAGGTAGTCGGGCGCGGGATCGAAGATCTCGATGAGACCCTTCGCCTTCGCGTCATCGAACTTCATCCGTTTGACGTCGCCGGGTCGCGATTCGAGCGGGTGGATGATCGCCTCGAGCTGCGCGATGAGCGCGGGTGACGCGGCGGACCCTGTCTCCTCTTTCACCTTGAAGCCGTTGTCCGTCCACGGGTTGTGGCTCGCGGTGATGACGATGCCCGCCTTCGCCTTCTTGCGCATCGTCGCGTAGGAGAAGGACTGCGTCGGCGAGGCGGCGCTCGCGAGGAAGGAGTGGATCCCGTGCGCCGCCACGACCTCCGCAGCCGCCGCCGCGAAATGCTCGGAACGGAAGCGCCGGTCGAAGCCGATGACGACGCCGCGCTCCGCCTCGCCGCTCTTTTGCACCCACTCCGCGACGGCCTGCGCGCACACGCGCACGGCGTCGAACGTGTACTCGTCCGCCGTACCCGCGCGCCATCCGTCCGTGCCGAACTTAATC